>Ga0210059_1013431_pt1 | contig 12247 bp, 12 predicted proteins | sample Ectturendosymbi2_FD_188042 | JGI IMG/M metagenome (GOLD analysis project Ga0210059, IMG submission 188042) | Ecteinascidia turbinata endosymbiont from Florida, USA - Sample 2 (SPAdes) (version 2) | ecosystem: Host-associated > Tunicates > Ascidians > Unclassified | place: Key West, Florida...
TAATATGTCTTTACACAAAATATCTTCTGCTCCATCGACCAAGGCATCATTAGACTATTTTTTGTTTAATATAGAGAAAGGTTAACTATTTCCCTATGACAATCTGGAAAGAGAAAAATGAATAAGGTCATCGATAAAGGTTTTAGAAGCTGCCGCTTTGTTTCAACAATTGTGAAACACCCTGTATTTATTGGGCGAAAATTGTGTTTGGGAACATCGAACAGAGTTGAATGTGATCTGGTTACTTCGTAGCCGAGCAATAAAATGTAATAACAAATATAATAAAAAAATATCTCTGTGCTCCACAAGTATCAATTTCAGGCTCCGGCTCCAGGCATCGAAATTTTTTGGCTCCGGTTCCAGAACGATTTAAAAACTAAACTCCATTGTATTGTTTGTATATCTTGCTTGCCCCACAAACTGTCTGTGTAACCCGAACCGAAATTTCATGTTCCGGCTCCACCATCTAAAAGTTTTTGGCTCCGGCGCTGCCGTCTACAATTGCTTGGGCTCCGAATCCACAGCCCTGAGCATCACAGAGCTGGCGTTTCGCATGTTCCCCTCCAGCGGATGCAGAGCACCTGCCACAAACAGTTTTTGCGCGCCTTGAAATGTTTGTCACAGTTCATCAGGTAGAAGCAGAGCTACTGAGTTTCCTTCGTAAACGAGTCAACTTTCAAACCAGCAGTAACTCTGGTGGCAACACTACCTAAGCCATGATTTCAACGATTTGTCACTGATAGAAAAATGCAGTAGCAAGGATTTCTTTTCTGCAATTGACGGACCAAATTTGACAGTCCTAGTAAGTGTCTCAGTTGTTACTAAGAAATAATTACAGGATATAAGTTGCGAAGAGCTCGGCTCCTCGTAAAATGAAACTCAACACCGGATGATCACAGCGTCCCAGTTACTTTAAACTGCAACTACTGCGCTTTCATCATCGGCGATTTCAGCATCGAAGGACATTGTCCACTTTTTGTCCATATCATCATAGACCTCGCTGGACTTGGAAACTTCACCAAATGTTGCTTGTCTAAATTAACACAAAACGTCTAGCAATAAAGCAGCAAAAAAACGAAACCAAACGTACATATACCAAACCTACTGTGTGTCAAACTAAATAGGCAGAACATGGTTTCAATATATTGGAACAAAGCCACGAGTTCCGTACAACGAAATCTTTCAGTGTATTATAACGTTTGGTAAAAACGCTAATACAGTACAATATTTTTTGTATGAGACCAATTCCTACCCAACGTTACGGGGTTAGAATGAAAGGAGTACATCTGCAACCCACTTTTGATTCAAAACGGATATTGGAAAAATCACAACATCAAAAGCATGCTGATACTTTGGATGAAGTTTCAGACGATTTTGTGATAAAAAACGTTCGGTTGAGTGACAAAAATTGACACTCCTTACCAGTTTTTGCTTCCACTCGTATTAAAAGATGCAATGATAAGACGAAAAGTGCATGATCTTAGTTACAAGTCTCACGCAGGTGATTTAAAAAGAATGCGTGGTAAGTTGTTAAAAAACGTTGTCATGGTACAGTTATTAGGTACTAGTTTATTTCCCGAAATATTTTTAAATTGAAACTTGTGCTGCTTTACTATGAACGTTTTCCAAAATATAAAAGTACGAAGTCAGTGTGGATGTTTGGTAAGGTGACGGTTATCCTCTGGTTATACGAGAAAGGACAAAAAAGACGTCAGACGGTGTTTTGCAAAAAGCTTTCAGAACATTTCAGGAGCTTCAAAGTGTGTGAAAAATAAATCGGAGTCAGGTATTTGAGTTCAAAGGAAGTTTCCAGCATTACGGTCGGGAATTTGCAAGTGCTACTGTGATAAAACAAAACTTGTAAATAAAAGCAACAAAATTTTGTCTTTCCTAACACTTTTTTGTTTTCTGCGAATGATCACAAACAGTCATTAGCAATTCCAAACTCCGAATTCCGCCAAAATTCAGGTATTTACGGAAAATCTTCGGAGTGATCCCAAAAATAAGTCGAAAATGCGAAACACAGATTTTAGAAGCTTGTCGACAGAAATAAAGAAACAAATGTCCAATTTCTTTCAATCAACAGAGGAGTGAGATGATGCTGCCTGAAAACAATTTACGTGATCGGGTTTCGCAGCAAATCTTTTGCTGGAATTATGTGTTGAAATTTTCCATCAGTCAACGCGAACTAAAGTTTCAATCCACGGCATTCCCAGCTACATGGGCTTTTCTTTCATGGCAAATGCTGTACGGAACTGGAATTTTTTGCATCGCAAATCTTTGCAGTTCTACTAAATCACTTTAATTTACCAAGCAGTAAACTTGAAAACCAAACTACAGTCAATATCACCAACTCACTCAGACACAAACGAAAGGTGATGCAAAACGTAAATTAAACATTCAATGAATAAGCTTAGTAAGCTACATTTCAATCAAAAATGTTGATTGATTACAACGTCAATGCGAACGCAAGCTTTCCCGGGTGCGTAAAAGCAGGAAAGATATCATCCCCCATTTTTGGCCAGGACGTGATAAATACATGCGATCAATCTCTCCTGGATTTTCTTCAGATCAATTTGTACCAAGTTATAATTCCGTCGCAATTGCCAGTTATACAAATCGTATGAACAAAGTACATTATTTCACATTTATTCAGAAGTTTCGCAATTAACACCAAAATCATGCCGAATTGAAGGAAATCTTCAAGTTAAAGATTTTCAAAACCATCACATCTACCACTACAGTTTCAATGAACGTTTAAAACCATTCTTTACAGCGCAACTATGACATCCTGACTGCAGTTACGTTTAACCTCCCAGTCGCTAAAATAAATTTAGGTCTCTGTGTTTAATGCATTTGATAAAATTAATTTTTAAAACTGCTGAAAGTCCTACGCACCCTCCAACGACGTATATCTTTCCACCGGAAATACAAACACCAGCTCGAAACCTGGCCACGTTTAGCGGTGATATGTATGTCCATTTATCTGTTTTGGGATTGTACGTTTCAACTGCACTCATGTGTGACATGTTATAGCCTGCAAAACATACATTTGTAGCATGAGTTTGTTGAACTCATAACTTCCATATTTGCTGCAAAACGTCAGAAGCACACACCTGACTGAGCTAACGCACCAAAATGAGTTGTGATAGTTTTGTGCGGCTGTTCACGAAACGTTATTTGCACAGTAGGTGTGACGTGGAAGGGTTCGAAGAAACTGGGATCATTTTCACACCTCGATAAATATAAAGTGCAATTAATGAGGTACTGGAACATTTTTTGTTATTTAAAAGCTTTATGCAAAAATCTGCTATTCTTGAAGCATTTGTGCAAAACCTTTCGTTGAGTTTTGCTTTACTGCGGCAGCTGTCTATACAGAAATCATCACGAAGAGCATATTATTTTTTAAGAATCGTGAAATTCGTTGTCTTGATTGCAGTGCTGTAAAACATATTCTAGCCAGGGTTCAAAGCTTGGGCAGACGACAGCAATGCTGATTCACAATTTTCTTTCAGGTATCAAACATTTTTGAGCAAATTCACTGCATCGCGATTCCGATCGTGTTTTGTTCAGCCTACTCTCTGCACCCACAAAAAATGCTTTTTTAAATGACGAAAATTGATACTGCAAACAACTAATTTATGCTTTCCTTGCAAACAGCGAATGACATGCACTTACACACTGCACTTCCCATGTGTTTTGTAAAGCAAACATAACAGTGGTCTTGTGTCGAGGTAGCTTGGACGATGTTGCTAGTTTTGCACCATATGGATACACTTATGAAAGCACTGCTCTCTCACTTTCCAATACCATCCAGTGTCCAGGGTAGCGTATTTAGTCATTCTTTTCCAGACCCGTAACTTATTTAGCAACCGTAGCTGGGAACGACATGCATGCTATCAACCCCGCGCAATTTTTTGGAATCAACAACTCAATTTCTCGAAGTAAGGAAATGGCAAACACATTGCAAATCTCGTAATAATTTATCGCTGAATAACGAAGCCAAGCGGGTAAAACTTAAATAGATGGAATTTACAAAAATTAGACGCGAAAATTCCGTCGGCCTGTGCACAAAAATTTCAGACTAAAATTTCTACCTCGTACAAAACTTACGAAACAATTAGACTAATATTCAACTACGCACTCTAGTCAAACTCGATTTTGATAAAATGCAGGCTGGAGATCAATAAAACAGTTAATATTCACGATACCCCCAATGGCGTAAATGAGGCCGTTGTGTGCAACAGCTGCAACTCCAGATCTTGGATGATTCAACGGGGCGATTTCCATCCATTCATCCTTCGCTTCATCGTAACGTTCGTTGGGGACGTTGTGCCCAAAATGCCATCCACCAATGCAGTACAACATACCTGTGCACAATGAATCATAAATCCTGTCAATTTTGTGTGGATACATGAAACTGAACAGTTGTTTTTAAGATAATCATGTGAAAAACAGACCTATTGCACTCAAATATAGCTGCAGTAGTGGTGCCAGTTATCTTGCACAGTAACGAATAAAGTCACAATGGTCACATTTTGAAAATCCTCTTGTCTGAACCTCTACGTTGGAAAACAGTTTTGTACAATTAGCTTTTGTTTTACAAACTATTTTTGGTGAGTGTTTTCGTGCAGGGTCTAACACTGGTGCTTGTGTAGAAATGTCAGTATGGAAAGTAAAATGTGCGGACTTCGCTGTTAGGTACGCTCAGATCGTCTCTAGTAGGGGTGAGATGGTGGGGCACCAAGCGCTTCTTCACAATCGGTGCCTCCAATCCAGTGTGAAGGGGTTTGTGTCAAAGTAGCATTTAGGACTTCATTTGGAAATTTGAGTGTGGTACGAATTGCAAGGCATATTTAGTCACCGCTATCAATTGACATTAAATGGCTTTCATGTCTTGGGATGTGTTTATCAGGAAGTAAGTTGTTTATGTATCAAGCAACACAAACTTTTTTTTGTGTGAAAAATGCCAAGCAAGCTTACGTGTAAATTAACGCACCATAAATAACAATCGCACACATTCCCTTCGGTTAAAAAACAGGAGAACTAACAGACAAAAGACGTAATTTCAAAATTATGTAGAGTGACCAAAGAGCGTGTTTCAACTAATTCCATACAACGTACAAATTCAAGGAATAGAGACTCGACCTTTCAATACAAAATGACGAAAATATCAAACTCCATCTTCTCAAAAAGAAGCTTGAGACTCCGCCTCCACTAAAAACCCATCTCTGAGCGTCGCACGTAACCATTTCTTGGAGTCTTTCCATTTTCAAAGTAACTACGGTGTGTGTTCAAACTCAACAGCCAATAAATTGAAGTTTTTAGCCATTTTCTGCTACTTTTACAAAGTCAAAAACACCTCATAACGACAAAGGTTGTTCGTAACAGAGGCTGTCTCTATTACGACAAACTGTCGATATAAACCGCAATCTTTGGAAATTTCCAGATTTGACTATGACGTAATAATGTTTTTGTTTGATGAAATAATTTAATTTGAACAGGTGAATAGGGCATTAGTTTCATTTTTGTTGAAATATGTCGTTGTAACATGGGTGTTTCCACACTTTTGCAACTGACTGTGTTTTAGTTCGTTGTGGCACAGTACAGCGGCGGTGTGAATAAACTTACTTTGCGGGCCGGATCTGGCCCGTGGTTTGGTGACATTTGTTATATACAACTGCAAACAAGATTTTTTAACAGTACCATCCATTGCAGCCATCCCATGATATTTCCTTCGATATTTCATGTTTTTCATCATCGTCCATTGCTTTGAAGTCAAGTCGAACGTCTCGCAAGAAGTAATTGTTAACTCAGTTTTGCTGCGCCCTCCAGACACATATATTTTTCCTACAGAAATTTTTGAAATTTTGCAAGAAATCGTAAAAATTCACAATTCATGAGCATATCACCGCTAAGAAATCTTATTATTACATGGTCTTCGATAAGCGCTGAGTATGTAAACAAGGACGCTACTATTCAAGACAAGAACAGTAATAACTATGGGCGTCCGGAGAAATTTTTCCAGGGATGGGTAAAGTCGGTATTTCGCTTGTACTTTTCAGGTTGTTGACGATACAATACAAATGGACGTTAAAAAACACTTCACCCTTTCTACACCACAAAGAAAATGTTCTATGTCAGCGCTCTTCAACCGGTGTGCACCAAAATATGCGTGGGGTGCACCACTGCGAAAGGGTTCACAAAGGTGGATCACAAACTAGTCACACTAAACAGATAATTTTTACAAAAACATTATGTCAGCAAAAATGAACCTTTAACCAACCGATGGCTTTCAGGATTTAACCTCGGCAGCTTTGCACATTCTAAAGCAGGGGTGGGGAACCTACTGTACTTGCTGACAAGGGGCGCATAAATTGTGGATAGTCGCTGGCGGACCGCAAATAACAATTCATTTTATCTTGGAATTCTACCTTAATCTTAAAACTACGAGGGATAGAGTCTTCTTATGATACACTATCTTAAGTACCTGCTTATCTGGGAGCTTCGTTTAGACGCGACTTTGTACTCTAAATTGGGAAACGAAAATTCTGATGCGGCCATGTCAAATGTTCACGCGGGCCGCATTTGGCCAGCTGGCCGCAGGTTCCCACCCCTGTTCTAAAGTCTGGTGTGTAAGCATCAGACCATGTCAAGCTATGGTTTAATTAGTTGATTATTTGTGAGTCATAATCAACAGACAATGAGCCATTATAATGGCTTTTTTTGATAATTGAAAAAACTGATAATTACCAATTGAATTATGTAGCCGAGTTACTGAATAAGGGGACTTGCTTATTTAGACCAGGGTACTTACAGACATGGGCGCAATTAGGTGGGGGACACGGTGACATGGCAGTAAATAGGGTACATGAGTTTAAGTAAATAGGGTGCATGAGTTCGTCAGAACATCTTTAAGGGTGCACCGTAACAAAAAAGGCTGAAGAGCACTGCTCTGTGTTACGGCAACAGCCTCAAAAATTTCGCTTCGCTGGCGTAGCAATGCTTCTTTTTCACTCATGTTTCTTTTCACACAGCAAAAAACTACGAGGCCTACTGCTACCAGCAGAGATTGTCTCGCTGCATTACCTGCCAAGATGTCTGTGTTCATCAGTCACATGCGGCAAAATGCCTACTAGGCGAATACCGTAACCTGAAGTGAACATTTGAAGATTCTCTGCCATGTTATTGTTACGTAATTAAAGACCAATAGCAGAACAATCTGCTGGCAAGTTTCGCAACCTGCCTCTGCAGGCAAAGGAGCGGACATGAGTGTACTGCAAGCTCGTCACGGCAGACACCAGAACAGTGAACGTGGCTCTTGTGCAGTGTGAGTTTCATACCGGCATATAAACTGTCATTGAAAGAATTAAATCAAATGATCGGAATTTATGCTGCTGTCTTCAGGTTTTCTAGAAATTTTGGTTCTTAGACCCAATTTCCAGGTGGTAGGCAAATGCCCGTTTTGCCTCTTCTGCGTACAACCACGGTAAGAACTGCTAGCAGAAGCTTCAAATTTCCAAGCGAGGAGAAAACGAAAACGTGTATTGTTTCCGCAAATCTAAAACAATAACTTTATAACAATTCCACGGAAAACGCACCAGATACGCCCAAAAAAAGGCGTTCGACTCACTGATACTTTGTTCAGTGAAAACATGATAAACAAAAATATCAGCACCTAGAGCAAGAACACCATGGTGTGAATCGAACTCAAACCTATAAATTAGGCGTTTCCGTAGCTGAGGACGAACCATTCATGAAAGCAGCAGCATGATCTGCTCGACATTCGAGCATGTCCACTCCTTTCCTCCAAGAATGCATGTCATTCAAATCAAGTATTTCGACACTCTTGAAAAAAGCATGCGAAGAAATTTGTCCTCCAAGGGTTGAAGACCAACGCGTTTTCCCGCCAAGGACGTAGACACAATCATCAACAGTCACAGCTGCAGCTCCGACTCTTCCTGTTCCAAGTGCCTGAAGAAGTTGCATGATTCTCGACATTTGGATTCAACGCAAACCAGCTCAAAGTGAAAACACACGTACACATACACACTTGCAACACACATACATGCTGGCACATCCGTTGGGTGCTACCATTGAAACTATATAATATGAACACGTAGTACCATGATACAAAGCATAAATTCTGATATACCTACTAACTTGGTTCCGATATTCTTTATAAGTAACATAATCTTGTGAGTCTTTTTTATTCCATACTTTGAAGCACATTTTGTTTTTTCTTTTGATGAGATTACATATTTGAGGTGTCAACCAAGGTTTACTTAAACACTTTTTCTGTTTTCAAGATGCAGTGCACAGTGGAGCATGCACTTCAAGAACTGCATGGAAGGTTTGACACAACAATGTAATCTGGGAGTTGATAGAAGTGTGATTATTATTAAAATCTAATTTGGAAAGAAGCTACTTTTGAATCTACTATAAAATCTGTTTGGAAAAATTTCATGTTTCTTACTTTGCGACATTCAAAAGTTTGTTTTTGTTTCGCTTTTTTAGAATCATGAATATAGGTGGGAGATTCGAGATACCATATACTGCTATTCCAGAGAGCATGTGATCATTTGCGTAAGAGTGGTCTTTGAGTGTAACTGAGTGATTGGCTATCCTTGTTGGTTTATCAAGAAATATCGCACATAATAGAGTTTGCAGCATTTTCATATCATCTGAAACATTTTTTCACTAAGTTAGTTTACAAGATAGATACTAAAATATACACATAAATAGTATGTATAATTTGTGTTATTGAGATTAGTTGCGACTGATAAAAGTTTTTCCGATACTTGTTGCCATGGGCTTTGCAAATGTATTTGCGATGGTAGCAACTGCCAAACACAAGTGATGTGGTATGCGAGTTACGATCCCAGTCAAAAAGCTATCACGAGCATGTCGAGTCAAAGTCATCTTAAATATTTTGGAGTCGATGCGCAACCTTTGCTGAATCGATTCACAAAATTTATTCGATCATTTTAACTTCATGTAACATCAGGGTTTTTTTAAGGAAAATGTTAGGTACCCTGTATGGATCTGTAGGGACCCGATATCTCTGATTCTAGGGACCCGAATCGGGTCCCTAAAACGCCTTAAAAAAACCTGTGTAACATTAATATTGCGTGCAAAAATTGCTGATGGTGTATCTATGGTGCATTACACGAATTTCCATTCCCAGGTGTGAGTCATCGCGTCGACTCATAGCAAGACATCCAATAAATTCAACTCTCATACATAGCAGCTAGCGGAACTGAAAGGTTCTACAAAAATTGTGCTGCACATTGTGTGCCATGATTCGTTGTGAATCTTTGTTGGGCGCTATTTGAAATTTTATAAAACGTCGTTGAGCGCCATTGTCTAATTATCAAATTAGGTTAGGTATCAATTCGCACTTCTATTATTATATTGATTATTACTTTGTGGTAGCAATGATTCTGTTGCGCACCAGCTGCAGTCATATGTTGAAGCATAGAGAAATAATAGATTTCTTAGCAAAACTTTATGCCACTAAATATCCTCAATGACACCTCTGTTCAAAACAAAAGCAATAAAGCAAAGGCGTAAAAGTAGCTAAAAAATCTAAAATAGTTCTATGCTATCCATGTGTAATGCAAATCACTGTCAAAAACAGTGCAAGAATATGCTGCTTTTGTTAACTTGTTTGTACCGCAACAAAATCAGTAAATGATGACTGCGCTAACAGAAATATAAGTGTTTACAAAACAGGATAATCACCAGGCATGTCATCATTTGTACAATAGGAAGCCCACACAACCGAAACAAAAAAAGATACCATAAATCAAAAAACAAAATCAACAAAAACAGAAACTATTGAAACTAGAAAAAGCAATCTTGATTCAACCCCAATGTATGCAAAAAAATTCATCTTAAGGTCAATTTTTAACCTGTGCAACGTCGCATAGCCCACAAGCGCGCGTGCAATCCCAGCAACAACAATGCATCCATTTTAAGTATCCTGTGTCTCTCTAGTTTTTCAAGTGCTGACATAAACCAACTTTCCACGTTCTATGTAAAGGTATCCTTTGACTCGATGAGCTTTCAATTGGTCGAAACCTTAAAAGTGGCAACAGAACTAACGCAATAAGGTCAGTATATCATTTACAAGCAAACCACACAAGCACGAACAAACATCAACCATACGTAAGCAATAAGCTGTCTCTCGCTATGTCCTGCTCAAATGCCCATTATAAGGACTCAACAGTGAGGGTCAAAAATTGTGGCTAAATGTAACCACACACAAAATAAATGTAACTCGTGAATCGAGTCATGCGATCACTGCCTGATATAATATCCTCAAATAGCCACCGTAGAATGTCTGCTGCATTTGTGTCAAAGCTGCGAACTTTCCATGTTAACGAGGTAAAAAACATGATCAAGAGCACCGAGTATCAAAGTTTAAAGTAGAAGAGATTCTGGAACGCCTCATGAGAAGTCTGTCTCAATGAAAAAGTCCATTGGAAAAATTAGTCAAGGAAAACAACCACAAATACGTGACTAAAGCTGAATAGATTGAATATATTTTAATGTGATCATAGTCAGTATTTATGCATCCTGGATCGTTTTCCTATTATGATTGATGAGTTTTTTATGGTGGTTTCACACCCATATACACAATGCGTCAGTTAAAATTTTAAACAAAACTTGCAAATCATTCACCGGCAGTCGCTGTGTAGACTCTGTCCTGACGTCGTATGCAGTGCAAGTAGTCTCATGATTCCCTCCGCCAATCACCAGTATCTTGCCCATTTCTGAGGAACGAGATGAAAAATATAGTTTTAATGAAACACTTTACAGCAGATAAAACAAAGTGAATAACTGTAATTCTAAATTGGCACGAAACAAAGTTTGTAGTTTATTTACTGAAAGTGGGTGAACTTTGTGCCAACTGTGTGTCAGTTATCAACTGTGTGCCAATTATCAGTATAATTTCACACCAAATAACTTCATTTAACTGCTACAGCTTAAAATAGAAAAGATATTTTGTGAGGAACGCAAAAAACAAAAAAGACATCACAGAAAAATATACAAAAGAGGTACGTCATGAAAAGCAATATACGTGAAACTAACAAAAAATATATTAAAGAAAGCTTTTGTTACTTATTTGCGTTCATGAGACTTTTATTTCATGTTTATACAATGCTGCATTTATTTTTTTCATAAACGCAAGAAACAATTCGATGATCTACATAAAATAGACTTTCCAAAATATGCCTAGCAATAGCAAACGATTTTTTGCTAAAGCACAAAAACCGACTATTCAAGAAGGTAGTTAAAAGGGCAACCTTCATTTTACCTGATGTTTTCTTGGCCAACCGTAGCGCTGAAGTTGGACTCAAAATATGTTGCATACATTGTAGAGACGTTTTCACTAATTTCTGATACAATTAAACAAACAAAAGTCACCATCAACGACACAGAGCATATCAAATTGAAAAAAATGTTCATGCTCCGTCGCTACACAACATTCAAAATGAAGTTGGAACATTCGATGTCTGTTAAAAATATTGCACCCCGTCCCCACCTGGGACAACATCACAAAACTGCGAGAAACGTTATACACAAGTCACGTGGTAAGAAGGTCAGTGCCATACCTGACGTCACATCAGAACCGTCGGCGGAAAGTTTTCAATAGGGGGGCTTGACACTAAAAATTGACAAAAACTCCGTTTCATGTTTTAATTTGGGGTGGCTTGAAGCTTTGTTTGGGGGGGCTAAGCCCACCGAGGTCCCCCCGTGGCGACGGGACTACGTCACATGCCGTCAGCATTGGCACACAACCGAATGAAGCGCGTGGCTAATGACGCTGCGCGCATTGACGTCACAGTTTCCACATTTATTCACATTAATTGGCACTATTCTTCCTATCGTTTAAAAAGGCTTGTTGCCTTTTATGATGGTAAAGGTGTTTCACAAATCCTCTACGATGTGACTATGGCTTGATTTGGCTGTTATTTTTTGAATTGGTGGTTCTTCAGTTCTGATGTTGTCTTGTTTCATAAAAGGTGTGTGTGGTGAATGTATGATTCCCTTGTCCTTGCCACGTGGCGCCTGCAATCTTGCAATCCTAATTGTGCCCCTGTGTTCGCCCCACGGCTGTTGCGTTGTGCTTGCGGTCTCGGAATGCAATACTGCCAAGTGTTCTTTTAGTGCAGTTTGCCCGCCCTGGGAAGCATTTGATCAGTTACGCTGTTGTGTTTGTTTCAGAGTTTCATTGCTC
>Ga0210059_1013432_pt1 | contig 12247 bp, 6 predicted proteins | sample Ectturendosymbi2_FD_188042 | JGI IMG/M metagenome (GOLD analysis project Ga0210059, IMG submission 188042) | Ecteinascidia turbinata endosymbiont from Florida, USA - Sample 2 (SPAdes) (version 2) | ecosystem: Host-associated > Tunicates > Ascidians > Unclassified | place: Key West, Florida...
AGTAATTAGTTTTAGGAGCAAACGAATAGGACTTTCTTGTTAATTTTAATAAATTAAAAGAGCCAAAACAGAACTAAACATCATAATTGTGATTATAAAATTTTGTTTGGTGTTCCCCAAAATTTTTATTGCATAAAGTGGTCCGTGATGCAAAAAAGGTTGAAAAACACTGGGATAAACAATCACTCAGAAATTTTCTTACTGACTTAAAACCTATCATGTAGAGATTTGATGATTTTTGCTTGAGCATAAATATTTTTTTCGGCAGCAAGTAACTGCTTCAGCCGTGTTTTCGACGCTGTTTCACAAACATTCGTTCTTGGCAGATTTCAAATGACCCGTTAGTGTAAAGCATTTGTGAGCGCATGCCAATGCAGAGTGCATAAATAATTACTCTAGGCCTACAAATTTTTTACTGAGTTAGAACATATCATGCAGAGATTTGATGATTTTTGGTTTAGTATAAATATTTTTTTCGGCAGCAAGTAATTGCTTCAGTCGTTTTTTCGACGCTGCTTCACAAACATTCGTTTTTGGCAGATTTCAAATGACCCGTTAGTGTAAAGCATTTGTGAACGCATGCCAATGAAGAGTGCATAAATAATTCCTCTAGGCCTACAACTTTTTTACTGAGTTAGAACATACCATGTGGAGATTTGACTATTTTTGGTTGAGTATAAATATTTTTTTCGGCAGTAAGTAATTGCTTCAGCCGTTTTTTCGACGCTGCTTCACAAACATTCGTTTTTGGCAGATTTCAAATGACCCGTTAGTGTAAAGCATTTCTGAATGCATGTCAGCGTGATGTGGATAAAAAATTAGTGTAAGTTGGAACATCATGTAGAGAGCTGACAGTTTTAGCTGCTGCAAAATTGTTTTATTTTCAACAGCAAGTAACTGCTGGAGCCGCCTGTTCGGCTACTTCAAAAACATTCGCACTTGGCAATTAGCCCTGCTTCACAAACATTCGCACTTGGCAGATTTCAAACCACACGTTCGGGCAAAGCATTTGTGAACGCATGCTACTGCAGTGTGCATAAATACATACTCAGAAACGTTTTCACTGACTTAGAACATAATGATGTAGAGATTTGACGATTTTTGTTTTAGGATAAATATATTTTTCCCCGGAAAGTAACTGCTTCAGCCGTGTGTTCGGCGCTGCTTCACAAACATTCGCACTTGGCAGTCTTCAAACGGCCCGTTAGCGCAAAGCCTTTGTGAGGCAGGAAGGGCATCGCGAAGAATAACACCCGTTGATTTGCGAAAAAGCATAAGTCAATGATCGTGGCTTGTGATCTTTTTGCTGCTTTCCAAAAATACATATCAATGGAGATTTAGAGTTCAACACAAGACAATAAAAGTTGCTGCCAGCAATAGCTCGCATTGCACCCTTGCCGCTCGTCCTTTCCATCGCAACAACGCCAAGCACCTAAACGTGCGTGCATAACTTTTTCATAAATCTCAAACCATATTTACGACCAGCTGATAAAAATGTTGGAGTTTTTTTCCTCTCGTTTCATGCACTACAATCTTGACATGCGGCCGCTACAAGATAATCACAACATGTTCTGTGATATTCACATTTTTTCTTCAACAACAAAAGCAGAAGTGTTACATTTCAGTATCCAAGAGCTGGCAATTGTCGAATGCTCAGGCCACGTGCAAGTAAAATTTTGCGTTGCTTTTTTTGTGCAAAGAAAATTTTGTGTGACTTTTTCATGCGAAAATAAAATTTTGCGTGTTTTTTTGTGGTACAATGTGTGTAATAATTTTTTTTCGGAGTTCAGTTAGTGCAACGAAAATATCTATGAAGGTTTTACGCATTGAAACGAAATAATGCTGTACGTTTCGGTCGAATCGAAACCAAACTGAGTGATTTAGCGATCGGCAAAAACAGCTGAACGCATGTGCGTTTTCGGACGGAGTCGAAAAGCAGAAATGCTGTCTTGGACGAGATGATATAAAAACTGTTATAACTTTTCTTCTCTACAATTTGTTGATTTAAAATTTGGCAGGATGCTTTGTAACAGCTATAGCAACCGTTTCAGTGATTGTTACATTTTTCCCATTATTGGAATAGGCGCAATAAACTTTCAAAGTAAAAAAACAGGCAATCCACCCTTGATTTCGGGTGTTTTTTCTCTCCAAAAAAGTGGAAAAATATTTTGTTTCGATTTTCATAAACTGCACAATATGACTAACGTTTTTGTGCAGAATTTGTGCTTCTATCGTGCAAGGTTTTCCATCCAGAGCCTTTTTAAAACAACGCCTTGCCCACTCAAGCGCCAGCGCGAAAACCATACCGACGTTCTAGCATTAGACAGCAGCCACGAATATACTGTGGACCGACGGTCAGTGAGTTTTAACCAGCGACAGATCATGGTCTTTATTTACTTTCGAAACTAGCAGGGCGTTAGTGTGGAGATTAGCCGCGTTTTTCAAATGGTATTTACTCTATGCGTTGAGTTAAGTTAGATAGGATGAAGGTGCGTTGAGGCTTACAAGCGAAGTGTTTCTTTGTGATGCAACACTGTTTGATAAAACCTCTCAGTAAAGCACAGACTTTTAATGTCCATCTTTTTGCCTTAAATTATGAAATTCGTAAATTGTTGACAACCTTTATCTAAGGTTTTTTCTTTGCAACAAATAATGTATTTTGTTTCGTTACTTTTGTGAATTAAAAACGTAACTAAAATTCCAGAACACCGTGCTTTCAGCAGTGATTACTTCGTTTTAAGCTGTGATTATTTGTGTTGCATAGACTTGAAAAGTCTTGGAAAACAGTGCAGTAGAAATGTTTGTCAAAGTATAACTCAACCAGTCAGCCGACGTTTACGAAAACGTTTGACTATCCAAGTGCAATAACACTTTGTGGCATATAGAAGTGTTGTTGAAATCGGCACTTTTACAAATATGTGTTTAAAGCAACTGCGGAGCTCAGTCGAGAGGACGCTGCGAGCAAGAGCACATTTCACATGTCAATTGCATGCTTTTTCAGACGCAACAGCAGCAAGGGAGCTGAGCGTGTATTTGCAATGTTCCGAGCGACAGCGTAAGAACCAATTCAGCAAAACTAGAAACACTGGTCAGCAACAGTGACAGGATCTCTCTCCCATGCAGCGTGATAATTTCTTGTCACAATTAAAATTGCTGCGTGATGGTTCAGTGGCACATTTACAAAATTTTTTTCACTGTGGAGTTATGACAGACATGTGCAGAAAAGCACGATTTCTGTCTTATTGTAAAGAGATTCTCTGTCTCCAGCAACGTGTACGTTTGTAAACTGACAAATGGCTGTAAAAACGTTAATTTGCTAAATTATTCGAGAAAAGCACCTTCAAATCCTTTACTGAATAACTAAAAACTGTAGGCAACTATTAGGGGAGAATAAGGGTACTTTTCTTGTCAGGTGTAATCACGTCACGTGTGTCTTACCTTCAGCATAGTCCAACCACAACGTAACTGATGAAATTGTTATTATAGTCACTATCTTTCAAATCCTCTTCGAAAATAGCTAGAATCTAAAAAAGTTTGTGACACATTAGGAGACAATTTCGCTAAGCGAATCTTTTCCAATGCAACTGTGTTATTTTTACTGGTATCTGTTCGTTAATCTCAGACACGCGTTAGAACCTGGTGAAGCGTTGTTCAAATGGAGTGTGAGTAAATAATCGACCAAACTTTTATGCAACATACAAACTGCAATCCATTTTCCTTTGGGAAACTTGGTGTCAAAAAGTTTAAATTCTAAGCTAATTGTAGAGAGAAAATCATATTACCAACTAACTGGTCCTGTTAATTTTGTGCTTTAGGTAAGGATTGACACGCTGACCAACTATTTGTCGTCCAAAACACAAGTTAATTTTTTCAGGTTTTCTAGCTTATTTGTAGACGTCATAAGCGTTCAGAGAAAAATGTTTTTAAATAAGTTTGATTTGCTTAAAGCCGGAACTAAATTGGGAAAGGCTCTAAATTCGTAGGGTGCGTATAAACACGAGAAGCATTTGTTTTGGGCGCTTTAACCTTTCAACACTTTTTGCAACAGCACTCGCAGCAACTTCATCGCAACACTTTGATAGTCTGAACTGTAGGAGATAAACACGCACGGCATGAAGAACACACGTATGTGCTTACCATGTCTTTAATAACATTTGATTTCAACGCAAATAGTTTTGCTAGTAACCTCATGGTAAAAAAACAATTGGCGTTTTATTTGTTCCAAAACACAACATCAAGCTTTTGTTAGTTCCTCCATATAACATTCATGCGGTCTTAGCTTATTTCTTTTTGTACATTTCGGTAGCTAAATTCCACTGCATTCGCCTCATTACAAATTTTTTGATAAATTGTTTTTGACAGTGTTGCAAACCTTTCTCTTTGTTCACAGTATGTCTCCAGTAGATATTTGGCACAAAGTCACATCTTCATTACAAGTTTTTCTAAATTAAAGATTATATGAGACGAGCTCACAGCAGTGGAGGACTTCGATTTGTTTTTGGCAAGGGTGTCGGGAAAACGGAGCCAAAATTCGATGAAATCTGAGTAAAGAGCAAACATGGTGATCTAATCTTTTTTGTAGATGGCATTTTGCAAAGGGGCAGTCAGGTCGTTTGGGAGTGTAATTGCATCAAGTTGCGCCCGCTGAAACTGTACCAGAATCACTGAGTAACAACGTAACAATATTCCAGTTTTTCCATGGCAAACTTGTCACCGTTAATCTGTAAACTTCGCTTTTGTTTTGTTTGATCAGGATGCAAAACGCTGTGCCGGATTCATCGGTTTCCTTAGTATTGGTTCACGCAAAATGAGCCTAAGATTTTGTCCGAAATTAAAGGTAGTTTTCAAAGCTTTTTTTGCCGTCTCTTGCACGAGGGCAGCAGGTCGCTTTTCTCGAAACATTTTCCGTTATTTGATACTACGACCAATGCTATGTTTTTCAATATTGGCAATGGCTAGTTGCATCGCATCAAAACGTCAGAGGATATTAAGTAGAAGTAAAGACCATTTGGATGACAGCTAAGCATATTAATGGATCAAAGACTTACTGCACTTTCACAGAGCTGTTTTCGCCCTGGCCGTAGCACAACAGACCGAAATACTTTGAGTATGCCAAAGACGGTTACACATCGCCATAATGGCTGTTGTCGAAAAAAATTATGGCAAAAAACGTATGTTCTAACTGTGGTAAAATATTTTTATTTAGTTATTTGTCGCAGACTCATGGTCCATATCACAAGAGTAATCGAATAATACAAGAACAAATAGCCGTATGTGTAGGGGACCCAAAATGTTTTGGAGGAGGGATATTTTTCGGCTGAAAAAATATGTTTTTTCTAAGAAACTGGGTCCGAAGCCGTGGGGTTACTCTGGGGCACTAACCTTAAAATTTATATTGTGCTTCCCAAATTTGTTGGTCCCAGAAAACTTTGTTTGACACATATAATAAGAACAAATGTCTTGCCCCTAAAAATAAATCGGTAGTTTGCCCCTCAAACCTTGAAACCTGGCTGCGTGCCTGCAAGGAAGTGCAAGCTTGCAAGCTGTGATCCTGAAACAGCAATTTTTGCCATAAACCTAAAGTTGCATGTTACAGCTTAACCTTAACAAAACTTACAACCATGATTTAAGCAATATCGTACATGAATGCTTTCGAATTTGACCCATTTGTGTTAAACAGGATTAAATTAAGTTTCCACTCCAACGCATTATCCTCAGAGTGAAAAATAATTTGAATTTCATGAAGCATTCTTTTGAACTTGTGTTCCAAATATACAGACAGGAGATGAAATCCACCAACTGCATAAAGTTGATAAGGATCAGGCTACATGCCAAAAAACATCATTAAGTCCACACATATGAACAAAAGCGTAGGAGCACTTGATAGCAAGCACTGAGTCATATGACAAGTCTGACTGAAACACATGTACAAAATCTTCTGACTGCAAGGGCTAAATAATTACTAGACACTTCAAAGCAATAAAAGTTTGTAGTACTATGGTGTTACTGTAGCAACCGTGGTGAGAAACGTCTAACAGTAACATCTAACTAACAATGCAAAATACAACATTATCACTCACACAACTGAGTACAGTTGTGGTGAGATGCAACTCTTTACAAATGGTCCAAAACTGGACAAATTTTGTAAAACGGCAAAAACCAAATGTGTTTTTTCGTGGCCAACTGACGTAAAAAATAGCCAATTCTACAAATTTGGCCATGAAATGACCAATCTGGCAACTGTGCTACGCGTGCTTCGCCGACCTCGCAAAAGTATACGACCCGGTCCCTCGTGGAAAGCATTGGGAGTATGGTGCTGCTGGCCGTCTATTATTGGCCGTCAAATCATTGTATTCCTGCTCAGAAGTTTATATCCGTTCCGGCGAAGTTAAACCACAACCTTTTACAGTGGGTGTTGGACTCTGACAAGAGTGTGTGCTGTTATCACTCGATCCTCTTCATAGTCTGTATGAATTGGATACACCGTCATGGCCGAGTCGACGAAAGGACAAGCTTTCAGTTTTTATATCATCTTTGTTGCGCTTGCAATACTCACATGTGTTCACGAATCCTGGGTAATGACTGAAAGCGTGCTATCTCAAGTACCAGCGCTAGACATCGGATTTTTAAGAAGAGTTCAGGGCGTGACACTTCGCAACAAAGTGCCCAGCCGCAAAATTTATAAAGCCTGAATTTCGAGCCACTTCTCCGAATAGCGTGATCTCAGCTACATTGCTATGGCCATGTTACCAGAATGTAAAGATTGGCGAGTCAAGTCCTCCTGTGTATGCCCACGGGAAGCTGCCCAGAGGTCGACCAAAGATCAGGTGGCGTGATTATATTTGCGACCTTGCTTGGTGCTGCCTTGGTGTAAAGCAGCTATGTCCAACCCGCGGGCCGCATACGGCCCAGTCGATGGTTTTGTGCAGCTCAGTCTTCGCTGTAGTAAAAGTATCGTACATAATCACAACCTGTCTTTATTTTAATAATCTTGAATTTGACATTTTCGATGCAGGTGGTCCTCAGTGCCATTTTATCACGTCTTTTCCCATTGCAGTTAGGATTCGAACACTTTCAATACATTAGCTTAAGCTGAATGTAGTTTGCTAAGATCAAATTAAGCTATTCAATGTGCGGCCCTCATTAATATGTCATTCAATGTGCGGCCCTGGTTGAGATAGTGACATAATATTTGGCTCAGTAAACCATTTCGGTTGGACATGGCTGGTGCAGAGCCAGGGGAACCATCCGAAATTGCTGAAAACCGTGAGGTATTTCGAGTCCTAGGGCTGCTGCCTTTGCAACTTTCCGAGAGGAAAACCAGGGATGCAACGAAATGAAGAATTATTGAGCAGGCAGCCGTGGGCTGAAACGCTGCACAAAACCTACACCAACAATTCAATTTGATTATCCCTTTACTTACAGCTTGACGGTGCAATTTGCTATACCGTTTGATATTCAAACATATTTTCAAGCGCTTCATGAATAATTTGGAAGGCAGTTGGGAAGGCCAGAAATCTCAAGCGACTAATTTAGACGTTGAATAAAACCAGAAGACCGGATGTCCCATCGACGCTTAAGAGGGGGCTTTTTTTAATGAAATGTGGTTGCACTGTTTTCAAGTGTTTCCAGTCTCTTGCGAAGCCCAATACTTCTGATTAATCAAAGTTCATACTATGTTGAAGGTTCTGCTTCTATAGCTTGAGAATGTAAGTGTGTAGCCCAATGGTTCTAAATCTCTTTTCTACAACGCCTCCCCTTAGTATTAGTATTTCCTTTCAAGCTCCACCGCTTATATCACGTTCAAAAACGTACGAACGCACGCAAGGCCTTCTAGCGAGAGAAGGACTTGACGCACGCCGTGCATTTTGACATGTTACGTTCGATACGTGGAAGTGCAAAACGTTGACAAAGCATAGGAAAGTTTGCTTATAAATATAATAAAATGACATTCTAATTTTCATGCCGGGCTCGCGTCCAGTGGCGCAATTAGTGGTTTGAGCCAGGGGGCCAAACGTTGCTGTGAGGGTCCCACTGGCCACCGTAGGGGGGCCACTAGCCAACACTCAGAAAAAAGTTGAGAAAGAATGCAGTGAATCCAGACGACGTGGATGTATATGCTAGCTAAAAAAAGAAAACACCCCGACAAATGCAAAAAAATAACAATCCACTGAAAACCAAAAGAATACAAAATATAAAAATGTCAGCTAAAGGGGTATCAGTTTTTATATTTAGCTTGCCACGGGGGTGGGCTCGCCCCCCTGCTGCCCGTCAGTCACGCCACTGCTCGCGTCTCACCTGAAAATTATTGATACCCTTGGGTAGGCGCGCTGCCAGTATAAGAGACCTTTTCTATAGGCACTTGTTGTGTTCACTTAAAATCTGTTAACTATAGCTAAGTCTGACTGATACGCGAAGTCGAACTAGTCAGCTTTTTTCCAGAAAGAGGTATTAGAAAATGTGCTATGTCGGCACCAATGCATTTTTTAAAACATCAGCAGATTTTATAGACAGGACACTTTTCCCCTTTTCATATTTTAACCTGCTTGTGCTTCAAGGTAATGGCCGAGTAAGCATGTTGGGCAAATGCAATATAACCGGAAAAGCATGTCTTGTCTCATTATTTGTATTGTTTGTGGAACAAGGCACCAGTTATTAAACACGATGAGTTTCAGGAAATGTGCCATTTCCGGCAAATGAACCTGCAATGCTGTAGTAAACATTTTAGTGGCATGTGGTTGTTTCTCCAACACAATAACAAACCCAGTTCTTTTAAACAGTTGGCACACGCTTGGCCCCATTAGATCATTAGCATTTGACGTAGAAGAAGAGTATACAGACTAACAGTATCACAGTTCAGAGTAAGAGTATTACAGGTTATCAACTTTGGCAGCAGAACCTTTACATGAAATAGTGTTAAATGAACCTAGTTCGTCCGTGCTGCTGTTTCGACTATGTCGCAATTAGAATTATTAATATAATTATTTCGGGGTCTAATTAGGCACTGTTAACGGCATGGTTTTGTGAGGTCACGGCTGAATATTTGATTTTGCCTTAATTTCTTCGTCACCCTGTATGACGATGAAAGTCTAGTAAACAAACGCAACCAAAGACCTCATAATTTTAGTCGTTTTCCAAACTGCTATTACTGTATATAGAAATGATCTTCAAATCGTTTGCGTCAACAGGAAATCCCAGTTTACCTCCCGCAGCGTCAGTAATTATTTGAAAAATATACTGGCCTATTATTCTTATTACCCAGTAGAGACTGCTGGTTGATTGCATCAGCGAGAAGCGTCAGAATTAATAACGCCTTACCTGATGTGATGATTGGAGTATTTTCTACAAGTTGAAACAATTCATATACAAATTTTAAGGGGAAGCCTCTCGAGTTTGCTTTGTTTTTGATACAAACATCGTACTAAAAAGACCGACACCACTACGCAGTGAAGGACCTTTCGCACGAGACGAAAAGACAGGAGTCAAAGGTTTTGTTGAACCCTTGTGTTTTTACAAGTCTCTGCATAGGTGAGATTAGACTATTACGATTTTCATATAATACTTTCAGATTCTTTTTTGTAATAGAGACAAACTTTATCCACTGCCGAGCGGCATCTTTTGGAGTTACGACATATTTTTAGGATATATTTTGTTAGAGCAATAAGAGAATTTCTTCCAAAATCGGAGCATCGTTCTTTACCCTTGCAATTTTTCACCACATGTCTACACCGATTACATCTAAAGCATTGTAAAGGATTGGGGATATACTTAAATTGTAAATATCGCTGTTACTTTTTCTGGAAGATTAAGCTGAATAAACTGAAGCATGACAGTAATGAAAATCCTCACAGTGCGGTCATAATCTTTAATTTGAAATCTTTTCACGAAACGTTTTAAGAATGAAGACAAGTTTTCATTTCTTCGGAAGAAAGATTCTCTGGAACACTACAAATAACTTCTTCAACAATGGCTGGCTAAAGGATCGAGGCTAGAATTGGAAAAGAAACATTGGAGCCATTGCTCAAGAAACCCAATGCTAACAGACCTTTCACTGAACGTGGATTTCTATTTTTACAAGAGTACCATTGTTCAGAGGAGTACAAGGTATATACATTCCTTCACGTTTTCTTAGAGATCTGTCCATTGCAAATGGACTGCAGTTTGCAAGTTTTGTCTCCGTTACACTTTGCCAAGCAACCGGATGAACTTCAGTCGCATTGTTCGCATCAAGAGACAGGTGGTCTGCCATTGGTATGGAAGCTTTTCTTTGCCTCTTTCAGCTTTTTATAGGAGTTACCTAAATTTATCTGGTGATTCTGACGAATCGTCCATGTGCCAAAGCACCGTAAATTCAGTGCGTTGTTAGGCTCTATTGGAAGATATTATCTAGACCACCTGAAAAAATTACACTGTGGACCTATAAGCGTTAAACAATGGAAAAGAAGGAAACTTAACAAAAACAGAGAAAGTTAGCACTATTGCAAAGAGCTAGATTCAGTCTTTGCAACTTACACCAAGAAGGCATTTCTGCAAGCCCCGGTGGCAAAAACCGAATCCTCTCAATTATAACAGGCTGTTATTCAGCGAAACAAAAGAATTATTATCATCGCTGCGTGATGAAGACTTCCGCAGGCAAACATGACTTTCAGCGTGTTGTACATATGCTGCAAACGTGGGGTGTGCATCTTGATGGGTGCTTCCGCGTCACTACTTCCATACGGAAAGCTTCAATCAGCTAATATTATTTATTTAATTTTTATTTTATTGATTTGCCGCAAACTCGTGGCCCACATGGCAAGCACAATCGAATAACACAGGAGCACAAAAATGGTTAGTCATTGCGCATTACCGCGTAGGTGTTAGTACACAATCAACACTGAGAAGAGCAAAACACTTTAATAGCGCCCCAAGTCCAAACTACAGTGTTATTCACTCATCATCATACAGGGATCCGGCAGTGGGAGAGAATATTGACATTGCCGTTTCAGCGTTCAGAGGTTTCTGCTAGTGTACAGTGTGTGATTGAAAGCTCACCTACGTTTAACGCACGTCACAGTTTTTAATATGACTAACCGCTAAACACTGTGGTTTTGTCAGACACCGCGACATAATCAACAAGGAAGCGCTCTTTATGAGTTAAGCATGACTACGCAATAGCACTGCTACGTGCAAAGCATTTATTGTTGACGGTTGAATGTAGAAAAGGCTTCGTCATTTAGAATGTGCAGAACCTTGAGCTATTGTAATGGAGGTTGGTCAGCTACTTCGTTCCAGTTGCATGAGCGATGAGGTGTTTGACAAACATTTGTATGTTGCAGTAAGTTTGTCTCACAGGTAGGGACGCTACAACCGATGAAGGTCAGGGGAAAGCCCTACAGTAGTGTTCCTCATCCCTTTCACTTGTGTGGCCCAGATAACGTTTGGTAAACATTACGTGGTCCACTGCCTTGTCAGCATAGGTAATATGCTTTTAAACGCGTGAACAAGCACAAACTATTCTTAAGTAGCAAATGTAGTCCTGTATGAAATGTAGTGAGAATCTTGTCCCTCAACACATTCAATGCGTTCCCACGCTGTAGTGGTTAGGTATCTAGGTCAGGGGTGTGTATTGTGCAACCCATGGCTCGCAGGACAAAAGTGGCCCGGGAGCTGAAGTTTTGTGGCCTGTGGAAAGGTCCAGATTTTAAAAGGGTATTGCCAATCTTCCGTGGGTGGCCAGCGAGTGGTCTAGCCCGCAGAGCTTGACACATGCAGACAGTGGCGGATCCAGACCAGGCGTATGGGAGGTCAGTCAAATAGGGGTGCGCCAAAAAGTATCAATTGTTTAAATACCCAAGGTTGCCTGCGGCGATTGTTGGATATCACATAAAAGTGCTTATCTTTGGCGGGCCAAGAAAGTTGCTGTTTTGTTGGCCGGACTATGTGATCATTCAGGGATTAACCACAGTTTGTAAGTGCTTCATATCATTAGTTCAGAAAACGTTAGAAGCGGGTCCCAAATTATACGTACTGTACTTTTTCACAAGCTACACAAAACTGAGAACACTGTTGGTGTCCCAACAATCTCTTGAATCTATAAAAAGTGTTTAAAAGATTTACCCTAAATCAGGGGTGTCAAACTCATTTTCACTGAGGGCCATATCAGCATTATGGTTGCCCTCAAAGGGCCCGTCGTAACTGAATTAACCATAATCTTCTAAGCTAATGCTTAATAAGCGTACCTGTGACGTAATAATGGGTATATTGC
>Ga0210059_1013433_pt1 | contig 12247 bp, 7 predicted proteins | sample Ectturendosymbi2_FD_188042 | JGI IMG/M metagenome (GOLD analysis project Ga0210059, IMG submission 188042) | Ecteinascidia turbinata endosymbiont from Florida, USA - Sample 2 (SPAdes) (version 2) | ecosystem: Host-associated > Tunicates > Ascidians > Unclassified | place: Key West, Florida...
CTTTCGTTACGAACTGTAAAAATCACGAGTTAATCTGATTGAAATTCCATGAATTCCCAAGATTTAGCAACAGCAAAGGGAACGGAAATGTTGATGGAAAATTAGTACGGCCCGCCGTACCTTGTAGATGTTTGCTTTTGGCCCGCGACTGGGGAAAGGTTGCCGACCCCTGAACTAGACAGTGGCGCTTGCCGCGCTCGCGTAAGGTCGAATATCGGCTCTAGCAACAGCCCAACGGCGTCTAACTGTGCCCGCAGCCGGCGGGGCACGAGTGCATCGTCGCCTTCCAGGAGGGAGTCTGACTTACAGGCGTTCAGTCATAATCCTTTAGATGATAGCTTCGCACCATTGGCTTATCAGCCAAGAACATAAATAAATGTCCGAATCTACAGTTTCTCTCTTACCAAGCACGATTACCGTCGCGATAACACTTCATCAGTAGGGTGAAACTAACCTGTCTCACGGTATATCTGGCATTTGTTTTTATTTCTTACTAGCATTTGTTTATCTGGCTATCTGTTGGTATGTCTGGTGCTTGTTTTTAGTTCTAAATCACGTTATGTTCAAGCAGTGGCGGACCTAGACCAGGCGTTTGGGGGGGCGGTCAAATAGGGGACCAAAAGGTCTTCAATTAAGGTTGTATGCGACAATCGTTGGGTGTCACACCAAAGTGGTTACCTTTTGTAGGCCAAAAAGTGGCTATTTTTGTTGGTCGAACTATGCGATTTTGCAGGGAATAACCACAGTTCGAAAGCGCTTTATATCATTAGTTCAGAAAACGTTTGAAACCGGTCCCAAACAGTGGGCCTCGTTTTTCACAAGCTACACATATCTCGTATATCCACAAAATGTAAGGTATAAAAGCATGCTGCGCACCAGCGTTTGCCACTGTTTTGGCTATCCGTAGGGAAATCAATGACGAACAGTGTCTGAAACGTATTCCCGACCTGGTTAAAAGTAGAACGGTTCTTCTTACACTTGGAAGTGACAACTCATGTCCCACGATAGGACTCAAGTAAACAGCTAAGTGACGATCACGTTTCCAAGCGAAGCGTGTGCATTTACATGTACCTGAAAAACTTATTTATTGCTGAAGCGACAATTCAAAAACAACACGTGAATGAAAGGCATTTGCCAGGACCCTACTCCCATTTTTGGTATAGCTTTGCTGGCTATCGTGAAAAACAATCTCATAATCACTTGATAGATTCACACTGGGTTTTGAAGCATATTGCCGTAAAATTCATTTCAGGCCACTTATAACGCTAGATTTTCAATCAAGTCTTTAATACCGTTCACATTTTTCGACATGGGATTGCTGATGTGAAGAAAAAAAACATCAATCCCGCTAGACCAGCTTATAAAGTTGTGACACTGTTTTCAACAGAAGTGGAAGCAAGCGGACTGAGCCGCCCAAATTCACAATCAATACCTCCAAACACAAGGTCTATTCTCCCCGTGAAGTCATTTTTCAATTCATTATATACTACTGTATTACGAACAGGGGCGTAACGAGGTTACATGGCGCCCCCATGTTCAAGCCTGATGTCTTTCGGAAGCAAATGCACTGTTTTGAAGAAAGTAATTGTGACATTTTTGGGAGTTTTCGGAGCCCCCCGCATTGATTTAGCGCCCCGATAAGGATTTGGCGCATGGGGAATCGTATCCCCTTTGCCCCACTCGTTGCGCCCCTGATTACGAAACCCCCGAAAAAGCTCACAGCCACCCCCAATACTGTTGATCTGGCGATGGATCTTCTTCTGTCCAGCCAGGCCAGAAAATACAGGTGAGAATCAGCCTACCACCAATGTGAAACCACGAACCTTCACCAGCACCGCAGTCACCAGCAAAAAAGTTAAAATTTTCACCAGAATATTGCTTTTCTGCTCAAATTTATACGACGTAAGCGGGATGATCTAACAATCAATAAGCTAAGCATTTTTGTCGGTTGCAGATTTCGCTAAACATGTTAAATTCGTCTTTTTGCAGCCAGCGTGAGTTGTCTACGGATTTGCAATTGCAGCAAAAGGATCTGAACCACACAGCCATCAGTCACTGTTGCCTGACGCTAAGGCAGGTTGGGGCAAAAGACGCCGTCATTCCCCCAATTTTGGACTGCAAATATTCGAATGTTGAGCAAAAATTGTTATGATGGCGAAAAACTAATTATTCAATCCACCAAGTATAGATAGCTAGTGTATTACCAAAGTTTCTGCGTTAGAGCTATAGGCTTAGGAGGTGGGGGAAGATTTGGACAAGATTCAAAAAATTCAGGAAAAACTTCTCGATATGTTTGGGCAAGTTGCTTAAGCAGAATCATCGCCTTGCAAAACTTTCGGATTCGTTTTCCACGAAGTGGCCAAAAAATTCGGGCAAATTGAAAATTTTCCTCCTCTGAAGTCCAAGGTTCCCGTATGCCTCTGGTTAGAGCTGTGTACCATGATTTGTTGAGGCGCGTCGCTGCGCGCAGTAATCAGAGGCGTAACGACGGGGGACAAGGGGCACAATTTCCCGGCGCCGAATCACTATGAGGACGCCGAACGACTGCGGGAGGCGCCGAAAAGGCCTAACAATGTTACAAGTAGCCTACTTCAATGCAGTACATTTGCTGCCGAAAGAGGTCAGGTTCGAACATGGGGGCGCCGAAGATGCCCCGGGCGCAATTTAACCTCGTTACGCCCCTAGCAGTAATTTTATAATCTTCTGCGTTGTCCATGTATATGAAATGAGGAGTTGCACAAATGCATAGTCACAGTAGGTCATAATTCTTTGAGCTAATCGAGTGCGTTCAATGCATTTTTGTCACATAGCGGCAAGTTGTTTGCCAACATATACAGCTACTGTATAGCTTTTTACACGCTGCATTATGGTTCAACGTTCGTCGTTCAACCAGGAAATTAGTTCGCCAAGAAATTCATCCACGCATCTTTATGTTGCAAAACTACAATGCAGACAAACTGCGGGCCACGAACCGCACTAGCAACAGCCCTGAAACTGGTTGTTCGTTTTCATTCTGGAGGTTTGTGAAATCTTGAGTCAGTCATAAGTTTTCCATATTTCATTCCTATTTTTACTGCTGCCTTTCTTTTCGAGGCTGTCATCAGGTATTTAAAGAAATAAACTTGTAAAAAACAGATCAACTTCGTACTGCCCAGTCGAGAACTGTGTTAAGCGAAAGCGGCTGCATTTGTGATTAACGAACGTAAGGCTGGGCAATTCTCACGCGGCAAAGAAATAAAGAAACAGTGGTACTACTACGAAACAATAGCATTGTTCACGCTATGCGATAAGAGGTTAGGTAAAGTCCGGCACGTAAATCCTGACGTTTAACCAAGCGAAAAACTTTGCTCATTTTAGAGTATTTTTATCTCTGTTTCTACTTCCATGGGCACCATAAAGGGGCGCATTCCTGGCAAAGGGGCGTCATTCAAGGGGGCGTCACAGACGTTTGGGAGGGGCAGTTGCATCAAACACACCCACTGGATTCGCCACTGGTGTAGACCATGAGGTATTCCAGTCCTCCTAGGGCTGTTGCGTCCGCGACCCTCCCTAGAGGAAAACAGGCGCGAAAATGAATGAAAGAAAAACCATTTATGTTATTTAGTTTAGTCACCGGTGTTTAAAATTTCTCAGCTAGCGACTGAACAGCTTCCTTAGACGGCTAAAGTTTGACAAGTTTCTCAGACGGCTAAAATAGGAACGAAGAGAGGGCTAGAAATTATTTGCATATAATTAATTGTACCTTTCGCAGGAAATATAATGTAAAAGCTCTTTCTAGTACATTCAGGTACAGATATTGTTGCGTCAGCGATATAATGCGGCCACGGGTTGCCTTATAAGTCTTCACGTGGCCCATGGAGCAATCTGAGTTTGATACCCCTGATGTAGACCATGTGCTTGTCAGGTAGCAACCACAGTAACTTGCAGGTGAGGCTGCGACGCCATGTAGTGTAGCAGGCTGCTGTGAGATTGACAAACACAGCACCTTACTTCTTGCTGGGCAAAATGCTATCGTCGACATCTTGCTTCAGCAACGTGGCCTGATGTACAGTTGATCTCCTGTGTCGAAAACCCGCCTTTTTCTGGGGGAGTAATGGACCGATGTTTGCTCCGACACTATTCTAGGATTACATCTATCTGGACAACTGCCACCTGGACAATTGCCATTCGGCAACTGCCACCTAGGGCAATCGCCACCCAGGACAACTGCCACCCGGATAACTATCACCCTGACAACTGCCGCCTTGGAAATTGCTACCTGGGACAACTGCCACCTAAAACAACTGCTAACTACTGTAGAGCAATCGCCACTTGCGATACCACCACCTTAGGCATGCTGAGTTCTTTGAGTTTATTGCCATTTAAAGCCACTCGAACTTCACAGTTTTCTGGTATACTGCATAAGCAAAATTTTTCCTCCTCGGACCACTTAGATTCTCTCAGAACATTAACTTTAACTTTGAAACTTTTGAGAAGAGAATTTCGTGTCGATGTCGTTACATCTTCGAAAGCATTCTTAAGTCAGTGGAAAATTAATTCATTTTGGATCTTTTCAAATTTTTCACTGCAAACTATCTTATGCACATTATGGCATCGTATTCATTCCACGCACTCATAAAACGCGTTTTCTTCCGTTCATTTTAAGTTGTGTGCATTCTTTCCTCAACGTTTGTTTTGTGAGTTACATGGCGGCAACAGCAATTTACAACTCATTTTTGCTGTGCTATGTTGAAGCAAAATATCGCACAGGGCTTCTCAATCGCCTTGCCCTAGAACTCCTCTGCATGCCGCAATGCGATAGACCGAGGGGTGTAGTGGGGCGGGAACAGCATTCCCACACTTTTTTCACGTTTTTCTTAAAACGAGTTGGAAGCTGTTTAAAAATGTCTATTTTTTGGAAGCGTTCCCACACCTTTTTTGTTACCACTACATCCCTGGATATACAAAAGTGAATTTGATAACTTGTATATTATGTGTGAAACGTATTATCCTAGGTGGCCGTTGTTCAGATGGAACACGGATTTAGTGCTAAAAAACAGTGTGGGAACGCACTTAAAAAAACAACCATTTTCAACGGCACTTCAAACTCATTTTTAATCAGTTTTTAATGAAGTATTCACTTTCGATGCGGAGGCCGTTTTTGTCGATCTCTGTTGTTTGCCCTGTAGCTTAGTGTTTTTGTACCAAGAGGGTTTTTCTGGGGTTTGCGGTATGGCTTGCTGTTGGATAATTTCGCCCTTTGACACAACTACGGCATTCGCTGGTGGCTTGCGACCAAGTTCTTCCCACGCCGTGCGATGGCGTCTGTTCTAATGGTTCACGAGCAAACTTGTCACAACCAAAAAGTTCGTGGTATTGCGCAGTAAGCGTATCCAATTGGCAAAACCACCATTTGCGGCAATATTGTGCAAGGTGAGGTGAGCGTCGTGTAACGCTGTCATGATTTGTTTTGCTGGGTTTCTGGTCCAATCACCTTGTACTTTTTCCAATCGAGCGCACATCATTCAAAGAGCTCTCGAATTATCAAATCGTACGTCTGACGTAACCAATCGTAAAAGCCAATTCTACTTTTTTTCCCAGGACGCAGGGGTTCAATAAGATTTTTGGTAGACTAAGAACATGCATTGCGACCACTGGAACTGACGAACTGTCAGGAGAGCCCTCTGTCGTGAAAGGAGGTGCAAAGGTCACGATGTCGGGAAGTCAGCGATGCGCACATTCAATCGAGGCAGTGGTTGAATCAGTGGCTGTGCCGGAATGGGCACTCGGTTTTTCATAATGCAAAGATGGTGCAGACGTTGGGGTTTACTTTTCGCATCACGCAAAGTTGCCATGCGCTAAAGTAACAAGGCGCATCATTAAGCGTGGTCCTAACATGCATTAGTTTCTTGCTTTATTAGCTGTTTGCGACACATTCGCACCGGTTGACGATGCTGCCGCAGCTACTCCTGCAAGAAACTATCGCGTGTGGCCTCTTTTTATCAAAGTTTCGTTTCGGATACACGTTTGCAAATGCTTGTTTCCACTCAGCTGTTTTCAACACGCAAGGCCGACTGTGTAAAATCCCTGCAAGACCTACATCTTTCTGTTGTAGCCTAGCTTGTGTTCCCACGTTAGTCGGGATAACATCTCTGTTCTCATTAATTTGTTCATCTTCCTCTTTCTTGTCGGATTGTATATAAACGGAGCCTGGTGCGTTTACTCTCGGCTAAAAAAAACCAAATGATTATAAAGAGCTGGTGCATCGCGTTCAACGACTTGTACTTTGCCGTCAATTTCAAAAGCATGTGGAGTCGTTTATTGCGGACCTCGGGCAATAAAATCGTCGTAACAGATAAAACGGAGATTCACAGCGTATTTGCAAAAAGAGCAACTGCACACTGCGTTGCATCAGAGGATGTTAAGTTGTTTAATATCATTTAAATGAATCGACCAAACAACCCCAATGCACGCGAAAGGACAATGAAACCTTCTTTGCTTGATGTTCACAGTGGGGTCTACCACCATAGAATGGTCAAACCAGTTATTGTCTGGCAAAGATTATGAGAATGTTGCACTGGGTGGGACGGCTTCGCTGTTGTGGACTTCAAAAGTTTTTTTGGTATTTTTAGTTATGTTGCGTGAAAATATTTGGTTCGTAAGAGACCAACCAAATTACTGTACGAATGAACTTCAAGCACTACTTACCAAGGTTGCGGAGTCGGAGTCCCAGGTTTTTGTGTGGAGTCGGAGTCGGATTCCTAACAACACCAGGTGTCAGAGTCGGATTTTTTTGTCCGACCCCGACTCCGGAAATCCAATTGGATCGTTTTGTACATCATACTCCTATGTTGGGAAGTCCTGTTGAAACGGTACAATTTATTATGAAACGTTTTGTTGAAACACAGAATTCTTGCTGTGTACCACGATTTCCATTGAGTGTTAGTTGCTACAAAAGTCTTGACAGCCAAACCTCATTCACTTTATATTAATTAAGGAGCCGGGAGTCGGACATTTAGGAAAGGTTGGAGTTGGAGTCGGACATTTTACCTCCGACCCAGCAACCCCGCTGCTTGCACCTGCAACCCAAACTGAAACCAGCTTACTTTGTAATGTTTATCAAAACCGATGTATTGAAATGGACTGAAAGTAGTCAATAGTAACTTCTGCCTTCGTTTCCTAAGCGCATTTATTTTTCATTACAGTGCCGCAATTCAATTTCAAAGTAGCGTTTCTATTTAAGCGACCTGGAAGCAAAAGTTTGTCTGTGGATACAGATTCTCTGCAAGTAATTATTGACCTCGGATGATATTCAGGTCTGGTGCAGCAACGCTGAACATATTCTGGTAAGCTTTGTGCACATCTACGCAAGTAATGCAGAAAGTTCAATGTGATGCTCGCTTCCGACCATTATGTGTTTGTAAAGAACGATAATTTTTTTCTGTTTTGTAAGCTTGGGTTTAAATCGTTTCTTTCATTTTGCTGCGATATTCAAGACTTTGGATCATCATTAATGGAAACAAACAGTAATAATATTGTTTATGATTGATTCTATGGACATGAAGATATCAAATAAGTCTTCATTTTTGTTTTCACCATCTATCGTTACGCTGCTGGTTTGCCTTTATGAAGCGAACTTAGTCAACAACGTCAACAGCAATGCCACTGATGGAAACTCAGGTTCTGCACCAAAGAATCTGGATTTGCTACTTTTAAAATATATCTTTTGCTTTCTTCATTGTCTGTTCATATGTGGAGTTTAGTAACCGAAGAACTTATTGTTTCAAAAAGCTCAGCAATATCAGTAAAAACCTGCATTTAATTGTTTCCACGCATTTCTTCTAAAACAGAGGAAAACCTACAGGCAAAGGTAATTTTTACTAAGGAATTAGATCGGTAGAAACAACGGTGTATGGATAGTTGTTGAAAGATTGCCCCTCTATTGCATTTAGCAGAAAATACAACACCATTCCAGTGGATGATGGCAACTTACAAATTAAAATCCATTTTTATCTTGACTTTCTGGTTATGTTGACTTTTTAATGCAACATTTCTGCGACAAAGATATGATACTTCTGAAAGGTATTTTTTTCAAAAGGTATACTTCAAGCGAACTGAAACACTTTAGCCTAAGAAACAGATTCATATACTACATTTGAACGTCTTTGACAGGTTTATTTCAATCAACGGTCTGCCTTTGTTTTTCAACTTTAATGTTTTTTGGCAGACGTTTGTTGCAAGACAGCCATGGATCTGAAATAGTTTTGTTTCTCCAACATGCAATCGTTGTTCGATAATCCGTCATTACTTTGCAGGTTCAAATCATGAGTAGAAATCTAAATGTGGGAAATGCCGAAAGATCTATAGTTGCTGGAGGAGATGTACACTTTCATCAGCATGTACATAACCAAAGTAGATCAGAGAATTTGGATCAATTAGGTCAGTGTTCTTCAACCTTTTTTGTACAATCGCCTACCTACAGGAACTTGGATTCAGTGCTAATGAAATATAGGGCAATCTAGATAGCACAAAACAAAACGAATGCAAATGTGTTTGTAGAAAAAACGTTATTCCAAATAATTCGAACCTTGCGATGGTGTTACTCTGCATACTTTTTCAAAGCAGGTTGCAGGTCGGTCAGTTTAATCGTGTGGCGTTTCCTCGTCTTGTTCGTGTCAAGGCGATTGCGGTATTTATTACGCGTGTGCAGTACTTGGCAGAAACCTTGCTCAGGAAAATACGTCGTGGGAAACGCCAGTAACAATAGCTTCACTTTTCCCTAAGTTCTCGAAAACGCTCATTGCACTTGATCCAAAAATTTAGCCATCCGTGTGTATGAAATATAACACAGGCTTCATCGTCGCTTTGGAAATCGATGAGATATTCCTGGATGGTGGAATGGCATTCGCTTATGCTAGTTACCTGGCAAAACGGTATTTTACCCAGTTACTTTCTACGCAATGTAACTTTCTCCGTGATCTCCACAACAGAAATACTTCACAGCAAGCCTCAAACAAAAGGCGACAAAAAGGATTTCTGGATTCCTGCGTTTAGCCAAGATTGGGTGTTTGGACTTACTTGCTGGTCTAAGTTACTCTTTTCCAAACCTACTGTTCAGTTACACTCTGCCGTATGTCAAATAAACACACAATACGATTGTATCCACAGAACACCAAAACACTCAAAGTGACTGAAAAGCACGATTAGCACGTTTTGCAACTTACGGCTAGCTGTTACAAGTTTTACTAACCCTTTAATTGCTACGTAAATTGTCTCGCAACAGTCATATTTTCAGTATTTTTACAACAGAACACGCTTCTGCAGGCCTACATTGTTTTACTCAAGGTATTGACCAAAGATTATAAAACATGATAATGGACTGCCATATTTTTTGCCTACGAGACAATCGTTTGGCAATGCTTTACAAGTTTACAGAAGACCATGAAGACTTGTTCCAGGGCAATTTTACTAATAATAAAGCATACGGTTGGAGGGATTTGTTACAGTTTACGACAGTTGGATAATTTGACAATTTTATTGATTTCTGCCGCAAGCCACACAAGACATGGCTTAGCGCGCATATAAAACAAAGTAAGAAACTTACTCCTACTCGAGACAATTATGCACACCCCAACACACACGAGACGAAGCTATCATCGACGTAGATAGAAACAAGCATGATCTAGAGTCGTACTTATTCATAAAACAAAAACAAAACAAGTGAAACCTTGAAGCCAGGACATCGAAAAACCTTGCGGTTATCGAGTCGACGTGCCCCAGCACAATAAAACATCTCAGTGACAGCCAAAAGTGAAAACAAAGACACAATTACGTAAGACAGTGAAACAGACCTGAGATAAGGACCTTCGAAATACTTCAGTTGCCTACCACAAAATACCAAACGCTACGTTACAAGCTACTGTATAAGAGCAATCAGAAACGCATGCCAAACGTATGCGTAAACGGTAAGACAGATGAAGTGAGAATATTTTTATTAAAAGTTTAACTAGGTGTATCCAGTAGTATAATTTTTCAGACATTCATTCATATTGCAACAACAAAAATGATCGGCATTGCTTATTAAAGGCGTTATGGGTTTTATCTTTGAATTGTTGTTCTGCATTTGCCGAAAGAGTAGCTCCTCGACGAGAAATTGTGTTTTTGCCAGCGTTTTGAACTGAACTACAATCAAAACTCAATGACTTCAATAATCAAAGTTTAAACGATCTCGAAAGTCGACTGGCCACAGCTCAACGTATCTGCATTACACCGAAACTGTAGAAAGGGCACGACACCAAGTCACTGCCAAGCACATAACAGAATAAGACTTTCTAGGGACGTGGTGATCACAACGAGGAAAGCGCGCGGAGCGACCCACACGTCACAAGCAGTGCCTCCGGGTAAACGTGGCAACGTATCAACACAAATCACCACACGTTTGTTGAAACTTGTTGTATAAAATAGTTTTGGTTAGTTGCATATCTTGTATTATGACGATGAATTTCAGCCGTTTTCTGAAAGAAGTCTGTTGGCAACATTTCGTGGTGAAATTTATTCATCAATTTATTCTAATTTATAAATATCGTGAAGTTTCCGAATTTTGAGAAATTTGTACAGAGGTAAATTTGACATCTAAAGTTGCTATATGTGATAGTTCGTAGAATATTATTGTGCACTAATTCTAGTGGTTGCGAAACAGAATTAGTAGCTGTGCCCCATGAAATGATGCAGCATTTTAGATGACAAGTTTTGATTTTATGTATCGCACGTGAGATGACCAATCTAACGACCTGTCTATCAAAGCTCCCAAATTTTGCACATGCCGTTTGTTGAAATCACGACGAAAATTAACTGGAACAAAATTGACGGGAACTTTCAATTAATATTCGCTATTGCCGCGAACGTCGATGCGATGATTTAGTGTCAGCAATCTTATGATTGTTAGGCCATTTTTACTATCTTCAAAGACGCTGAAGTTTTCCTCTTGAAAAAATTGAGTTCGACCGATCGGTTATTTTCCGATAGCTGTATCAGTGTTGTGTTGATTGCTTTCGACCAATATCAGTATAATAAAACTGCACACCATGCGAGAAACGTCCAAAACACCGTGTGCTGATGTATACAGGCTGGCAAATGTTATTGTTTGATGCATTTTTGTGACGTTGATCATGCAACGTTGGGTTAACCAACCTAACAAACTACACAGTGCAACATTTTCTCTATTCTTTTATCTCATTGTGAACATTTCACTCAACAAAACACCTGCACATTCATAATTATGAATGTTTATTTATATAATTAAGGCAACCAAAAGTTAATAGTTTTTGCCGTTTATAAATTATGAAACGTCCACAAACCAAATTTCATGCTCATACCATGAGCGACTCCAGTGTTATTAGGTCAAAAATGTCAAAATGTATCTGTTAGAGTTTTTGTGTTCTCGAACTTTCCTTGTACACGTTTGGCTCAGATGCCACGGCGCTGATTGTTTCTGCCGGCAAATAAGTAATTCCACGCCGCGCGTTGATTTGGTGATCTGTCGCTAAATACTGTCGCCTTTGCTGGTAACTCATTCAATGATTCATTCAATTCCAGGTATTCGTTCCTGACTCTTCGAGTGAATTGAATTGAATTGAATTTATTGACAAACAGCCAATGAAGGCAGGCCAAGGCCTGAAGAAATCATTGGCAACGCAAAGATTAACACAAAAGAAAAATGACGCACATACACAGAAATAAAACAGCACAAACAGAAAACGTATTAAACGGTGAGATTATATTAAAAGGGTGGATTTTTGGACAAGAACAGACACGTTTGTTCAAACAAGCGTAAGGACGGATTTTTAGACAGTTTAGGATGTCCAAAAAGAAGTATTTCGACCAGTTCAGCTCGATTCAGTGCAGCAAATTCAGAGCGTGAAAACACATTTTCCTCAACAAGAATCTTAGAAACATTTGCGGTTAACATTAGGCGTGACGTACATGTGGAAGGACACTCAAGAAACATGTGACCTTCAGTCTTAATAGCACCACATTGACAAATCTGAATGTAGCGGCCATCTATGTTCAATTTACTATGTCCTAAACGAAGCATACACAAGATAGCAGTTACGTTAGTATTGCAACCGTGCAAATGCCAAGTATTAGTTTTTTTGGTAAGGAATAAATCAGATACTTTGGAGCAGAATTGGCGTGAACTTAAATTATGAAGATAAGTGGGTAGAGAATTCCAGAGTTTTGAGCCTTTATGAAAAAAAGAATTATGCAA
>Ga0210059_1013434_pt1 | contig 12247 bp, 9 predicted proteins | sample Ectturendosymbi2_FD_188042 | JGI IMG/M metagenome (GOLD analysis project Ga0210059, IMG submission 188042) | Ecteinascidia turbinata endosymbiont from Florida, USA - Sample 2 (SPAdes) (version 2) | ecosystem: Host-associated > Tunicates > Ascidians > Unclassified | place: Key West, Florida...
ATGACCGCGGGGAGCGTAGAAAAGTCGCAAAAATGTCACAAGTATTTCTTCAACACAGTAAATTTGCTTCCGCAAGACCTTAGGTTCGAACAGGTGGACACCAAACTTGGTTCTTGCCCCAGGCGCCATTTAACCTCGTTATGCCCCTGTGATGGTGTCTGCACTTTCTACTGTAAACACACATGTTAGCTACTTATCAAAGATTGGCAAAAAGGCAAGAGTAAACAAATCTTCTACCTCCAGTGGTTGTTATCCATCAACACATGTCTCAGCTTTTTCAACGGCGAAAACGAAACGTATCTTAAAGTGCTCAAGGAATTGTTGCTGACATCAAGCTCCTGAAGCTCCTTTAAATTATTGAGAAATCCTTTCGAAAATCCTCTCTGTCGATTCTTGTATGTAAAGATCGTTTGCTGAAACATGAACGGAAGCAAAATGTCAAATAGGAATACTAAGCATTTTTTAAACTTCCAGCCTCTTGTTTTGCTTCAGTCACTTAAAACGCTCTTAATTTAAATTGTTTTAAGCTGTGGTTTTTGGGACTGTTTTTCTTGTTTTCGCGGCGCAGAAGATTTGGTTACAAACCCATGCTAAAGTTATACCTGTGTGCGTTTCTTAACCCAACTTGTTTTGACTGGTCCCAAAAGAGCTTGTCCTGTTTTGCAAAGTGAAAGTAAACACTTTTCTGTAGAAGTAACGTGATGTTCAAATCAAGCTACAGGTGTTTAACCTGAGCAAAGCCAATTTGACTCTAATCGATGTTACTGGTGAATGGCGCATTCAGCTGAAGTTTGTTTTCTTTTCAAAATACCGGAGAGCAAATTGCAATCGCTGCGCCTCACCTGCAAGCAGGCCTCGCTTGACCGCGAAAACTGCGGATCCAAACTTCGTATGACGTTTCCGCGTAGATCGAGCCTCTGCAGAACAGCTAGACCTTTTGTGGCTCCGGAAGTAATCCGCCACAACCTGGAAAGTAATTGGGGTTATATTTGGCTCGAGATGCCTTCGGGAACAGTTTCGCGAACGTAATCCGATTGAGCTCCCATGTCTTTTGTTGAATTGCTCGGAAAGGCCCGCGCTGGCGGAAAAACTAGATTTTTTCCTGCAAAACCGAGTTAAAGCTCGTGCAGAGCGAGGCTCGGTCCGTTCCTCTGGTTATCTGTGCATCAAACCAATTACGCCACAAAACATTTCCTTGTGTCAATGGTTTTCAAGTTCAGGTTTCTTCAAAAAGTAACTAAGAGTGCGCCAAGTAGGCCGTGATCAAATTGTTGTTGACTGAAGATATTCGCATTTTGTGCGAGATCACCACATTCAGTACACCATGTTTAGTACGAGATGCTGCTTTCAAATTCGTTTTGAAGGAGGATCAAAACATTTAGTGCGAATTTTTTTACTGTGCATTGCCCATTTTGACGTTTTTGCTGGTGCTGCTGCTTATTGCAAATTTTGGGTGATGAGCGCTTGTTAGAAAACTTGTACGCTTGTAGTATAGTTCATAAAAGGCTTTGTTATACTGTCGAAGCAGAAGCTACGCAGGCAAATAGTTCATACCTGTGCGTACTTTGTTGATTTGGAAAGGGGCGTCTAATAACTAACAGAGCAACTTTCTGAAACAAAATGTTAAGGCCGGTCCTATGACGACGCGAACGATTCCTTCCAGACTTTGCCGCAATAAGTTTGTTTTGGGGCGCACTGACCACCATTTCTGTGCATTAAGTGATAATTTGGCGCAGGTGTTGGCCAGCAATTAATATTTTGTATTGCTGCCTGGCTTGAATTCACATTCTCGTTTGCCGAAATCCTGACGTCCACGCGTGAAGCTGCTATACTTCGTTAGATTTCATTTTGGGAGTACTGGTCATTGAGTTTCTACTAAATATATTCATCATCAGGTTGTTAATTATCAATTTGGTAAAATGTTTTCTCTGTTCGTTGCGATGCTAGGCCTTGTGTCTGATTTTTGGACACTTATGCAAAAAAACAACATTTTGTTTTTTTCGCATTTTACGAGACAAACGCTTTCAATTAATTTTACTTCATGATCTATAATAATCAATTAGCGATATTGATTTACCGATTATAGCTGAGGTCTAGTTGATGCAGCACCACAAGAGAATCGAAGGTCCGGTCACGGATCCGATGGAGGTGGTTGTGATCCAGAGCCAAACATGTCAAGTTAGTGAGAGGGCGAAATATTTCTGTGGGGAGAATCTGCAGTTCATTGTAAGAGAGATACAGTTCTCGTAGCGTCGTGAGGCCCACGAAGATGTTAGCTGGAAGTGCTGCAAGGAAAGCAAGTCGTAAGCTTAAGAATGGCAGGTAGCTGTTACTCTAGCCAGGTAAATTTCAAATCTCTCAAGGTGTTTGTGTTAACTTCACTCTGGATCGTAGCGATCTCAGATCCAAATGTTTGTGAAATGGCTTTGTGTGCTAAACAGTCGCAAAATCATGCAATGCTGTGCAGTTCAACGTCTGTGGCAAACTTCTGTCTAACAGCACAAAGATTTAAAACCTTCATTGACGAGATTTCATCAAAACTTGCGTTTTTTGAATGCAAACCGTTTATGCCGCAAATAGCTGTTTACTAAGAAAACACTGCCTTTTGCGTTTGAGCAACCGTGTAACAAACATGTTTTAACAATCCGAGCGCGCCGACAAATTGTGAGGTTTATTTTTGGTGACATGAAGTCTTCGCAGTGACCAAAGCTTCGTATGTACCTTTTGCCATGAGTAGAAAATGACGTAAAATTGTATCACTAAAACTTTGTTGTTAGAGTTTTAATCTTTTTGTTTTCACATTTTCAACAGTATGTTTTTAATTCTACGCGTTATTTACCATGGAGCGACACTGTTCCAGTCAAACTGCAGCACTCGAGGTGGTTTACGAATCAACTGCAAAGCTTACAAAGTTACTTTTTTTCTGGTTCTGCCATTCAATATCCAAAAGTGTAAACGACTATCGAAGCTGGCTCGTTACACCTTTTTCGGTTAACTTTGTCACTTGTATTGTTCACGAGTTCTTCGTGGTCACTATCTATTTTTAAATTTGATAACTTGCTGGAATCAAATCCCATTTATTTAATCTTTTGCGATGTGTTCTTCAGATTTAAAGGCTAAAAAGTTTTAGGAGTAGGCTATTTCATTTCCATAGTTAAACAGGAAAGCTTATTATAAAGACGAAAGTAGCACGAAAACTTTCAACAGTAAAGACGAGTGAATGAGGATACAGCATTCCAACAATTCCCAACCTATATAATTAGTCAAGTCAGAATAGCTCCGCTCTCAGCACGCCAGCGTTCGTGGCGTGCATCTGTTTGTGTGTGTCCAATGATTTCATGACGATTTCGAAACTAATCTCGCGATGAAACGTTTTGGAGCGATAGTGTATTTTAAAAATGAGAAAAACGTTTTTCATGAACAAGAATATTTCGTTTTCCTCAGGCTGTCACTGTTTCGAAATACTTGTGCTTAGTGAACATTGTACAATGTTGCTAGAAATTGCTTTGGAGATAAGTTATGTTTCCTACTGTGTGACGATGTCCATAAAACCAGTCAATTCCGTGGTGATATGCACATGACACATCGTTCTTGTTGCTTGATATGCGCATGCCAAAACTGACGAAAAATCTCGACTTCTTATGCTTCTATCTGTAAGTTGCTTAAAGGCTGAATTTCAGCCAGTGCCATTTTCCAAAGCCCCAGTTAAAGTGGAAATGTGTTAGGACTTAGAGCAAGGCTGCCCAACCCGCGGCCCGCGAGGTTGTTTTAAGTGGCCCGCGATGTAACAAGTTCGTAAGCAGACTTTTCAAATTTTTAGTATTTTTTATAGGCTCAAGTATATTTGCCATCAAAACACACCAAAATTATACCTGTTGTTTCTGTTATGGGCCTACCAATCAAAAGCTTGTATAACAAACGCTTCAAAAATATGTCAAATTTTTAGATTTGGCTTACATCTATACAAGCTGACAACACTGCGTGCAACAACAGGACACATTATCACCTCGTGTCACCGCATAAAACTTATCAAAATCAAGGGATGTGTTACGTCACAATAGATTGTAGTTACGTCACAACAAGTTTGTGGCCTGCAATGAATTTCCTCTTGTGAAAGTGGCCCGCAACACTAAGAAGGTTGGGCAGGCGTGAGTAAAACGGCGTTAAGACTAAACTTCCCCGTAAAGATGCAGTTGGTGCAGCATCATCAAGTTACATTTTGAAAGACTCATCTGTATTTTTGGCATTGCAACTGAACACCGAGGATTTAACCGTGTAAAAAAGAATTTCTTACTTGATATTTTGTTGTGGCTAAAATTGAGAAAACGCAGCGCCCCAAGCTGCGACAATGCCTTTCGTGAAATGCGTCGAAGAAGGTTATTTCCAAGATCGAGATAATGCAAAGACTTCCGAACAGTTGAAGCAGCAGGCACCAACACTTTGATACGGTTGTTGTTGAGTAACACGGTATGAACACCGTTGTTAGTTCTCAGGAAGTCAAGTGGGACCTAAAAATAAGGTAAGGGTTGCAAACTCTCTGCATTGCAAGTTTCACAGCGTTTTAAATGATGTACATTGCAGAAGTGTAGAAAGCAATCCGTAGTTATCGTTTGAGCAATCTTCGGTTTTAGTTACCTTACGATCGAATGTTGAATCGCTCTAAACAAGAGCGTACGCGAGGTTTTCGCCTGAAACGTGCCAACACTTTTTCAAGCTTTCCAAAGGTTTCTACATTCTTTCGACTCGTCCTTCTCTGCTTGTGCAGTCTCATAATATAACAAACATTTACAATCAACCAGCATTATGATGGTGCCTGATATACCTCACGTTTTTCTTTGACAACTTACGGGCTACAGCTATTCCCTGAGACAACTTTTTGTTGTGCTGAAAGGCGCAGATGAACATGGTAGCCAGAGGTTTTATTGGCAGGTTTAGCACAGCTGAAAAACTAATTGCTAAATTTGCAATTTTATAAAGTAGTAATGTGCAATCCATAGCTAAATGTTACTCGATAAGGCAAAAGCAATGACTGTCCGACACCAAACAGCTCATGTGATGAAACCAAACGAGAATGACCCTCACCAACCCCGCAGCACGAAAAATAATTCACAAGACGGTTGGCCTACGGGTGAATCGGCTGAAAAATTGGGTGAAAAAGTTGTGGAAGTAAATCTCTAATTCTGTCTGTTCTGCAAAAGTGCCCATGGGCTATTAAAGCGCCCCGCAGATACAAGTTTGACTTTTAAAAAGAATATTCGTTGATAACGCCACAATGCCAAAAGTCTAATGAATAAGGTGGAAATGTCCAGTGCTCCAACTTTTTCTGAAACGCATGACAGAGCCCCTTTCGCAAATTAGCATAGCACTTTTGTCCCTACCTCACGCGAAAATGATATTACCGGACTCTTACAAGAAGCAATGCCTAACTGCAGTATTTAAATATTGGTTTTATCTCACTGGCTATTTCTGGAAAACGCCAGTGAAATCGAAAATACAACGCATCTGAACACACAGCTAGTTGAAGGATTTGAATTAACGATAGTCATTGTTTTAGTTTGCATGTGTGTTCAAATGGCTGTTCATCTAAGCAACAACAATGCAACAGCAAGTTTAACCCATCCATTCATTCACTTTCGCACCCGCTTTTCCTCTGGGGGGTGTCGCGGGGACAGCAGTCCTAGGACAACTCGAAACGCCTCACGGTTTTAAGCCAGTAGCCAATCAAATTGACACATACGTTGAAGCTTTTCCTGAGGCAAGGACAATACGTCCAGTGCTTTAGACTACGTAACCTTCTTATACTGTAAAACGCATGTTTCCTTCACCAATTTTTGAAGTGAATTGTTTTTGCCTGATAAGATATTTTTAAAACAACAAATCATAGCTTTTCGAAGCAAAACACAGTGTCTCACAGAAAACCACTGCCTTGACCTTCATAGGCTTGTTAATACACAGCAGATATTTAATGAAGGCGCTAGGGCTGGGGTTTCCAACCTTTCTCTGATTATTATGTACCCCTTCAGCATTTGGACAGATGAGCATACACCCCTACATTTTTTTATTTGGCACAGATCAACTTTTTGCCAAATATCTTAACATGACTAACAATACATATAAGTAACAATAAGCATATAACGATTTTTGAAAATGATATTCACTGATATACAGTATGTACAAATGTTTGGAAATAAATTATATAGGACTATATTTTTCCCTTCTATTGCTAACTCTGAATGTACCCCTTTAGATAGGCAAATGTACCTCTAAGCAGGGTTCCTACGCAATTTTGAAAATAAATTTCCAGACTTTTTCAAGACCTTGTCCAGACATTTTCCAGACTTTTTTCAGACCTAATATTTCCGTGTGATCTACCCAGGACAAATACAACCGCTTTAATATTTAACACGATATAACTACAATTATATCAATATTGAATAAAATATTATGAAAATGTATGTCTGAAGATCAAGTCGGAAAAATTATTTTCTTTTTCAATACTAACGGAACAAAAAAAATTTTTCCAGACCTTTTCCAGGCTGGAAAATGGCAAATTTTTTTCCATAATTTTCAAGACTGCGTAGGGACCCTGCTTAGGGTACATGTACCCTAGGTTGGGAACTCCTGCACTAGCGGTTCCTACCATGCGCAGAGAGTTCACAACCAATAAAAACAGAATCAGTGACATAACACAAGCTTTTTGTCCAAACCGATCGAACTACTAGCAAACCCTTTTAAATTCCAACCTAGTGACTTCGAAAGTGACAACGTTTTTCAGGTTGTGCATGTTTCAGGTCACCAAGGAAAAATTAAATCAGAATCTACCGAAATTTCTCGGCCTTTCTCCAACAAATGATGATCGCTCTTTTCTGTGGTATTGTATGCATTAAGACAGCATACTGTTCAAGCATCCTTTTGTTTTCCCGAGCTATTTACCCTGCTGACACCCGGAAATACATTGGCCAAAATCGAGCGCTGTATTCGGACATGACCCTCAGCAGAAACTTGACATTATTCTTTTCAAAGTAGTGGCGGCTAAAAAACTGCCTTAGCATAAACAGGCCATGCTGGGATAAGATAAAAGTACATCCCCTCTAGAACTAATATCAGAAAGTGTTAGAGTAAATGATGTACCAAAGCAGTTTACGAAATATTTCAATTTTTTTGCAATTGGCGCGGTCTCTTTGTCTGAAAAACAGTATAGCGCGAAACGTGGCATTAAAGAGGTTTCGCTTTTACGTGAATACTTTTACAGGGGTTTTGCAGCCGTTTGACGTCCCGCACGGCGCGACATGCTAAAACCACTTCAGGGGAGTAAAGAAAAACATCGGAAAGTTCTAGGCAAAATGCTGGTTGAAACTATGTCGTAAAGTACCAAATGAAAATAAACAGAGTTTACAGCAAACAACGAAGAAACGGAACTATTTATCATTACACAGACGTAGACAGTTTTGCAGGCGTTTCTTGATGATATATGTCAAAATTTTCTGATTTGCCTTCGAAGATTATGAACATTCATTATCATATTTTCACACTTCCTGTTGTGTTTGCATTTTCCATGCTTTTTTAACAAGGATGATGACCGCAAATCAACTCCTATAGTACATTATTGCATCCGTTTCCACATCACATTCTATAACTCATGATGATTTGCTCAAGCTATCTTTCTGAGACGCCTGTGGCCGTTTCTGATGCCGCTGTCTTGTTTTAATGGATTGGATGTTTAATCAACCATTGCGAAAGAGTATGCAGAATGCTTAAAAAAGAAAACTAACCCAACGTGCCTTGCCCACACTGGCATTCGCTATATCTGTTGGGCAAAGAGGAATCACACTTAATGGTTTTTAGAAGCAATTTAAAGTTCAAGCTCGGCTTCTAAGAGTATTCTAACTGACAAGTTTTAGTTGATACCAAAACTATTCTTTTTTCCAAAAAAAACGATTTTTCCAAGACTAAGAAACCTGGAAGTTCCTAATAGTACAATTAACTCTGCATCTGCAAATCTATTTCCACTAATTTCACTGATTTGATGCCCTCTGCCATGACTTGTTTTGCCGCACATGCTGACGATATTCATCTTGCTTGTCGGTCGTCTCACCTTGCTTATGGTGTTATTTTGCAAGAGCAGCTGTTGCGTCCTCGGGGGCAGGTTGGACGGGAAGCGTCTTAGATTCTTTGACGCGCAGTGAACAGCGTTGCTGCCGCACAAGCACTTCTCTGGGCAGCTGTTTACAATCGGAAGCTCGCACGATATAATAAAAAATGCGATAGGAAAAATCGCGATACCATACAGCGTCTTCATAGTTTTATCTCATAACAGTGCATTGAGAATCTTATGCTTTCGACGACGTCCGATTCATGCGAGGTAATCCGCCATAATCCACCAGTGTTGTCGATAGATCCGGCAGTTTTGTATTCGGACCTTTTAACGCGACTTCTTCGTTGCTGTCAAGACTTACGGCTTCCTTCACCGACTATTGCTTCCGATGAGCGCTTTCTCCTGCGTGGACAGAAAGGCCCGACGCTTGTTCAAAAGCCGTGGGAATTGGCCCAGCCACTCAGCTGCTTGCGTGATGGTGTTTCTGTCAAAGCGGGGAAATGGCGCTACTCACCAGCAAGAGCCCACTGTCGTCGATGACCTTTTCAGAGTCAATTTCCTGCTTTTGATTTTGCTACAGATGTTATCAATTGCCACTTTCGGGGTGATTTTAGACATTGCGTAATCGTCCACACCGCAAGCAACGGAACAGAAGTAACTCCGCTAAAACCTACATATTCTAAAAGTTGGCAGTTTCATACATCAGAAAAAAACTTTAGTGTAGGTATAGTACCTACACGCCTGTTTCGCAACTTACAGCGCATGTCTGTGCAAGTTCCCCAAGTGGACAGTGGCTCACTATTTGTTTATAACTGAACTGTGACGTTCGAAAGATCGAAATTGCGATAGTTCTCCAGTTGTTGGCGTTGAGACGAAGCGATCGCTTTGTTTTTTAACCCTGTTAAGAAATCAAAAAATTGCCTTGCTGTCGAGATTTGTACTCCATTCCGAAGTTGATCGCATGCCACTGTTCTTTACAATTAACCGAAGTAAGTTTACGTTCCGCTTTCAGGAAATTTGTTGAAACCTATTGGTTCAGTACGGGTACGTGCAGAGGTCTGGTGGTGCCCGAGGAAACTGTTTGATTGTAACTGTTTGATTGTATGTCCCCCTAACAAATTCTAATATTGAGAAATTACAGAAATACAGGCATTTGAAATACGGAAAAACACGTGTTGACAAAAAACATGTTCGCAAAATTGAATCCATGCAGGATGTGTTAGTATAGCCTTACAATACGAAGAAGCATCTAGTTGCAGGATTTTAATAAAATGTAATTTTTGTAATTTCCCACCTTGGATGCCCGTGGCCGTAGCCCCTTTCGTCCCCCTCTTTACGTCCCTGGTTTAGTATAACCCATAACACTTCTATGCAGCATACTTTCTGTATACTTTAGAGCCAAATCATGGTTTCAATTATAAAAATGAAAATTTAATATTTGTGTTGCTATGTGACGTTATTCAGATTTATATGGTCCAGCTTACATCTATACCTTTGATCTTTTTTGAGGTCCAAGATGTTGGTTTACCTGTTAAATCATGACATGTAGTTGAATTGGTATAACTAGTCGAACATGCAAAAAAATTGATGCAGTACCTTCAACTTGCATGTTATTGGTTATAAAAAAAACATGTGAGAATCACAATAAATAAGCAAGAAAGAAACTGGATTCTTGCAAACATAAAATTTTTGTTGCCTTTAAGGCTGTATGGTCTTGCTCAGGGAAATCACAGCTTTCGTATTGAAGAAACTTGTTCTGGAAGTACCTAAAGCTTTACAGCACAATGGCCCTATATTAGAGGGCTTTATTTCCTTTGGGTTTAACGCTTTTTAATCATTTGCGCCCAGCAGAGGTGACAAATTACTTTTTGTGAACTTGGGTGATAGAACAGTGATTGCTCGCCCAACTACTATTGCTTACAGAATGTATCTTTTGTAAGAATTGTGGCTTTGCCTTTATGTACTATTATCTCCCTGTTTCTACATACAGCGCACATATGCATGGCTTTAATGACTCCCACTGCGACATTCAATAAAAACTATGCGGCATTTTGTTTATTTTGTTGTACAGTTTACTTTTTCATCCTATCAGTGTGTCGTATCAACAGCATATTAACCTTCTTGTCTCCATGCCACACCACAAATTGTTTGTTTTTTATTTGGTAACTTACAACAGGCATGGCAGACATGTTAACCAACTGTTTTTTGTCAATGGAAGCCTCCTCTCATTTCATTGACGAATGTTTTCAGAACGATAATATAGATTCTGACTAAAACCCTTCGTACATTCTTCAGTTCCTATGATCACTCGTTTAAAAAACTCAAAAACTTATGTGATTGGTAAATCGAAAAGTTTGAAGAAGCTGGTAATCTTTTTCATCGTTATTTGTTAGGTATTCTTACAATTATGCCAGGCACACTCAGCGATGAAGATGTATTGGGAATGTCCTACGTCAACAACACCCTGCCTTTCAGCAGCTGTTTTCTTGGTAAGGTTGACATGTAATGCTCAGCTTTGAATAGTGAGAGTGGAATTTATCTTGTGCGATGAATTTTTTTTTCAAAACAATGTAGTAGGACTTGATTGCTACAAAGGACTTGATTTGTACAAAGGACTTGATTGCCACAAAGGACTCGATGTAGCAGTCAAGACCGAAGACCGAAGGACCTGATTGCTACAATTTTTCGAACGCGTTGTTTCACTGGAAATTTAACTCTGTCCTTGTGTATTGGATAGTGCTTAAGTGTGTCTGTTATAAAAATTAACATTTATGTAATTACATATAGCAAAAACAAATAAAATCGTTGCGGGATTGTTTCCGATACCAGCAAACATTATGGGATTTTTTGTTGCTTTTTTAAAAATCTTCTATGATAAGTATCTGCTGCCAAACCAGTGGGCTCTTTCATAGATCCGTGTCAAAACGGTGGAAGCTGCGAACCAAGCGGCGCCGGATATACTTGCACCTGCACGCCGGGATTCACAGGTGAGGGGTCTTTGCATTTCAATTTTTTGCAGCAGTTGATCCGTATTGCTTAGATTGCACTTCCTTAATTATGACGTGCAGTGACAAGACATCTTGAGCAGTTCCGCGCTTTAGCAGAGACTGAAGTGCAGAAACATCATCAGGGTACACTTTCTGTGCCAACAGGTGTTGATTGTCAAATCGAAATCGACGAATGTTCAAGCAATCCATGCGCCAACGACGGAACTTGCATTGATCAAATCAACGGATTCACGTACGTTGCACTGCATCCCACTCTCTGTCTCAAAGCATTTTGTTGTCAACAGTTCAGTATCGTTTGGTGTAGGACAGACAACTGGCCGTAGTCTTTTTCTGACTTCATGCTTTGGGAAGCAGCTTTCCATGTTCGGAACGTTCGCAAGATAAAAATTTGCACGGTACTGTTCGCTTATTGAGCAGCACTGTATTCTGTAGCCGCCTTGACAGTGATTCACAAGCTTTTATGCTGGGTTGGACGTGTGACCTAGTGGTTAGAGCGCTCGCTTCATGTCTGGTAGGTCGTTGTTCGGCGTGGTTAGAATCTCGACCGGGTCGTACCAAGACCTTAAAAATTAGAACTTGCTTCAGTCTGGCCAAGCCCTCGGCATAATGACTTTAGCAAGGAAACTCCAATGTGGATGCAATCTTCGTCGGAGTCTGGTCGTGTTGCCTACTTTCTTCCCATCGGTACAACCTCGTCGAAGACCAAGTGCGTGCTGTTGAGAAATGGACGGTCTCTTCAACACCTTAAACAAATCTCTTCCCGGGCGATCGTCGAAGGCACTCGAAGGGCAATTCTTGTGTTGTGCAGTTACATTGCTTGTAACCTTGTACTCGCAATTGCGTTGTGTGAGAACTCTCCGCAAAATGTTCTCGTGTCTTCGCCGTTCTGATCGTCGCGAAAGCAACGGCATGGGCCATGTATGCTGGGTTGAACAAACTCAGGGGTCAGCTTTAAGTCAATTTTTACTCTCTAGCAAATTATATATTAACGCTGAAAAGATGGAAAGCAGCTTTCAGCTGTTTAACGCAACGTGATTTACTGAAGTTCTTTAATGCTTCTTTCTATGCAACTTGGGGTTTAAATATTTTTTCAGGTGCCAATGCGCCCCCGGTTACGAAGGGATTCAGTGCGAGACTGAAACCA
>Ga0210059_1013435_pt1 | contig 12247 bp, 7 predicted proteins | sample Ectturendosymbi2_FD_188042 | JGI IMG/M metagenome (GOLD analysis project Ga0210059, IMG submission 188042) | Ecteinascidia turbinata endosymbiont from Florida, USA - Sample 2 (SPAdes) (version 2) | ecosystem: Host-associated > Tunicates > Ascidians > Unclassified | place: Key West, Florida...
GTACACGAAAAGCGGAAGTGCTAAATAGCCTTATAATAAATACTACGGCCAAAGCAAACGATACAACTGACATCTTGCAAACGTTTCGATAACAACTGTTATCATCTTCTGTGCATAGCAATAGTTTGCTATGCACAGAAGATGATAACAGTTGTTATCGAAACGTTTGCAAGATGTCAGTTGTATCGTTTGCTTTGGCCGTAGTATTTAATACAGTAATTCGGTCTTAAGACCAAAGGACAGTACATTTATACATCAATTAAATTGATCAAAACTTACAAGTAAACTCGTCTAAAAATAATGAAAGCTGGAGCCTAAAGTTGCCGATGTTTTAGCCATCTTTACTCTTATTCCATGTGATGTACTACAACTCAGAGTCTACAACTTTCATTAAAGCATTGAATTCAAGATGTGTTCAGTTCCCGATTTTCCTATCAAATTAACCACACAAGGTGGTACATGTATAGTATAATTCGCATGCCTGTGGCTAGCAGTGTGCCGAAATAATGGACTGCAAGGCAGCAATTTAACACACGCCGATCCAGAGAAGCTAAATAACTGGATAGGTATCCACAGTAAATATGCTCGAGGTTACACGAAGTACTGAGGATACCACGCGAACACCTGCTGTTGCTCCTGCTGGATGCATCAAAACAATTTCTTTGGGCTTGGCTGAACCAAGAAGCCAGCCTTCTTCTATTTATCGATACCGACAATACTTTTCGGTGCACGCAATAATTGTATGAGGAAATGCCCAACGAAATTGTATCCACAAAGACTTTTATGATAAATTTTATTGATTGGCTAAAAGCATAAAATGAGCAAGGCATTACAGTTTCTTCTACTTTTGACCGAAGGTTGGCAATGTTTCAATGCAAGTAAACATCTGTTTTTAATCACCAATTGCACAGCTCTTAAAATGACTAGATCAACGAGAGAGAGCCCTAAAAAGCCACGATTTTTTTGTCATATTACAAACCAACAAAACATCTACGTAAATTTGAAATCTGCAAGTTTTCACGTGTCATACCTCAGGTCAATCAAACAGCCAGGTATGAAAAAGTGAGACAATCTAGCGCACCATAAACGAGGCAAACATCGTTTCGACGGAATAATGTTTTGTTTCTTCCTCAGCCCAATAATGAGTCTGCATGTTTCCTCTTATAGAGAAGGAGTGAATAGGTAAAGTGATTTTGACATCTATGCTGCGTAGATACAAACTACTACCTTTGGTGTAGAGTCTTTTCAAAAATTGTGAGTGAAACGGGAAAAAATATCTGACAGATATGAATTTACATCAAACCAAAATTTCTTCATGCATGTTTTGAGCAGTATGACGGTTTGCTCTCGTATCTTCTGAAATGAAGTTTCTTGTGGCTCACAAAAGTATAAGAACAATAAATTTCACTGGGTTACTAGGTGCTTCGGTGAACAACCGCTGTCTGTCACCGTCTCATTGCACGGTCTGGTGAAACGAAGACCTCTTTCCATGCATTTGAAACCAACACTCTGACCCGTTTGATCGCTAATCTGCAAAAGCATAGCAAAAGAAACAGGGGTCAAGTGCCCCACCTATGCTTAATTAGCGCAATCCGCTTGTGCAAGCCGTGACTGTCCATCACCGAAATGACCTGAAACACCAGTTATTCTACTGAAAAGTAATGCGCGCCGAAGTCGTTCTTTGCTGAACATCTGGCGGAAGTAAGAACGCCGTCGAGAGCCGAGGCAATCAGCTTAGCTCGCGCATGGCGTACTCTTCGGAGTGAAAAATGGAAACGTATGATCATGGCAAGCATGCGATTTCTGGGTTGAACCACCTCCTGCGGTTATGACAAAAACCTCATAAAGCAAAACAGCTGTGAAAAGCAACCTGTTCTGGAATGTGAAATCATCAGCAGCTCACTCAAGCGTGTTGTTTCAGCAACAGCCCGGACTCGCGCAAAGTTTTGCAAGTCGTTCAAAAAACTACTATTGGAATAAAGTTTCTTTCTGCCCCCTACCTCAAAATGCAGTTGGTCTTATAAGGCAGAAATAAACGCCAGTCGAGAATCAGCAAAAGCTAGATTGATATTTGTTTGCAAATGAAAAATGTGACCACATAATTTTTTTCGTAGATATTGGTTAAAGATTCAGTTCAGACAAACGGTAAAATAAACGTTTGGACTTTGTTTAAATTTGGCAAAACGTTATGCTTTGCTTTACACCAAGTGGTTTGCAAGGAGCAAATAACTTGTCTATAAATCATTGCTATCTAACTATCGATTCGTACAAGAAGGTGTTTCCCGTAAAATGAACGACCACAAACCAGATGACACAACTGGACGTTTCAAAATGCCTGTTTTGCTTTAGTACGTGACTAAGCAGTATTAATAAAAAGCTTACACTCTAAGATCTTTTCCTTTATATTTTGCTCGAAAATGCGAACATACACAGCAATTTCATTCTCAAAAGAATTTCGAGTTTGCGTCACATTTTCTTGGTGCGTTCTCGTAGAAGCAAAGGATTTTCTTTCATGTTGCGTGAGGCGCTATTGACGAACGGTCGTCGCTGTCTAGTGGTCTCTGGTAATCGGAGACCACGCATTAGTTCCGTCAGACTTGTTGCCTCTGAAACACGAAAATCACTTTTTTCTAAACATTATGACGCATTATAGGTTCTCTCTGAGAAACAAGACGGCCTGTTTTAAGCTGGGCAGCCGCTACGCCTCCGCCGTGAGTAAGTGTGGAAGCTGCATGCCTTTCAATCACTTACCAGGGTTGTGTTGTTTTTGCACAAATCATCACCGAACGATTTGTTTCAGGGTCTTGCTCAGAACTCGGACCAGAAGCAGGAGGTTGCTGTTGTGACAGATCAGGGATTTACTTCCCTCACCGGTTAATGTTACCAAGCCTGGCCACTTATTGCACTGTGCAAACGCGAAGGCGTGGTCTGCCTTGCACATGCTTTGCGCTGCGCCGCATTTGCGATGTAGCGTTGTTGCACAGTGACATATTGATAAAGTTGTCCTCTGCGTGACCGCTCGAAGCCGCACGTCCGTGTTGTTGACATGTTTCTTCGCTGTAGTACAAGATATGGCGCGTTTTCTTTTGCACCATACTCGTTCCTTCACACAAGTGAAGGTTGATTTGTGCGGTAGAATCAGCCGGACCATCAATTTAATGAATCGATAAGAAAAAACTTTAATATTTACTTTTAGGGATGAAAGACACACATCAACCCAGATTCAAGCTGCTAGCCTTTTTAGTCGCTTATGAGTAACAGCTAATTCAACACTTCGGGCTTGGATTTGTTCTTTACCCAGTCGAAAGTTGTCTTTTATTTCAGTGCCTCGTTACGACTCAGAGCGAATATCCTTGGCAAAAGCACGAGTTTGAAACATGCTGATTCGGCAAGAGATCGGGGTATATTTCTGTCGCGGTCCATGTTTGAAGTGTGGGAAGATGACAAGATCGCCTTATGAGATGTTGGAACCTTTTATGTCCATCACATGTCCTTCCTTTGACAAGCAGACGACATAATTCCGCAGTTACAAACATCGCAGACATAAAGTAAATATCCGAAATAGGTGGATTAGAGTGCATTGTTCACGAAGAATTTGCTTGGTAACCTGTGGGAACTCCAGTCATACCAGCACTACGTGACGTGTGGGACTCCGTGAGAAAGTTGCGTGTGGGACAGGCCAGATTCGTATTACATCACACTAGGGCTGTACGTTGCGACAACTCTTTTGAAAAGCTTAAAATAATGTTTACCCAAGTGACAATGAAGCATAAGTAACGGAACGTGTACAGTTCTTCCTCAGCTAGTAATTGGACACCTCTAACGGTTTCTTACCTAGGCGCGTTGGGACGCAGTTCGTTTGGTTAGACGCATGCGGCCAAGGAAAACCAACTTCGTCTGCACTGAGCACAACCGTTACCACTAAGAAGCAAATTTTCAAACAGCTGAGATCGTTTGCAGATTATAAGCGCCGTTCTTCTGCAGTTTGGCTGCCTTGTTGCATCGAGTGGTGTTTAGAAGTGTCCACCGAAGGAAATTCCAATCACATTTCTCGACCGGGTTGTGACGTGAGGGAACAATCAAGTCAGATTTCAATTCTAGACACCTCTCTTTGTACTGATTGGCGATTCTCTGCTAACAATCGTAGCTGATCAAAGTGAGGAGGTGAAATTGCTTGTAAGTTTATCCAAGAGCGCGTGTTCTGTCCCATATAGCAAGCGAATTCATTTCAGAAAACAACCATTCAACAAGTAACAGAGGATTGTTGCTTTAGAAAACCTGTGTGAAGGCGAGACTTCGTGAAATACACTTTTGATAGCTTTCATTGTTACCTGAATATTCTCAAGGGTTTAGATTAAAAGATTGTGTAAAGGATCGCGCACAGCCAAAAGATCTCACATAATTATTGTCTGCTTGTTTACAGAAAACGAAAGACCCTGAGCATTGTGAAAGTTGAACCCTTGGCCACCCACACTTGTCAGTTTATTCAAGCGTTGTGCGAATATCAGGTCGGTCACGCCATAGAACATTCCCACAACAAAGCGATCATAAATATAAGACTCCCACCTTTATCTAATGGTTTCCTCTTGTCCGCAAGGGCAAAAGGATTTTTTTCTGGCAATGCTCTTTTTCGAAAACGTGAGATACTTGTAAAAACTGTAGTGCTTCTGAGTATATTCCGTCTGAAAACAAAAATTGTTTTCATGTTGCAAAAAATAATTTTTTCGGGCCTGTTACATTAACAAGCATGCTTGCCAACTTTTAACCAAGTGTATTCACCCTTGCTTCGAACGATGTGTCCAACCCTTAAAGTTTAATTGCTCATCAAAATTTGCATTTTATTTCCAAGGACGTGGGTGATCATCAGGTATAGTAAATGTATAGTAAAAGCATCTGATGCTTTGATTGGCAACAACTTACACGAATTTATGCAGTAATGTGCATCTTCACCTAACATCTTTACTCGCTCATTTAAACTGTGTAGTATTTTTACAAGCTTTCATTATTATTCATTATCGAACACTTTTTATGTGGTGGCGAGAGATTGCTGTAGACTCAAGTGCATTTTCCCAAGTGTTTTTTCTCTCCAAGTATTTTTATGCTTGAGTTTCTCAGGCATTCGCCTCAGCTCTATGCTGTTTTAGTGATTAAACTTTTGTTTGCACTTCTTGTATATTACTATTTACCCACGTGATATGCACCTTGGAATCAAGATGATCGAATTGACAAAAGAATCAAAAACTCTATCAAAAAAAAGCCAATATCATCAAAAGAAGAACAGTAAATTTTTTCAAGTTTGGCCTGTTAAAAAAATATTCAAACGTCACATACTAAGGAAATCAATTTTCGTGGTGGAATCTACGGTTAAACCACGTCTTGCGACGACTCACGTATGAAAAGTCTACGCGGCCTAATTCAAGTTGGTCGCTGTAATACTTGGAGAATTTCAAACAAAATGAAGTAGCACACACAGACGTAAGTAGATTTTTCTGGTGCAACCTTCGTCAGCGCCGAAATACATTTTCAGTGAGGTTAACCAAACTAAAGGTGCCCTGAGCCTCTACGTCAGGGATATCCATTGAGGTGGGGGCGAACAAGATTGTCTCGTCACAGTGCGCCAAATCCACCCGCACTTTCGGTAAACGTAACAAAATTGCCACCGGCTGAATAATCGTCAATTCGAAAGCCAAGTAGCGTTAACGCCTTTAACCTCTTTACACCTAGTGTATGCATGAAACAACCCCTTCGTCAAAACACGCCGTTGCTTGTCTGTGCGAAACCCCGTAATGTAGCAGTACTAATAACATTACAAGTAATTGTGGTGTAAGTGACCCTCAAACGTAGCTAAACAAAATCTCCACAGTAGCTGCGTGGTTTGGGCGGGGCGAGTAGAAGCTTTTCATCCTGCATAAAAGCTCGGAAATGAAAGCTCACAGCGGCGTCAAAGGAAAGAACGCTCTAAAAAAGGCAGTGCGGGTCGCTGTCCAGGGTAAAGCACGCTGACAACTGGGCAACAGTCGAAAATATATCAAGCTCATTTACAAAGGACAATATTCCTTTTATCGAATGATAACATTTCTTCACGTATGCTCTTTTGTGAGCTTTGGGTTTTCGATTAAATTACCGCAAGTGGTTTAATACCTGGTATTTTTTGTGATATGAAATCCTAAATAAAACAAACGTATGACGCTATTATGCCCACAAAGATGGCACACTTTAAAAAAAGGACTTGCTAGTTCCTGGAGCTTATCCCGCAAGTTCCACAGTTGATTTTTTACCAAAGTTGTTAAATTTATACAAGCGCAACATACATGAGCGTTAAACGCGGTAACTGCGGTGCATAGATCAGCATTAAGACAGAGAGAGGTGCATTTGGCGAAGGTGAGTAAACTACACATGCCCACAGAAAGACGAAGAAAATAGAAAACAATCATGGGCGTCGGAAGGAATTTTTCCAGGGGGGCAATAGTGGATATTTCCAGGTGGTGGCCAAAAGCATTCTTCCAGGGGGAACCAACAGTAGTGATATTTCATTTTACCAACTCGAAACTAAAAGAAAAGCAATTTTTTCTAAAAAGTTAATAGGTAAATATCACATTTCAAAATTCAGGGGGATCTTGGGCTCTTGACCCACCTGAACTCCTTCCGACGCCATGAAAACAATGCTAAACAAGCACTACATTTGATTGCAACAAACAAAGAAAAAACACAGCCTTTGCTGTGCATAGTGGGCTATTTCATTTTTTCCAGGCTGGAATATCGACAAACCCGAAGGTTATTTGGTCAAGATTCAGCATCAAATGTATCTTGTAAATCCAATAGGTAAATAGTAATATACCACAAACTCGCACGTTACAAAACAGAAAAATTACAAAGAATGTAAGCACAAAAAATGGAAGTGATACTTAATTACATTGAAATAGGAGTCAACAAACATGAAGCTTTGTTTTGCTCCCTTGATACTGAGAGAGTGCGAACCCTTGTAACTGTTTGCAAAAACATGTAAAGGTACAGCCTTCAGACTTTGTTCCACCTTAGTCCAGAGAGAAGCTCTCCTGCGAGTATATCAAATTGATTTTTTTGCGGGGTTACTTGAAACTCGTTGAATAAAATAATTTTATATATTAGCGCATTAACTTGACGAAAACGGTATGAATCACTTCACTGTATAGTTAAGTCAAGACAGACACAAAAATGGTGAGTAAACGGAGATTGGAGTAATTTTGGCAGAAGCTTTGTTGTCGGTATATAGACCAGCAATGCGGGTCGACCTGAGCATGGCGATGCTTGTTAGAGCAGCACGCACTTCTCCATGTGGCAAGCAGTAAGCAGTAGCGGAGCCATCCCAAAAATTAGGGGGGGCAAAAATTTTTGATTTTAGGCAAATAACACTATTTTGCTTAGCAAACGCCTCTCAAAGCACAAAATGACTATATTTTCTACAAATTTGGGGGCCATGGCCCCTTTTCCCCCCTGGCTACGCCTATGGCAGTAAGCATCGATATCATTAACGACTGCAAATGATTAGGTTTGCTGTAATAAGTGCAAACGGTATAAGTGCTATGGAGTCTTACACCGTGGCACACAACGAACTGGCATATGATAGCGGTTGAGTGGTAAGCCGGGAAGGAAATACCAAAGCACCTACTGCGCTAAAAGTTGACGTTAACGGAATTGATCGAGAGTGCTACGTTGGAGGCAAAGGAAAGGGTCCTGTTTTTGGTGAAACAACCAAAAAACTTTTTAATTTTCTCCTTGTAAATTCTTTTGGTTCTAGTTTCGGCAAGTCTGTGGAGCGACAATAGTCTAACTTAGCACTGAATTACTGACGACATTTGTGTGAGCAATTACGCATGATGAAATTTTTGTTCTCTTTAAGTGGAAGACGTAAAGTGCAAACTTTAACTAACTTGTATGTCGCATCATTCTCCAGGTTCGTGCGGTTCTCCAGTGACTAAAAAGCAGGTGCCTGTCACGCCTTGGATCTCACTAAAATTGATCGTCTGTGTATAACAATACGTTATTTGAAACGCCTGTACATGCCGGAAATGTTAGAGTCAAAATGCCACACGATAGATATTGGCTCTGTTTAAGCAAGAAGTTTCTTAAGCATTGGAAATTCAAATTCTTAGTGAAATTTTGAATCAATTGTGGATGAACCAAAACCTTTACTTGAACAAAAGCAGTCACAGACGCAGATGGGGAGTGAATGCAGTTCTGCAAAGCCCTTAGCCCTGTGACTAAGTCAAACCTCGCCATTGCATTCATTATTACTCTTTGATAGAATGTCCATTTTTTGAAGAACTTCTTTGCTCGAATTAAGCCTCTTCCCATACATGACCAAGATGTTAATTGCGCACTCATCTCTTTTTCAAGCTATCCTGGTAGCACACGCAAACAATACAGAAATATTTTTTACAATCAAGTTGTTTTTGACAAAATCAGCTAGAAAGTAATTTTTGATAGTTTTTTTTCAGTTGAGTTCGGGTGCCGAATGGTGTTGAATTCAGACGTTTCGTCAAATTGCAAAGTTTATTGAATTCTTAAATTGTTTTCCCCAAAGTGCGTTTTGCTTTTGTTCAACATTTTAAAATGAACCTGTTGTGTACGACTAAAACGTAAGTTTACCTCTAAAAGATTTGTCAAATCTGAGACATTTTACGCAAACTATAGTGCCTGCATGCTCTGCACCCAACATGTTTGACATGCCGCTTTATACTTGTAAAAATTGAATAGTTCCGAGAAGATGCGTTTGGTGTCCGTACGAAATGTTTCGATGTGCATTCCGCCTTTAATACGGGATTTTCTCGGCAAGATTTTTTATTGTCAGCTGCCGTAGGTACTTTCAACTTTTCGTATGTTTTGTGGCAAACTACATATAGGTACTGTGTAAACTATGTTGGACGACTATTACAAGAGGTAAAAGTTGTTGTCTAGACAACATGAAACACTACATGAAGTTTAAAAAACGTGGCGTTTATGCAATTTCTAAAAATCCAAAGCAAGTTTCACCATGTGCAAAAGATGTGGTACTGTTATTCAGCACTGATTGAGAATTTACTGATCTTGGCTTGAAGTGCCAGAGATATGGAGTTATCGGTTTAACAGCCACACAATCCTGGCAGCGTCTCTGCTTTCGTCATACAAGATGACATAAAGTCAAACGGAACATGTGGTCAACTTTCCTCCTTCAATTTTTCTGACAGTGGCAATTAGTTCCTTGCTTTGCAGTGCATTAGTTCAAGCTTTCGGTGATGAAGCACGTTGGTGAGCGGAACTATGGTGTTCACTGTTTCAAAAGAGAATGATCTTTGTTCACATTTGCTCTATAATGCGTCTTCTATTTGGCTAAACGTTGCCATTTCTCACAATTTGTTTCCACGAAACTGAGTCAGAAGAGTGGTTACTGCGAAAACGTTCGCGATCAGCTTGCATTGCACGCGAACGCAGCGGATTTTGAATATAAAAGCTGGGAATTCCATTTCAGCAAATCATCTGGCAACAAAAATAACTGTTCATCAGCTAGACACCCAGCGATAGCAACATTACACAATCAAAACAAACCTGAAACATTCATCATATATGCAAACGTGATTCCTGCTTCGAGCAATGGATTGTCGCAAAAGCGGGTTGGCCAAAGTGGCGCACAGCAACCAAAGGCGTAAACGCTGAAATGATATAAACCGTAAGCCTTAACACATTTGCTCATTTGCACTGGCAAATAATATCCGAAATGGATTTTCCACGCGAAAGGTTGTTGGCAAACACGCAGATGTAGCTTTGTCACGCAACATTCGCCCGACGGCCGGTAGCTTTCGCTGGGCGCTTGACGCCTGCTCATTGTGTAGCAGAAGACACACGCCTGGGAACATTCGTGGCATGTTTACAAACGGCTTTACCTTCTTTAGCGAATGAGTTGCAACACCTGCTGGTGTATTTGTCCATTTCCATTTCCCGGCTGTGTTGCAGACACGGGAGCTTTGCTTAACACCAATTGATTTGCGCACCCTGTCAGGTCGTCTTTTCCATGTCATTAAAAAATCTGTGAGGCTCATACTTTTAGAAGCTGCTCATCACTTAGGAAGTGAACCATACCTTTTCCAACGGTTCAGCGAGGATTGCGGCCTGAACAACTGTCGCTTGGGCCCTCCAAATGGTACATCACGCTACTCTTAAACCTTGCACAGATTATACTCAGTACCATTTCAGAACTGCAAAATAATTATTAGTCGTGTTTTCATAATAAACAAGTTAAAAGCTGTAGTTCGCAAGAAGCTGAAGTGGAGAGATTTGAGGTTATTGCGTTATAACCATTGAATTAAATGTTGCAATTCTGCGCTAATTCCTAACAGAAGTCTATTCCAAAAAATGTTTTGAAGCATACTGGCTGACTGCCACGGGCTTGAAACAATTTGACAACCTTCCAGCATTAAATTCATTTCTTCCACAATCAACTTGGATTTTCTACACTTTTATATATGCGGGTGGATCCACAAGTTTGCAAGGAAATGCAGAAGTTAAGGTGATTTTTTAGAAAAAAAACAAATTTTCTGTCATCACTTGTCGCATAAAAGACTTGGGTAGCAAGTCCGAACAGATAGTATTGATGAAGGCGTGAGCGACGCAAACTCGTATATACACGTGCAATTACTTCAGTGATCTTGTGTTACAAATATTCACAGCGCTTCACGAAGATCCATTCAGGTAAAGCAAATAAATGACATGCTAGGCAGAGCCGGATTAAAGGATAGGGGGAAAATTGCCCGGGGCAATTTTCACTGTAGGGCCCCTATGACGTGTCTCATGACGCCAGATTTTGTAAAAATTACGTTTTCGCTGATTTGCAACGTTCTCCTTTGCTTTTTCCGGTAGTCGAGAATGTGCTTGCTCAACTGTACATGCAGCTAGTTGCGAGAAGAGAATTTAAACACTGGAGTGTATTCTTACCATTAAAAACATTTCACAGGCTAGAAACTGACTCGGCAAGAAACAACATTCACCCGAACAATAAGCAGGAACCAGAAATACAAAAAAAAAAACACCGGAAAACAAACATAATCAACACTGCCAGATTGTTGCGCATTTCCTTCTTAGAAACTTTGCACTTTTTAGCTCCTGAAGGCATTACAAATTTCGGCACCGCGCTAGCTGAACACTGCAATCATGTTTTCTGCTCTTTCGTTCTACAAATCGACTGATTAAAACCTTTTCTGAATGATTACGCAATAGCATTTGGTGTAAATGACTTGGCTAGCTTCGTATGTGTTTTGATGTAACACAACGATAGTAGCTATCGGAAGAAAAGTGCGTTTCCACCGTACGTTACCCTTTTTGACGAAACAAAGGTCGCTGTTCGTCTGGGCTACCGCTAGACCAGGGGTGGGCAAGTAATTTTGCTGGGGGGCCACTTTGAGAAGGCTGCGTTAACGGAGGGCCATACCTTCTTATGGAAATAGAAGCAAGATTTGATTTATAGCTTTACTAGGAGAACTTGGAGGAAATTTCAGATTTAACGATTTTCTTGAATGCTTGTGCGGGCCACATTAGGCCCGCGGGCCGCTATTTGCCCACCCCTGCTATAGACCAATGCTCCACAACCGGCGTGATGCGGCACACCAGTGTGCCTCGAGACGATGCTAGGTGTGCCGCGGAATAACTTTATCTGAAATTATGAGCACTACATTTCGCTAACTTAAACCCTAGCTAGACTTCCAATGAACGTTTATGGTGGTTTTGTGATGTCAGAATCGAAGTTTTCACAAACAATCAATCACGAAGTGTATTTTTTACATAGTGGACGAGGTGTGCCGCAAAATTCTGGAAAGTTGTTAAGTGTGCCGTGAGTGAAGAACGATTGCGAAGTACTGCTCAAGACGGAACAAGAAGTTACGAGAACATTGATATTACGCACCAGTGGTTCTTAACCGGGGAGCATCAACAAATTTCCAGGGTGGCGCAAGTCTTACGCGCCCCACCATATGGAAAGTTTGATCAATAAATTTACCAACAAATACATCTGTTTTTACAGATAGGGGAGCTTGAAACAAAGGACAATTACTGAACCACTGCAATGCACTAAACAGCAACCACAGCAGGACTAGCTTTAGCACGCAAATAGTATCGTGTTCGCGACATTGTGCAGTCGGCATGATGCACGAGTAGGTAATACCCATGCCAAAAAAACGATTATTAGGAAAAAGTTGCAAGCAAAATTCAAATATATTTGCATTGAACAAAACCGAAAATA
>Ga0210059_1013436_pt1 | contig 12246 bp, 5 predicted proteins | sample Ectturendosymbi2_FD_188042 | JGI IMG/M metagenome (GOLD analysis project Ga0210059, IMG submission 188042) | Ecteinascidia turbinata endosymbiont from Florida, USA - Sample 2 (SPAdes) (version 2) | ecosystem: Host-associated > Tunicates > Ascidians > Unclassified | place: Key West, Florida...
TCTCTGCAAACAAAAAGAATTCGTTTACTCCTTAAAGATCTCCTAAACTCTTGAACTTTCCATTGGTTGACCGTTCCAACGTTTCGACGAGGTCCAAATTACATCTTCAACAAATGACAGCTTCGCCTTTTCTTATCTCCTAAACCCTTTCTTATTGGCCACTGTTTCACCCAATGAGATCTCTTCTTTTCTGTGTATAAACCAGCTCGGTAGTATCTCCACTTCATTCTGACAATATCACTTGAAGAGTGTCAGACGAAAAGCTTTGGGATGAATCTCCTACTTCACGCCATCTTCAAGTTCTGTACCACCAAACGTCTTTTCGATCAGCGATTTGTGAAACTGTTGCAAAACCAGTCGCTAGAAGCATCGCATCTTCTTTTTTATATTTGCGTGAAAAATGTTTTAAAAATTTTTTGGAAAAACTTTCTGGGCGATCCAACGTTTTCATCACCTCTAAACGCCAGTCCACGCTCAGCAATCAATTTTACGACAGAAACCAAACGTTGCAGGCAGAGGAGATTGTCGATATTGTTTGCATTGATTGAGCTGACTGGCTAGTTCTGTATCAGTTCTTCATAGTGATTAATTAGATCTGCGACTGAATGTAATCGTGGCATCTATATGTTCCATTGAATGCTCGTGGCTCCTCAGTCGCTCAAGAGAGTGCTTCCAGTCGAAGATTCCTTTTCTGATAAGGAAATGCGCACATTTAGTCGCATCCGCGCGTATCAGTCTGCAAGTGAAACACTAAACGCAAGTTTGTGAAGGAGAAAAACAAAGCCAGCTTCTGTCATCTACTTCGCCATTGTGGTTCTGGCGACGAATAAGACTTGTGGTACATTTCCGTGACAAGTTTCTGTCTTTCCTGTGTTGTGCAACACATAGGTGTACGGAAGTGTATATTTTTTGGGATGCAAAACATTTTTGCACAACTTTGCTCTTATTTTTCCCAAAAAAACTATAAACAGCAAGTTTTAATGTTAAGAGTGAAACTCGCCTTTGCAAAAAAATCAAGGTGTCTGCATGCCAAATTACCGATCGCGCAATATCATCAACAAATCAATAATGCGTGAGTCGCATTTTGCAACTCTTTGTGCACAAATTAAATTCAAGGCGGCAACTTATTCCCATGCAAGTTCGTTGCGGTAATTAGGTCCCAACTCGTTGATAGATTGCAAACTGACAGATTCCTCATCCCTGAGTTTGAAATTACTATTCTTTGTACACCTCTTCAATTCAATCCCAAATCATACAAACTATGAGGCAAATAAACGCAAATTTGAAAAGAGTGTCTCACTACGAGGATCAAACCCTTATCTCCACGACAAGAAATACATTTTCTGAATAGACATAGGTGAAAAATATTATTACTTTTAATGTGTTGAAAAAATTTATGGTAATTACAATAAAATCCTAAAATAATTGTTATTCATACCGCCATGTGTGGAAAGTGTTGTTCAACGTCTTCATTTTCAATTTATTGTAAATGTGTTCTAATTCATTCTTCTAAAACAATTAATAGCTAAAATTTGTTCTTATCAAGCATAGATGGGTACATTTGTGTTAGTCACAATTACAATCAATTTCGAAAAGAAGTAGAACGTCAGGTTAAGGTTGAAGTTATCACATTGCCTCAAATAGGTCAAGTCTCAAGTAACGAGAGAGTGGAGGTAATGCAATAAATAGCATTCAGCTTGGCCTTCTACAATAGCAATCTTCACTGCAATATGTTGTACATAGAATACCACAACTTAAACGTTTACAGCTAAAAAGGCCACATTACGAAAACCAAGGAATACTGCCATTGAAACAATGTGCACTGAAGACAGCATGCTATGGAACAAATAGCAAGATTGAACTGATTCAGACATTAACACTACAGCCTATATCATTAACTACCAAGGAATGCATACAAATGGAAATTTTAATGACAAACAACTTACAACCTCAACAAAAATATCTTATGAAATCTAACAATGTCTCACTGGACTGCATTAGTGAATTATGCAATGCAACAGATAGTACGGTTGCTACCGTTCATGAAAAGTTCACAGCATCAGATTGGAATATTAAAATTTGACAGGATGCAACTTGTGAACTTCACTGCATTTAAGCAAATGCAAAATATGAAAACTTCACTACATTAAATCAAAGCTACATTACGATCACACAGTGGCTTCATCTAGTTAATTCTGTTCACTTCACAACAACAGATCCACATTTGTAAACATCACATCAACATGTAAGCTTGAAACACGAAAACTTCACAGAATCACAGCTACAGTACATTACCAAATAACAATTTTACAGCTGCACATCAAGTACAAATTCCGATGAAAACGTCACAGGGTATTTAATTACCGGTACCTTATTCCAAAAAAAGACAATTCACAACTGCTTTTTTCGTACTATTGCCCATGAAATCATAGCAACAACAAACTGAGCCTTGAAAACTTCACAGCATGAAACAAACTTGAAACATGAAAATTTCACACTATCAGTTGACATCATTTACACCTGTATTTTAGTTGCTATAGTTCAAGATCACCATCAACAATTTGGTGTTTACAAAATTTGGGTACAGTTGGAATGGTGGGTTAGCCGAACCACTAAATGTTCCTAATTTTTAAATATTTCTAACTCCACCCAAATTTGAATGAGACTTCTTCAGTTTGCCCAAATTTGATTTAAGCTATTGGTACTTATAGGCTACCCAAAAGTTTGTAATATACTGAAATCTGAATGAACTTCATCTACCGTAATTTACGCAGACTTTCCTGTTGCAGGGGAGATGTGGGACCAACGAGCCATTTTTTACGTTTCAGGTCATAGGTCGCAAAGTTTAGCTAGCAAATCTCCAAAATTTAGCATGGATGTCAATTATCTGTCCCTCTATCCACATGCAAAAAATTAGTGGGATTTAGTTTCAAAAAGTGGCTGCAAATTTGATGTGAAAAAAATTTTTTTTTCGGCTCATTGGTCTCATGTGTGTGGGATCAATGAACCACCCGTGTGGGACCATTGAACCACAACTAAAAACCCTGTCATATTTAGATGCAATATAGCGAAATCTTCCAAATGTGGCGTGGTGATTCGCCACATGTAACGTTGAATTCGTAGCAACAATGTTAGAATGGTCCTAGTCAAGTGGGGAAACGCTTATGTTGTTTTGCCGGGGGTCATCGGTTCGACTCTCACTTTACGTGGCTCAGGGTGACGCAGCATTGTGCATTGTGGCTGCAACACAAAAGCAGATATTTCAACAAACAGAAAGATTTCTCGTTGGAACAGAGTTTATAAAATGCAACGATATTCAACGAAAAAATGTAGTAAGGAAATGAAGCGGGCTAGGAAGGTACTCAGGCTGGTTACCACAAGTTTCAACCGCTTCTCGGTCCTAGACACCTTCAAATTCTATACTGAAATAAATCGGCATCAAATCTCAAGACATCAGAAAGGTGCATTGTGGGATACTACAGATGATTGCTCTGATGGTACCCTAACAATTTAAGATATTTTGGCAGAGGCAATCTTCCTTGTCTGGAAACACAAATCCGTTTCTAATTTTATTAGCATTTTTTCAGAAATTTAACTTCAAAGTCACCATCATCATCAGCATAGGCGTCCGTAGGGGCGGTAAAACGGACATTTGCCCCATCCCCTGGGAATTGGACTAGGAGCCAAAATTTCTAGAAAACCTGAAGTCAGCAGCTTAGTTCCGATTATTTCACTCACGGCCTACTTCCGATATCTTAGGTAGGCCGTGTTTCACTGAATTCTTGCAATGACACTTGCTTTGGCGGTATGGCACTCACACTGCACAAGAGCCAAGGTTCACAGTTCTGGTATCATGCAGTGAATACGTCCGCTCCTTTGACTTCAACGGCAGGATTCGAAGCTTTCGAGCACGAGGGCTCAACCATCGGGGGGGCGGCAGTTTGTTGATTGAAAATAATTTTTGAAAGTAGTTTGATAGTTCCAACTCTTCCTTATTATTTTTAGAGTAACTAAATTTTTGAAAGTTCTAACTCTTCAGTTTTTGTTTTTAGAAACCCTAGACTGTTAGGCTAGCCTTAAAAATTAGGAAATGTGGCTGTGGAGTGAGCAGATTGATTGAATGTTTACTCAAAAATATCGGTCAAATCCAGTTTGTTAAAGTGGCCCAATGTTTGTTTTGAAATCAGAAACTTTTTAACATACTTGGGGGCAATTTTCCTCCAATCCCTCCACCTTCCTCTCCATCCAAAGCCACTTCCCTCACTCCAATCAAAAATACTTTGAACAAAACAAAGAGAAATCAAAAATACTTTGAACAAAACAAAGACAGTACCATGTCCAACAACAAAATTAAGTTTATTAATATCTAAATCATTTGTAGGGATAAAGCAAAGCGTGATTAGTGTTGCTTTAAACACCTCTAAAAACAAGATTGTGAATCTGCATTTACAAAACTTGGATACCTTAGGTCAAATGTGCAAAATCGGCATCCATTTCATAATCTACTCCCATCATTATCAAAGATCCCACATCTCCCTACCCAAATTTGAATGAAACCGTTTGAATTATCCAAGTAGGGTTGAAGCTGTTAGAATTCACCTAAATATTTCTAATTGTACCCAAAATTCAATGAAGTTGTTGTATTGCATGTTACCCAAATTGGTACGAAACTCTTTGAAGTTGTGCAAATTGAATTTAGCTATTGCATTTTCCCACGATGTGACCGCCTCCCCTGCGTCCCCATGCCGTACACTTATGCTACTTGGAGTTGCGCTGTTTGCATTACAAAGTTCATTGGCTCGTTGCAACGAAAATACAGTTTTATCACTTATAATAAGAACACTAAATCACGATGCAAAAAATATTTCTTAGTCGTTGAAGATGCCAATTTCAACGTGTGTGAATAGAAAGCTCCTTAGAGTAAAGACAACGACAAAACACGAAAACAATCGAACTTTGAAAATAACAGGTTTACCTTATATAAATGTTCAGGCCTTAGGCCCGGGTTCTGCAACAGTAACAAAACGTCTTAAACAACAGTAAGCACCATTTTCGTAGCTCGTTCGGTACCATTTTGTAGCAAAAGAACAAAATAGGAAGAATAGTAAATTTCATTTGAATCGATATTGTCTCGAGCTTGCAAACCAATAGCTCGAAGTGACTCGACAGTTATTGTGACTCGACCCCAATAATTTTTAGATTACTCTGACTCGAAGGGCTTGTGACTTTGACTCGACAATTATGACTCCGGCACCTCACTGCTAGAGAACAACTCTCCCGATTACATGACTTGTGTTTGCAGAGGCCATCTGTTAAATACTGTACAAACGAAAATATACTTGAACGCCCACACAAAGTACTTTTTTTCGTTTTTCCCTGCTAGTTTGAAACCCCTTCGTGTCTTGAGAAAATGTTTTGTTTTATATTAAAATTTGCTTTATTTTCATTTTTTCAATTTCATGTGGTCGGAACCCGAAATTGTAATGGTTAACAATCGTGGTTTCCGTGTTTTTTGTAAATTTAAACTTTCAAATCTAACAGCTTGATTTATTACAGACTTTGCTTGCAGTGCCAGTGGGTTTGTGTTAGTTAGAAGCAGTGGTGTGGAACTTCCAGTTTTTTTTCACTAGACCTACAGTAGTGTGTGTGCATTTCATCTAGTGTTCTAGTGGTTTTTCATTGCTATCTAGTGTTTTTCATGAGTGAGCTGAATCTAATTAATCACACAATTTGAATTTCGTGTAGGCTAATTGTAACTATAATCCAGACTTTTTCATTTTGTTCAATCAATTATCAATTGCTCATTAATTTTGCTGAAAATTCTGACATATCACCAGACATGGGGTAATCGTCAGTCGTAGTCGATTACAATCGATTGCAGTTTTTTGAGTAATCATAATCGATTGAATTGACCCCAAATGAAATGTAATCATGATCGATTACATTGCTAATTTTTTTAATCGAAGTCGACGATTACTTTCGTGATTAAATTTGGAAATCTTGGTTGCCTGTAAAAGACGGAGCTCCGTCGGGGCGGATCTTGTTATAAGATCTTTGATGATGTAACCAAAGAGGAAAAAAGTTGAGTTGCAAAAAAAAAAGGAACAAATGCAAAGGAAAAATTTTTCTCATTTAGTCATTGCAATTGAACATGCGCTTCACGCAAACATGTAATCGTAATGTATGGAAGTTTGTGATGTTAAAAAAATTTATACTTTCACAACTGTTGAAACCTATTCTTCTGTCCCTGAACCGTTGTGAAACTATGCTAAGGAAAAATTTTTGAACTTCAGAATAGACTTCTTTTACTGTAGTGTAATATCACCCTTTGCAATAAATTTATTTTTACTGCCGTTTAATTCTCATTGCTCAATGCAAAATATCGGTTTTAGTGACTCCGGTTACGTCATCGAACCTCTGCAACCGAGCTCCGCTATTTACGGAGCTCCACCTTTTACAGGGTACCGAAATCTTCATCCTACATCACTGTGCGATGAACTGTGGTTTTGGTGTAAGCACTTTTTTATCACAGTTCGTTATGATTATGTTTGAGGAAAGACCATTAGTTCGTCTGTGTGCATTAAATCCAGATAGTCCAGCGGCAAGCCCAGTGTTGTAGCAAATTGAAATTCTCGCTTTGTTCCAGCTAGCTTTTCTGTTGGCTGCTAGAAGTAGAAGTAACATAGTGAGTCTAGTGAGGTAGCAACAAAAAGAAGAGCTTTTCTTAAAAACGAGTTGACAGGACTTCAGCCACAGAAGAGTTAATGGTACCATTACGAGTAGAGTTGTTGGTTTTGTTTATATATATTCAGAGTGAATCTGTGAATGTTAGTGCCATGTGTAGACTACATGGTCTACATAATTAGTACAGTAATTTATATAAATTAATTTTTTTGCAAAGAAATAAGATAATTTAACCCAAGTGGAAAGCACCTTTCCACAATGCTGATAACTAGCATGCCAACAGAAATCAAAAAACATCACACAGCTAAAAACAAGATCATGGTACTACGCAATTTGAAGAAATAATCAGCAATTTTGAAATTACTAACACTAGGGTTCCCACGCAGTATTGAAAGTATTGCAAAAGTATTGAATTTCAAAATTGGTTTTCAGAACCATGAAAAAGTATTGAATTTTGCCATAATGTATATTAAGGATTGAAAAAGTATGGAAATTCTAAATAGAAAAGAAATCAGAAGTATCTGAGCAGAATTTTACTGAGGGCGAAGCACTTCATTATTTATGCAGTGTCATGCAATGTGTAAAATTGAGTTTCATGATTAAGAATTTCGAAAAATGAACAAAATTGGTGGTATTGAATTTTTTTAATTCAGTATTGAAAAGGTATTGAAAAAGTATAGAAAATGATGTTTTAAAATATGTGGGAACCCAGTAACACATGACTTTTCAGCGTTGCTGGAAGAAAGTTTAAGCCTAAACCTAATACGTGGATGCTGTTTGACTGATAAAAGATTTTAAGCGTTAATGTCTATCAACTGTAACAAACATTTAAAAATTTGATTAAATTTGTTTAACCAACATTTGAAGCGTTTGTTGCAGTGGTGTGACTGACAGGGGCGTGGGGCAAATATCACTTCTCTGGCAGATGTTAAATGTAAAGAACGAGCCACAACTTGACTTATATTTCGATTTTAGTATTATTTTAGTTTTCAGTAAGTTGTCATTTTTTTCGTTTTTTGGCCAGTATCAGAGATGCTTACTGGTCATTGGCAACGACACTCATTCCAAACACCTCAGCAAAAAATGTAACCTTAACCTGAAGAAGTTTGAACGTGTGTTCATAGCACGAAGATATATAAATGCTTTTGAAATACATTTAACAAGCAACCGATTTGTTTGAGGAAAGTTAAGCAACCGATTTGTTTGAAGAAAGTTGTCATCCTTTGCTATGCAAAAATTAATGATGTTCTAAATGCATTTGCAAAAGTTTAAATCAGTTCAAAATAAAAGTTAGTTCAATAACTAGTTGACTAAACTCTGCTAATTATCATGTACACATGGTAACGACACAATAAAAACAAAAAGTGTTGGCTAAGTGTTGTTGAAAAAAAACAAATTTTTGGAAAAACGTTTCAATGTTTGAACAAAGGTGTTGCATTTTGGACAAAAATATTGTGTTGGGAAAAATACATTTTTCTAAACAAAAACAAATTTATGAGAAAAAATAAAAATAAATGATTGTTTTCTTGATGAACTTCAGGTTTTAAAGGCTCGATATTCTATACTCAAGCATAATACAGTTGACAGGTCAAAGACATAAAACACTACTACAAAATTGCCAAAGTTGCTTTAGTGACAGCATTGGACACAGAAAAATTTTTGGTGAAGATAATTCCAACTTCAACACCATATTACAGTTGACTTAAAGTGAGCAATACTCCGTGGAGCCTGTTCCTGTAATTTAGGGTTTTAGCATAGCCACCCACATCTGGATTCACCACCATTTTTCTAGTTTTTTTTCCGAGTGTTGGCTTGTGGGCCCCCTAAAGTGGCTAGTGGGTTTCTTTTGGCTAAGTTTACCCCCTTGGCTCAAACTTGTATTACGCTACTGGTTTGTTGTCTGCACAAAGATCTCAGTCAACAATTGATGTGATTTTTCTTTTTTCTGGTACTTAATCCTTACAGATGGTAATTTTGTTAATTGTATTCATTCATATCATATGTTGTCTGAAAATATACTTACGTGACAGCTTGCAAATGGGTTTTTGTTTTTTTTCTAAGAATGTTTCAAGGCAAATGTAATCGGGATTATTTTCAATGTAATCAAATAATCGATTACATTGTTATTTTGTTTATTTCTGATCGTAATCGAGCATGAGGCAAGTAATCGTAATGGATTACAATTGTGCTGTAATTGCCCCATGTCTGGTAATCACATGTTAAATTATATAAGAACATGCAATCTGTTTTGAGTTAAATCGCTACAAAGTCATTGTGGTCATCTGTTAAAAGTTTCAGTGACCTGTACAAACAAACACAGGCGTTGCTACTATCTCCTGTTTTCTTTGTCTCTGGTTTACATCAGTTGCACAAGACAATTGTAAATTCTGCCAGAATGACAATGGTTTTTCTGCCATTTTCTTTGTGTGTAAGTTTGCCTTTTGCTTTGTAGATCATTCAACAGCAGCCTTTTTGTTTTTGAAATGGCTGTTTTTGCTAGTACTGTATAGGCTAGTAGATATGATTTCTTCACCCACATTTGAACTAAGGGCCTGGCGTAGTAAGGTGGCTTCCACATTTAAAGTGAAGTTATTATGAGTAAGTTTTAGATCCATTTGCTCCATATTTTTTAGGTAGTGTTAAGGCACCAGCTATGGCTGCACAAGGTCAACTCCTTCATAGCTGGCTATGGCTACTGTATTATAATTCTTAACTGAAAACCTACCCTAGCATCTGTAGTGTTATCACCCACCAGAAGTGCCTGCATAGATAGTCGACTAGGGCTATGCAAGCTATGTAATTTTGTTGGTGATCATAGTGTATTGGGTGCCTTGTAAAAGATCGATGTCCGTCAGTAATGGATCTTGATTGCAGATATAAAATGAAGTTACCAGAGTTGTGAAAACAATATTCTGTGGTGAGGAATGTCACTACAACAGTAATAAAAATAACCATAACATTTCTTATTAGCCTAGCCCTAATTTCAGCCAACATCACTCTCCACCAAAGTAATTCTACTCATGGTAATAACCTTTAGTTTAGGGCAGGGGTGTCAAACATACGGCCTGCGGGCCAAAACCGGCCCGTGGCGAGGTTGAATCCGGCTCGCGGGATGATTTCGTAAAGTAAAAACTTCATTTGCTTGATAAGTGTATCCATTCATAGTTCGATAACTGGTGACTAGATTTCAATTTCTTGAAACCTTAACGCAATTGCTTATATTTTATTGTTTCCACTGTTTTCTCACGTGAAATTTTCCCGTTTTCTGCGTATTTCCTTTTGCATGTTCATACTGGTTTGAACTTTCAGACAGGTATGTATGAACATGCAAAAGTACAACTACTGTTGATAAAGTTTAACACTAGAACTCACGAAAAAAATATACCTTGAGCTCCAGCGATATTGATTTCGAAACCTTTGGAGTTCTAGGTACAACTTTAACTAAAAGTTGCTAAGTAAACCTTCTATTCCAATTATTGACCGAAAAATAAACTACACAGAAATCTGTTCGACAGGGTCAAATTTGAGAATCAGTAAAAAGCAGTAACTGCAGAAAATAGCGCATTGAATCATAAAAAATGTTGAAATGGACATCGCCAGATTTCTGGTGTCAAAAAATGCACAGAAATGGAAATTTAATACCACCGGCTCAAGCAACTTCTTGTTTCAAATATGTCAACTTGCAGTGAAAACGGGGAGGACATCTTTGTAGTTTTTCGTGAAAACATGAGACAAGGAAATTGTATTGTGGCAATTCCTTGCTCAGACTTGAGATTTTGCTTTTCCCTAAATCGCTCAGTTTAGCCTTTATTCTCAATTCTGTGGCAGCCTCCTTCCCAAAATGTCTTTATCGAAACAGAAAAGTTGACAAAAATGCAGAGTTTTCCAACACAATTGGTCCGTTTCCTATTTTTTTACAGAGGTGAATGGGATACCTGTATGTTTGGTGTGTTCACAGCAGGTTTCAGTGGTGAAAAAATATAACATTTGACACCAATATGAGACTCATCATGCCAAAAGATACCGTGGCTTGCAAGGGCAACCGAGGAGAGAGAAGGTAAAGGAATTGATAGCAGGCTTGAAGAAACAGCAATCCGTTTTTACCAGTAGACCAGATATAAGTGCAGCAGATGTGAAGGCTAGCTACCATATTGCTAATGACATAGCATTAGCATCAAAGCCATGCTGTGAGGGTGAGATCGTGAAGACCTGCATCCTAAAGGCTGCAGAAATCGTGCGTTCTGAAAAGCTGAAGTTTTTGCTAATATTAACCTGACGAGAAACACTGTGGCAGAGAGGATTTCAGACATTTCTGCGAATTTAGACAGCCAACTGAAGAAAAAGTCAGTCGTCTGTTATATTTTCGGTTGCGCTCGATGAAAGCACGGATATTTTCGACGTTGCACAACAAGCCATATTCATTCGTGGCGTTGATGAGACTTTGTCACTGAGGAGTTCCTGGGATTGGTGCCTATGATCGATACCATAACAGCCAATGATATTTTCAACTCTCTCGTTGGAGTACTGAACAGGATGGGAATATACTGGTCCCGTGCTGTAGGTATTGCTACAGATAGCGCGCCATCAATGATCGCGAATAAAGCAGGTGTTGCGACAAAAGTTCGATAAAAGCACAGGTTGTATGTGGAGAACGTGACTTTTGGACATTTGACTGTATTTCGAACCAGGAGGCATTGTGTTGCAAATCCTTAAAATTGGATCACGTCATGCAAGTGGTTGTCTGGACAGTTAATTTCATCTGAACCATCACCGTCAGTTTGACAGCCTTCTCAGTAATAAGGCGTTTTTTATTTACGTAGGGAAATTGAAAACGTTATGTGCTAATAATCATTTTCAGATAAGCTTGAAAATTTTTCAATAAAGTTATAAAAACAGTTGGAAGTTGTCAATACTTAAAACCAGGGTGTTATGCAGTGATTACATTGGTCCGGCCCGCTTGAGATTAAATTTGCCTGAATTGGCCCCTGAACTGAAACAAGTTTGACACCCTGGTTTAGGGGGACCAAAAAATTGGTTTCAACATTTGTGACATTATCACCCACAAGCAGTGGCCACGTAGCCTACCAAAGCTGTGCAGGCTGAGCTGAGCACTTTTCTTGATGATCATGGTTTATTATCATGTGTCTCAGAGCAGCCAGATTAGATAAACATTACTTGCAATTATGGCTCAGGATTTCATGGTATCAATGCCCTCAACCTTGCTTAATGTATAGCTGTATAAAAAATAAATGTGAACTTCTTGTTTAACAAGCAAGATTCAACTCAAATGAGCCATTGCAATAATTGGAAGCTACACTAGTCTAGTGTAGTTCAATAGATCAAAGAATATTGAATAACCTATACAACCTTAAATCTAAAATATTAAAACCTCTAACCCTACACTTAAAACCCTAAATCTAAAACCTCAAAACTAAAACCCTAAACCTAAAACCCTAAACCTAAAACCCTAAGCCTAAAACCCTAAGCCTAAAACCCTAAGCCTAAAACCCTAAGCCTAAAACCCTAAGCCTAAAACCCTAAGCCTAAAACCCTAAGCCTAAA
>Ga0210059_1013437_pt1 | contig 12246 bp, 5 predicted proteins | sample Ectturendosymbi2_FD_188042 | JGI IMG/M metagenome (GOLD analysis project Ga0210059, IMG submission 188042) | Ecteinascidia turbinata endosymbiont from Florida, USA - Sample 2 (SPAdes) (version 2) | ecosystem: Host-associated > Tunicates > Ascidians > Unclassified | place: Key West, Florida...
TTTGATGGGGCAGGTTGTTTATACTTTTTTGGGCAAAAAAGAACACCAATTGTTTTGTTACAATTAAAAATGATTTCGTGTTCAGCAGCATAATCACCACAAATATTCAGAAGACATTGCAGCCCACGAATACTGGGGCTGAACACACATATATATCAGCAAACATTAGATGATTCACAACCATATTTCCCACAGTGCATCCCACCCTGGCTGATCCCAGCTGGATTGAGAGTTCATCCAGGTAAACAGCAAATAAGTATGAGCTCAGGACGCCCCCTTGCCTTACCCCATTGGTTACAGTAAAGGGGGATGAGTAGTTGGTTCCCCATTTTACTTGCATGGTCTGTTGCCTGCACCAACTCAACAATAGTCTTACTATACGCATAGGTACATTGCGCTTAATTAATTTAGCAAACAGCAGGTTGTGATTGGTTTTGTCAAATACTTTAGATGCATCTAAGAAAGCTGAAATCACTGGGGTATCTTTCTTTACATAATAAGACACAGTCTGTTTAAGTAGAAAAATGCACATGTCAGTGCCATGTTTTGGCTTGAAGCCAAACTGGTTGTCTGTTGTGGCCAAAAGTGGGGAAATGCATGACAAGATGTAGTGTTCAAACAACTTGGGGATGATAGTTGCAAGGGAAACAGGCCTATAATTCCCAGCATCACTTATGTTCTCATTCTTGTTTTTGCAAATAGGTGCAATGACTGTTTGCGTACATTCCTGAGGAATTTTGCCATGCATTTGCCAATGAAGTAACAAACTTTTAAAGTTTCTTACTATCTACCACGTACCTGTTTCACTACAATCTTTTTATTTTAACACTGGGCATCTGCATTGACACTCAAATTTCTTCACAACATATTTCGTGTATTTTGGCTAACAAAGCTTTGCCATTTTTTGTAACGTTACCTACACCTTTCCTAATTACTTTTCTCCTCACACAACAAGTAGCAAATTCAACAAAATTTGCTATAGCCCGGATCCAGTCCAACCCAAGTCCAGTGCACATCTCTGCGGTATTAGTGAAGATCCGGGTTAAAAAATTGGGATAAACCATATATTTTTATGAAGAAAAATGTTAGAAATCATTCGTACCATCAGTTTCATCTGATTTCTGTGAAGATCAGGATTAACCGAGGTTGTCTCTTGACTCTGCTTTGACTGTTGCAAAGTGATTCGCAGAATTTTATTGCGGGAGTGGCACTCGCCTCTACCATCAGCTAAAGTCGAGTTGATGTCCAAGGTTGTTGGACATTAACTCGACTTTAGCTGATGCAATTTCATTTAATTTGAATGTTTAGTAATTGTGACATGTTTTCATACACTTTGAATATTATTTGTGGACAAAAAGGCTTTGTTTCATTGTTCATGGGGAAGACATGATATCGGGCTTGATTTTAGGTATTGAGGTGTTAGAGTTTTATTTAGTTGTGGGCAGTTATCCGCATGGTGGTGCTGCGCTTCTGTTTCGTCACAAGTTCTTCTTGTGTCCCACGTGTCACTGCGTTCGGAAGGCCTTTTAAATAGTCCGGTAAAGCACTTGTTCGGTGCACATGATCGTAACCTTTTTGTCGGTTGTTTCACGTTTATTGTTCACAGAAGACAATTCAACCACTATGGAAAGAAGTTTTATCGCAATAAAGCCTGATGGTGTCCAGCGTGGTCTTGTCGGGAAAATTATTGAGAGGTTTGAAAACAAGGGTTTCAGATTGGTGGCAATGAAGATGGTTACGGCTTCAGAGGATCACTTGAAACTTCACTATGCGGATTTGTCAAAGAAACCTTTCTTCCCAGGACTTGTAAAATACATGGCTTCTGGACCAATTGTTGCAATGGTTTGGGAAGGTGCAGATGTTGTCAAAACAGGTCGAAGAATGCTTGGCGAAACCAATCCAAAGGATTCCCAACCCGGCACCATTCGTGGAGATTACTGCATCGAAGTTGGACGCAATATCTGTCATGGCTCCGATTCTGTTGAATCAGCTAATAAAGAAATCGCCCTTTGGTTTAAAGATGATGAGATAAGTGAATACACCAGCTGTGCACAGATGTGGATATATGAGAAATGAATAACTTTACTTGCGGAGGTACATTGTTTGGGCATGAGGCAGTGTAGACATCATGGCTAATATTGCTTAATTTCGTTGCTGCTTTGAAGTATGGATCATTAATCCTATTTTTCTTTGAAATCATATCTTATGTTGGTTGCATTACAAGTAGTGAAATTGGTAATGTGTTATAGTTATGTAGACAATCTGTCATGCAATTACCATGATATCAATCACGTTTTGTCTGTGTTGCAGAAACATTCACATTTGACTAATACAAATCAAGTTAAAAGAATTGATTGTAATGTTTTTCTGCGGTAAAAGAAACAGTAAAGGTATCTTTGTAGTAGGTTGCTGTTACATTATGTTTTCTTACCACCAGAGTTTTTAGTGCCAGGTGAATTGCAAGAAAAAGACTGCAAAAATAAAAAAATTGCACAACAAATAGTGAATTTTTTTTCACGAAGTCAAATTCTAATGCATCAAGTTTTGTGCATTATTCTAGTAAGGTCAGTTTAAAATCCAATCCATGTGATTGTGAGTAGATTTTTCCACTAGATATGATTACCAGCATTTTGTTAATACGTACTTATTGGTGTACATTTTTGGAATTCCCCCATTTTTGGCATGCTTGGCAACCACTTAGGATTTTGTGGTAGCTGTCAGTTGGAGATACTATGTGATGGAAAAATTTTCAGACAGTATGTATAAACAGTAACCATGCATGACAAATCAGGTCAAACCTGGAATGGTTGTTTTTCACCGCTAAAGAGATGGCATATATATGCCAATAGAATCATAAATCTTTTAAAAAATCGAAAATGGGAGTGTCTTAAACAACCATATCTGGTTTTTGCTTTGGAAGGAATAAAAAACCACATCAAGCAGAAATTACGGACCTTAGCAAAGTATCTGATGATCTCTTAAATATCAGTTGCTAATTGATGTAATTCTTATAAAAGATTAGACTGGCAATGAAAATTTTTATAACATTAAACCTTAGACCCTGTTGAAACCTCTCAGTTGGGTTAGGCATTGCATTGAATGTACGATTCATCACGAACTAGATGTGGGTGAAGAATAAACTCATATGTGGGGCAAAAAAGCAATAATAGAGTGATCTTGGTGAGCAACCTCTAACGATGCTTGTGAACCTGGTAAACAGTTGATTGTACTTGCTGGTGGTGACGATGAGAGTGATCTTATCGGGTGATCTCCATTGCTGCTTGTTGCCTCTGTGTGAAGTTTTGCGCACTTGCTGCTTGGGCTTTCTGTTTGCAACAACCATAATCCAAAACCCCAAGTACATTAAAAGCATTCCAAAAGAGATTGATCATAAGCTCATCCCATAACATCAAAAGTGGCATCTGATTAGCAAAGACAAAGGAATCACGGTGAGAGTGATTGCGGTGAGATATACACTTGCCACTCAACCAGGTTCACTGTATATACTAATGTCGCAAACCTAGCTTTATTTGTGGCACAAAGCTGGATATGTTTTTTGGCCTTTGACATTAAGCTGTGCTGCAGAGTTGCCGTCTCAAACTTGCATCTGTCACTGTGTCTAAAAACCACTAAACTCATGCAATGTGTTTCATCACTAGTGGCATTTCATTTAGTGGTTCATTTCAAAGCCAACAAAACCTTTTAAAAAACGTGAAGTAAAATGTGAAACTTTTTGGTCAACCCTGAGCACTTAGCTATATTAGACTAAACACTCACTAGACCAGTGCTTCCCAACCTTTTTCAGTTCGCGACCCACTTTTAATGCAAGTTTTATTGTGCGACCCACAATGAGATATGACCAAACGTTCGCGACCCACTTTTAATGCAAGTTTTATTGTGTGACCCACAATCAGATATATGACTAAGATCAACAGTTACGTAAGACCTGCATCTTTGCTACTGTTTACCTGAAATCAACAAACTACTAATCTCCCTATAGTTATAGTAGCCTACCTACACTTTCCAACGTCTAGGGGCGTACGTACTGAAATAGTTAATGCGACACAACACATCTAGTTGTTGCATATTTGTTACGTAATGATAATGCAATAATTTTCCGATCTAATAGAAAACTGTAACATTTAGAAATGCTTCGCGACCCACCTGAAATAGCTTCGTGACCCATTGGTGGGTCACGACCCACTGGTTGGGAAGCACTGCACTAGACACTTGTTCACTAGCAGCACTAGTTGACATCATGCACAATGTATTTCTTGCAAGATCATTGAGAGCTGGAAACATCAATCTATGGTCTCGCCACCACTAGAGAATGTTGCAACACGCTTGTATCACAAGCTCTCTGTAGCATTTAATTTTTTGCTACGTCACCTTCACATGCATTGTATCAATGTTAGTTACCCACACAAAAATTTCTTATCCTGCCTCGCACCAATTTCAACCCACACGCATAACTAGGTGGGTTCCTGCACCCAGTCAACAAATATGGGTACCTGCAACTGCGCAGGAGTCTAGTGTATACTGTATAGAAGGGGTCTGCAAACTTTTTTGCACTACAGACTAGTTTCACCCTAGCATTATTTTGTAGACTGGCCCTTGATAAAATAATGACTGTTTGGCACATATGCAAATTTATTACAACTGGTAAATCATTATGACACTGATTCAGTGAAAGGTCTGGGCTTGCTTTGCCAAAAGGAGATACTCCAACCTGTAGGGATTATGCTGGTCAATGGCACCCGCTGTGTGTTCCTTATGTCAGTTCTAGTCATTTTTGACTAATTTTGGCCTTGGTTTCGCATAGCCTGGTAACAATTTCTTCACGGACCAGGCCAAGGCCCAGTGTTTGTCAAACCTGCTGTATAGTACAGTAGAACTCATCTAATTCGTCATCGTTTATTTCGTCAATTCACTTAATTTCACTTTTTCGTTGGTCCTGGCAGAATCCCTATCTTTTGTGTATATTTCTGTTCGTCAATTTGCTTAATTCGTCACCTCTTTCTATCCCTAAGAAGCATTTTGTTCATCTAATTCGTCATTTGCAGTTTCGCTTTAGATGTCCAAGCAGCTAGTACGTGTGAGCATTTAAACAAATTAAGGATCTTTATCTGAGAATTGTTGTACCTTGCAATTTGTTTATCAAATTTATACACGAGGTGCAAAGCGCGACCCGGCTCCCCATTGAGAGAATGTGGAAAAGTTTATTAAAGATTTAAAAGGTGCTTGATTGAATGGAGGAGTCCAGACAGAACAGAGGAATTAATTCAACCATAACGTCATAAACTTGTATTTTACTGCAAATAAGAGCACTATATGCGCATTTGAGTTACTATGATAAAGTATACGAGCTTCTATGATAGAGTTTTCACCTGTTTGCGTAATTTGTCACTTTTCCCTAATCCCCTTGCAGTGACGAATTAGGCAAATTCTACTGTACCACCTTTAGGTGTACTACAGTTTTTGAAGGGTGTTCCATTGTGATGGTGTGCACTGTTGTGCTTGGCCTTCAAGATCAGTACTTTATGGTATCAAGTAACTTTTTATACTTACCTGGGTATATGTAACAGCTGTGGTTTTTAAGTAGCAATGGATAATAATTAACACGATCTTGTGTCATTTGTTAATGAACTATTAAATATGTCAAGGTGTAAACTGCTATTTACATTAGGCTTAAAGTTATTATATAAATTTACCTTTTATAATTCTTCTAAATTCGTAAAGATTTTAAGATAAATATTTTTGGATTTTTTCAGTGATTTTTGGGATCCAAAATCAAGTATTTTTATTTTATCTTTTTGAAGTGGGTCTAGATTCTATCCAAAAAGCAGAATTTAGAACCTTTGCGAAGTGGTAGGTTTTTCATCATTTTTGAATATTGAAATCTCAAAAGTCAAAAAGCGATTTTTATTCATGGGTCACAGCATATACCTTGGCAAGCAAGTGTTCACAGCTTAGTTAAAATTAAATTCTCAAGGTTGTTGACATATTAAAATTAAATTCTCAAGGTTGTTGACATCGAAGTAAGGGCAGTTAAAACCATACTTTTCACAATGCCTGATGGAATTCTGCAGCAGGCCATCACATTAAATAAGATATTCTTTGTGTTCATTTACAATGGCCATTGTTAAAACTTTGTGTATTGTACTTGCAAATATTACACTGTGGACATGCCGATAAAATATGATCAAGGATATTGATGCGCTCATGAAATTTGGCACATGACTGGGTACACATGTTTTTTGAAAAGCGGAATTGTGTGTATCACTACAAAGCTAGACCCTTACAAAGCTAGCTAGAGCTAGACCAGTGGTTCTCAAACGGGTGCCATTTGACTCACTAAGTGAGGAATTTGTAATTCCTGGGAGGAAATTTGTTCCAGGGAGGAACTGGGGAGGAAAAACTGTGGATGAAAAAACCTTAAGTTTTTATTATTTGTTTATACAACACATGAAAACTGCACGAGGTTGGTTTAGATGGGAATATCTATAGTATGTGAGAACAAGCAGCTTTAACTGCAGTGACTGATGTCATAAGAGTCTGGTTCATAATCGTCTGTTGTATCTTAACAGTGGGTAGTGTGAAATTTTTGCAATTATCTTGTTTGTGATTTTTATTGGGGAGGAATTGACAGTGTTTGGGTTTGTAAGGCAGGAATATGAGAAAAACTTTGAGAACCACTGCGCTAGACACTTACCTGCTATGCATTTAATGCTTCACTATTTTTCAAGTTCCCGAAACATTGCAGTTTTTTTTCAACTGTAACGAAAAGCAGCTATGTAGCTATCAGGGGCTGCCACAGAATCTATTTTGATTTGCCATCCAAGTGATCATGCTAAAAATACACCTGTTTTGAAAACTATTGTGGTGACTGGTGATCGAGCATGGAAGTAGGTGCTCATAATAATTGGCTTGTATTTTTTGTGCACTCTCATATAAGCCAAAGATAAGTTCAATAACACCATAGACTATAGCTAGTCTTATTTTCAGCCATATTTTGGTCACACACCCAACTTTTTTTTAGTGACCAAAAAAATAAAGTCAATTCCGTAACACCATCTGAAAATAATAGTACTATGGGACAAATGACCAAATTGTCTCACTGAAAAAAAAACTGCACTGCAGTAAACATCATGCAGTGAAATCCTGAATATAGAGCAAGCGCCTCCCAAACTAGGGCCCACAGGCCAAATCCCACCCGCGAAGCCATTTGTCAATAGAAAAATTAAGACTTTTAGAAATTGGTGATTTGATAGAATGTAACATATTCTGAAATAGTCACATTACATTTGATGTATGGCCTTTGAACTGCTGTGTAACAGCTTATGTGGCCTTCTGACAAAAAAGCTTGGAGAACCCTGGCATAGAGAAGTTATTGTAGTATATATGTGTAGCTTGTCCATTTTGTTTGTTTCATGCTCTTTGCAACATATATGTTGCATCCAGTTGCATTTGAACTTGAATTCAATTGACAGTGTTTCTGAAATGAGGCACAAGTACTGGTAATAACAGTTTGCTGAGTTTTATTGCAAAACTAACCTGGTTATTACACTAGATGTTGCTTGGTTTTTCTCATGGATTTTGTACCATAAGGCTCAGCCTAAGCCTCTAGGCGAAACTTTCTTACTAAGGAGCATGTTCAAGTTATTTTTTATTTTACAAAGTTTTGTTTCCCTTTCCGCATTTCGAAACAGTCTGATAAACATCTGGGTGCAGATTGCTAACATTTATCCTAATTAGTTTTGTTTATAATTGTCATTTACGTTGTTACATCTACATCTTATACTGCTTTGTGAGACATTTTGAGCACTAGTGGAAGTGCCTTTTTTGCAATAGCTTAGGAAATATTTTGCCTTGGTCAATATCATGTGATAGACTTGTGTTGATTCTGAGTGGGCTTGAATGCAAGTCCAGAATAAGACTGTTTGTGGGTAATATTAGAAAAACCATATTTCAATAGTTACAAAAACCAACAAAACGTTTTTTGTGTTACCATGTCACTACCACTTGCATGATAGTTCATGTTCCATTGTGCATTAGCAGAATAATTATTGTTGCTGCACAATGACTGCAAGCAGAGTGAAACATTTCCTGCAGTTAACCCCATGCTCATTAAATGACATAAGGCTACCTCTAAAAACTATTTATGTCAACTAGTTACAATGCACTACCTGTGCTTTGACTGCTGGTATTAGCATGTAATGTGTTGCAACCTCTCTGGTGGCGTTGGGCTGAATGTGTGATTCACCACGAACAGGATGTGTGTGAAGAACAACAATATATATATACGTGGCACGAACAAGCAATAATAGAGTGATTGTGGCGTGTAATCTCTGCCAATACTAGCTTGTGAACAATTGAACAAAATAACTAGCGTGCGAAGAGTGATTGCAGCGCATGATCTCTGTTGTTGCTTGCTGCCACAGTGTGAAGCTTTGCGCACTTGCCGCTCGGGCTTTCCGATCACAACAAATGCAACATCTGTTGTGATTACTTCTAATGACAGCAGGATTGTGGATTGAGCAGAACTTATATATTTAGTTATTTTTAGTGTTGTCCTGTCCATACAAAACGTTTTGCTTGGATCCTTGACATGTCAGGAAGTGTTGTTTTGCTGCAACTGATGCAAAGGAGCTTGACATACATTGGTGCATTTGTAGCTACGTGCAGTGTTTTTAAAGGGTTTTGAGGGACCGAAGCAATCTCAAATTTTCGAATGGTCTCTCAAAATACAGTAGGACCTCACTGCATAACCATTGCCAAAATACACTAAAACCATGATTATATCAGCATTCAGATAAAATAGTTTCTGCTTTGAAAATGTCTTAACAGTCAACAAGGTCAAACTTTAAAAAAAGCTGGATACACATGGGCATTTTATACTCCTGTAATGTTTCTTTAGAATCATGCCTTAGTAAATCTTCATATTTTAATATGCAGTAGTTTGTTGTGTGCTAGTGTTGAACAAATTTGGTTGACCACTGAAGTATGCAAAAACTGTAACTTAATCTTACTTGTTACGTATAGTATCTCACAATTGTTAAAAAGTTTGTTTTTTTGGTCTGTTGTTTTGACTCATTTAACATCTGTCAAGATGATGCAGTAGCTTATGGAAAATATTTTGCCTTGGTAAAATGTTATATGGTAGATGTGAATGTGATGAATTTTTAAATGGTTCAACGAAACACTAGACAATTTGTAGTTTCAACTTCAGAAAAATTTCCAAACAAATATTGAAATGTGAATTTTATGTCAGTTTTTTTAAATTACTCTGCAGCAAATTCAGATACATGCGTGGTGCAAAAGTGTAGCCTAATATTGCTAAAAAATAATTAAGTTGCCATCACTGTGCATTGTTAGTATGTTGCACAAACAAGCTTTGAATATGGGCAAAGTACAAACAAAGGCTTTACCTGTTTGTTTTATTAACAGTATCTATAGGGCAATTATTGCGACAACCTTTGTGTGAAGTGATGTATTACAAGGAAGTAATAAAACGTGCACTTTGCAATCAATTGACCTTCCAAAAAAACTCTGTCGTGATGTTGAGTCGTCTTTCTGTAACGTTTCCCTTACCAGCAGGAAATGTGAAGCGCAGACCTTTCGCAAAGGCAAACATTCGTTCGAAGTACAGTCAGAAATCGCCCCGGTCTGAAGGAACAGATGTTAAACTACCGCGGGGGGACCATGGAGGATTCAAATTGATTTACCGCTGTCCACCAGCAGGAATAGTTGCTCTCTTTTCAAGATTAAAGATTTATCAGACAATATTTTTCCTATTCAGTTCACCGACTTGCTACGTCTTGTATTATTTGGGATTAATAGATTGGAATGCTGCTACTGGATTTACAGCTGCTGCGGGCATTGCGACAATGACCCTGGTGTACTTTTCTCACGTGACCAGGCGAATGATCGGACTTCTATTTTTAGATGAAGAGAAAGAGCTAGTGAAAATATCATTCGTAAATTTTTGGGCTCGACGTGAAGACCTTGTGGTGCCAATGGCCTCCATCGAAATGCTTGATAAACCTAACCAAGATTACATCAAGAAGCTTTTGGTGAAAATATATCTTGCTGAGCCAGAACGGTTCTTCTTTACATCTTTGCGATTCGGGCAAATTCATGACTTCGAATTGTTTGGTAAAGTGTTCGGCAGGAGGGTGGCGCAGCAACTCCAGTCTCGCTTGAGTCAGTCGCAAGCTCAAGATGTGAAAGAGCAAAAGTAACGGCCTGGTACCGCATACCATACGCTTCACCAGATAATGTTCTTACTTTACGATGACACTTAGGAGTTATATATGAACATTAGTACGACTTGGATACATTCAATGGTCTGCAGCATTAATGCGTTCTGTCGAACTGAAATGTTTCTATACAAACGCCGTATGAAGACAGATAAAAATCTGAACTATCCAACGCGTGCAATTGCATTGGATTAGACAAGAAGTTACGGTTGGCGGGCGAAACTTGAGCACACGCGAAATCGGAAATGTTGGTCTTTCAAAGGAAAGTTAGGATGTTTCTGGTATGGTTGGCAGACTGATTTTTGTACTTTTTTATAGTAGATACAGATGTTGTAGGCTGGAAAATTTCTTGAATTGTGGAAGAACGAATTTAGTTGGTTGTAATCAGGGTTGTGGAGTCGGATTTTTTGTCCGACTCAGAAGTCCAATTGGATCATTTTTTACGATCACACTACTTAGGGAATTGCTGTTGAAATGGAATTCTTGCTGTGTACCACGATTTCAATTGAGCGTTAGTTGCTGCAAAATTCTTGACAGCCAAACTTCATTCACATTATGTTAAGGAGTCGGAGATTTTGGAAAGGTCGTAGTCGGACATTTTACCTCCGACTCCGCAACCCTGTTTGTAATGTGCTAGTAAGAATTTGTGAACTTTTTTTTATATCATAGTCAAAAGCAAAACCCCCAGCACATTAACGACTGACACTTCATTTTATGAACGTGTTTGGACAACATGAAAATGCAAGGTATTTTGGCAACAATGCTAGATAAAATCTTGACACGTGCATGGTTGTTGTTTTTTGACTTGCTGATACTGCGAAGTTCGAATTTAACTTAGCTACTCATAGGAAACTGTACGTTCGTCTTCATTGCATTTATTCCGTCTTTAACCGAATAGCACATACATGGAAACCGTGTTATACCTCCAGTTTTATCGAAATTGTTGTACATAACGCTGTCGTACATAATATCCACGAATGAATTTAATTTTTCCCGTCATTAAGTGGCACGGTCGAAGACAAAGTACGTAGGGTGTTTTTATAGCTGGAAACCGAGTGGTTCGTTGCAGGGCTGCCGCTGATGTCTCTTGGTTTGACGTGGACACAGACAATAAGCAGCTCTTCGCCGAAGGTTTCGCAGTGCGAGCAATCAGATTTAATCTTAATTCCCGCATTGCAATCACTTCGCCTCACGGGCAACCCCGGTGACCACGACTTAGCAGCATGAGGCATGTCTTTGTCCAGAGACTTAATCACGTTAATGCGCCAGCTGAATAGCCAGAGCAGCATGGGACCGAGAAACGACCTTCCCAGCGCGATAAAACCATAAGCGGCCATCAGATGAAATTGTTTTCCATAAAAGATTAACGAAAAGGTCGAATGACATCACACGGCTGTTGGGTCAAAGAGATTTTTAACGGAACGCAGCGATTTGGACGAAATACAAATTGGCCTACATAATAAAATTGTTGACAAACCTTTAAAATATCAGACGAAACCCTTAATGTTGCGTCATCAATTCCGTGCAAAACGAGACGGTAGTAAGAGCAGAGTGAGGCGCTCAAAACGAATGAAGTCAGTCCCGTGACTGCCCAGTTTAAAGAGACAACTGCGCTCGTCTGTTAACACAGCGTACCCTTGAGAAAAGGGAGACGCCGGTGGACGTCACTTCGCTGATAAACCTGAGTGCCGCGGAATGCCACAGTTGCTTGGTTGGGGGAGGTGTATTGTTACACAGCAGGAGCAGCCTTATCATCATTCTCGTCTGCGGTACCGCCTGTCTGGTTTCGACAGCTGTCATGTCGGTCGTTTGTAGCGGCAGCGTTTTCAGCCACCACAGCATTCGGTTGAACTTCAGTAGCGTCAATACCGTTTTTATTATTTTTCTTTGCTTCGGGCTGACCAGGCGCGCGATCCGTGCTGTCCTCGTCCGCTGGTTGCTCGTTCGAGACGACGGCCTCCGACTTCAAATCGCTCTTGCGCTGTCG
>Ga0210059_1013438_pt1 | contig 12246 bp, 10 predicted proteins | sample Ectturendosymbi2_FD_188042 | JGI IMG/M metagenome (GOLD analysis project Ga0210059, IMG submission 188042) | Ecteinascidia turbinata endosymbiont from Florida, USA - Sample 2 (SPAdes) (version 2) | ecosystem: Host-associated > Tunicates > Ascidians > Unclassified | place: Key West, Florida...
GGCGCAAGTCAATGGCGGTACCGCTCGACAGGCCTTCCCTTGCGCCCATAGTTTCGACAAAAAGCACGAGGGTGGAGAAGTTGCAAGTACCGTTTTTCAAATTTTCAGTATGACCTGACTGGGAATCGAACACAGCCTACCATCTTTTGTGGAGCGTGCTCAACCCACTGTAATCAGAAAAATATTTACTGTACTTCGATAAACAAGGGGGCAACGTACGCGGGTTGCTACAAGTGCCTCTGGTTGTTTTTGTTCTACTTTTCCATTTTCCCCAGCAATTTTTGCTGAAAACGAAGTTGGTAGGCTTCTACATAGAGCTGGATAATTCAAAACACGACAAAACGTCAAACATTCTACCACTTCAAAGTTCTGGATGTTGTACTATTGCTTATATATGAAAGGAGATTATTGTTCTTTCACGCAGTCAAGAAACTATTGATGCAAATTATTGACAAGAATCTCATAATGTTTGCATCATTTACAAGAGAAACGTAGTTGTCGCCTTGTTTATCCAATAAGGGGATTGCAAGGAGATGCTCTTCTCTTTGCCAAACTAGCGTGGTCTATTTTGCCTGCTGGTAACATGTTGCTACGACGTACTGCGCCACAAAATTTGAAGATTTTTTAGGATAATGTCCAAAATATCACCTTAGTACGAATGGTTTCACTCCATTCGCATGCATACTTTCTTTTCCATGAGCACTTGCTCACATTTTATCTTTCTTATTTTTTGAGATAATGGTGCTTTCAAAAACAAGAACATTACTTCTTCAATTCATTGTCATTTTAATATACAGTTGAACTACAGTATATTCAAAAATAACGCACAAGGTACAAAAAACATACCATAGTGTTCTTTACACTTTCGAAGTGAGGTTGATCATTGATTAAATTTCTTGCGTTTGTCATAATACTTCGACAGATCATTTTTTGGTTTTATGCAAGTTCAACTTCTATAGATTACACCTGCCTTTTATGAGGAACTTCGATGTCAAGAGCTTGTTAGTAACCAAACATTCTGCAAGTACCTTTTTAGAACTTTAAGGTCGTTCTACTCTTAGAACGGAAACTTTGGAGGAATGCTGTGTCTTTCTGCCCAAATTATCTTACGTCGGATAACATAAGCGTGTTAATCCATTTTTTAATCTAATTGAAAGACATCTGGCATAACTGAAAAATAATGCTGGTTTTGCCGTGGTCTTGCACCTAATACCAGAAATAAATCTTAGTCATCGACGAACTCACTTCTGGAGTGTGCAAGTACCTAAAAATGTCATAAATTGTGAAAACAAGCGTGTGTTTGTCGCATTAAAACGCTATAAAATTTTGAAAGAAATTGAAACAAACTAGGTTATCGGCTTCGCTAGCAAAAAACATCTGCACAACAGCATTTGAATTAAAGGTTCCCTGGTCTTACATACCAAGAAAGACTATGAAAATAAATGAAGTGAAGTAAATGACAGCAGCGACAGGATCCCCACAATCGCCCGTAGTGGTAGCCGTGCCCGGAGTGCAATTGCGTGTGTTCATCAGGGGGGCAAGAACATCGTTCCAGCCGGCAGAAGTGACTAGGCGAAACAACAACATAAGCGAGTTGCCGAAAGTCTGAAAGTTGACCTGGTCGTTGAGCGCGCCAGCCAGCTTCACATGCATGAACATCGTCATACCTGCAAAATATTTTTAGCGCATTTCAAACAAAGGTTTGCAAAACACTTCAAACATACGAACTGATGCAAAACCGACAGAGCAGTGAGTAGAGTCAATTCAAATTTTTCTGACGTAGAACAAACTTTAATTTTGGGCCTTTTCATTCAAACATAAATCAGGATGGGTTAAAGCGTTGTAAAAACAAGTTTTACAAAACAAGTCAGTCTGAATTATGGATCTCCAAACTTTTTGCCAGATGGGCCTCATAAGCTACTACAAAACAGTTCAAGGGCCGGAAATCTAACGTATAAAATGTGATTGTTTCGGAACATGTTACAGTTTACGAAATCAACAAACTTCGTAAATCGATTATTTTTATCATTATTGTCAAAATGTCTGTGCGGCCGGATGAAAATGTCTTCGCGGGCCGGATTTGGCCCACCGGTAGTTTGGAGACTCCTGGTCTAACAAACGAACCCAATCATATATTTTCACATACTTTTTTTATTAACTTACTTTAAAACAGACATTCTTTGCCCAAATGATAAAACATATCCGTTTCATTGTACAGTAGTTGTGGCTAAGTATTTTGAAAAACATTCAACATTATGCGAGAATAAAGTTGAATACGCCAGCCCAGGATTCCTTGTGTTCGACGTGAAATCTGATAGGCTATCCGTTTCTACTTCAACGTACGCAGCCCTTATTTCAAAATTGTTATAAAAGTTGCCTTTTAGTTGAACGTCAAATCAAAGGCTTCGAATCTAAGTTTCTTTTAGACCAGGGACGTATACGCGAAGATATAAGATGTGCACTTAATCCGAGACAAGCAAATACACACAATAGTGGCGCATTCAAATATTATTGAGAACGTCAGATTGCAGCCGGTGTCTAAGTACACAAGGTTAATGAAAGAGTTGATCGTGTGGGGAGGTACAAGGCTCCCCGAAGAAACTGAACAGATGATAAATGGAATGGCGATGCCACAAATTAAAATCAATGGAGAATTCTTCATTAAGATTTTACTCAGGTTATCAATGTCAGGAGAGCAGACGTTGATTTCCTTTGAAAACTAAGAAACCACAGACCCTATGTCCACGTTTTCCCTACACCACATCCTTGGTTTAGCCCAGGGGTGGGAAAACGTTTTCTAGTCGAAGGCCGCATTTCGTGCAGCTAACTAGATATCAGTTAGGTCGTGTGCGACTTTGGGTGGTCATACTCATCCTCCTGTAGCGGTATGAGGTTTGCGTTTGGGTTCTTTCATTGCAGCGGACGATTCTGCACAAGGTTCAAATACTGTACCCACTGTGACAAAAACCGATAAAAACTCGCAACGAAAACAAATATATTTCTAAACAAGCTGATGGTTTGAAAACCGCACAAACTCCTCAAAGATCGCACTATCCCTACACCTAGTTTAGACTACATTTGTGCTATATCAACGCTATAACAATGCAGACATTTTCACGGGTTTTAACTACTTACCTAAAATAGCATAGATGATCATAAAAACACTTAAGAGAATGGCGATGTTCACAAGAGCAGGAAGGGATATCATCAGTGTGAGAATAAGACGACGGATTCCCCTCGCAGCGCGAATAACTCGGAGAACTCGGAAAACTCGAAAAACTCGAACAACGCGTAGCAATGTTGGAGAAAACAAAAGGTCTACCAGACTTTCCAGAATGAAACCTGCGGAGTGTTTTAAATTTCAGATTGATTTTCTGCAATTACGAATAGTGATTTAATAAGAGCCAATCAACGCAACTATCTAAAAATCCTAAAATACGAAAACCTTTTTGCAAAATAATTCCAACCTGTTTTTGATGGGACTTTTTACGCATGACATTTGAACGCTGAACGCTGCTGATGCAACAAAGTAGGATGCCTAGCGTTTATCAAAGAAGAAAAAAAAAACATTTTCCTCTGGTGCCACTGAACTGGCAATTGATTTTGGTCTCTCTTTTGAAAAGAGAATTAAGGTTTATGTAGTACACAAACGCGTATTGTCAACATTTTCCGCTAACTTTGTATAGGTTTCCGCATGCAATGAAACAAGCCTCCGAGCTTTCATGACTAACAAATCATTACGACATGGATCAAGGCAATGTACTTAACTGTGTGCTAAAACAGATACAACACATGGATTACTGTCTGGGCGAATACAGGCTTGAGCATAATTTGTTTTATGTATTTGACCGTAAGGAATGCAAAACATTTGTTTTCCCTCATTGTGCGGTCTTCGTTTGTGTTGCTGTCGTCTATTCCCTACCAGACCATGGGCGTCGGAAGGGGAGGAGCAGGGGGGCTTGGTACCTCCTGGATTTAAAATTTGAAATTTTCCCATCAAATTTTCAGCAAATAAGGTTGTTTTCTTAGTTTCGAGTGGTTAAAATGAAATTTTGCCACTTTTGCCTCTCCTGCAAAAATCTTTTTGGCTGCCCCTGAAAAAAACCTCCGTTTGGCCCCTCCCTGAAAAAAATCCTTCCGACGCCCATGCGCTGAAATATCTACAACGTTTTTGAAGTACTGCAAGCTTATACTTTTAGCAACGGTCGAGCAACCCATATCAACGGTCTTTCAGTGATCCAGACTTTTTATAATTTCAATATTGACCAACTTCTGATTGTGGGATATATTTTTGGTTTCACATAAGCTTTTGTATGTCCAGCTAGTACAGTACATTGTGTGCAAAGCAATATGAGATAGGCAGTGATTATGCAGCATGTATTTGCAAAAATTACACACAAGAGATATTATTATTATGAAGCAAAATCGGGCTAAATTATTCAATTCCTACGAAAAATCGGGGAGCATGTCGCTGCATTCTCGCATTTTTTCCGAAATTTTCCTGAAGTCTTGAAACAGTTGAAAAACCTCTAGGCCTGACATCATGAAAAATGTCGGCTTAACTCATAAATTTTATAAATTCGGCATAAAAATTTCGGCATAACTCATGCGAACAGAATTTGCATGTTAAATCGCTATTTCTAGAATAAAATTGGCAGAATTCTATCACAATCTTTGTATTTTTGATGCTCCTATTCAGGGCTTTTCTGTTCCAGCACAAACTCCCTTTACAAAGTGTGCTGATTTCCTCCGCACAGAGAGTAGCTCTGTGTTTCCTGTTGTTTTAGTAAACTAATGTCCCAGTCTTCGTTGGTTTCCCAGGCCCTGTGGGAACTAAGCATTGTTCTGGTGGCTTCCTCTACTCCTCAGACAGTAGCACTATATCTTCAACCAGCAAATCGCAGACAAACATCGTTTGCTTATTTACCCCAAGGGTACCTATGCCACATTTTAATTATCGATTATATAGATCTGTAATACAAAAATTACAGCAAAAGATGCATATGAACTGGTAAAACATCAGCGAGACGTCCAAATTTCCCCAACTTGACTAATAGTCCAGCGAAATCGTAGTTTTTACGAAGTAAATTCGCGTTAATTTTTTCTCTTGTAGGATTGCCTGGCACTGCGCAAACACAACCACGTAAGCGCAGAACATTCTCGAACAATTAGATTGAGAAAACGTTTCTGAGCCGTTTGTGTAATGCTTGCATGCGGTTCAGCAAGCATTGATGAGTTGCGCGAATATTCGTTGATTTATTTCCGACCTTTCCGACGCAAAGGCAATCCATGGCAAGTCCGTGTGTTACATGTGTGCGCATAGGTTGCATACAAATGATGATTTGATGTTTGATCAAGTATTTTTTTAAAGAAAATGTTAGGTACCCGGTATGGACCTGTAGGGACCCGAAAAACTTCCAACTAAATTTCATACAATTAGAGGTATTTGGGCGCCATCGTTATGCCATGAAGTTTTCTCTGACTATAGGGACCCGATTTCCAATATAGGGACCCGAGTCGGGTCCTTAAAACACCTTGAAAAACCCTGTGTTTGATGTTAAAAACAAACAGGTTACATCGATAAACCAACAATTGTATATGCGACAAGGACACTGCCTTTAATGTTGCCACGTATAACGACAACATTTTAGTAACTCAGCTTTGTCAATATCACGCAGTATCTCATATTACTTGGAACTGGTTTCGACGGACTCATGGCATTCTGGTTTTGAGCGTACATCTGCTCAGCGCGGGGAGCGAAGCTTTCGAAAGGTTTGTGAATTGGTACAGCGTCACAAGCAGGGCTGGTTGCCTTATGCTGCACAGTTCACGACGAGAGAAAAGTGTGGACAGCTTCGACCTGCTAGAAGGCTTTTCTAGGAAGCTTTAGGAAGCTTTTACGGGCACTGCATTATTAAGAGAACATTAAAAAGTTTGAAACTGATCGAGTTGATTAGCTATGGCTTTTAGCAGGCCCGTAACCAGGTTTTACGGTTTGAGGGGCAAAAAATATTTATAGGGGGAAAGATTCTTGTTTTTATTTCATGCTTAAACAAATTTTTCTGGGCACAAAAAATTTTGAGGGCAGAAAATTTTTTGGGACACTGCATGCATATGCTATAAATAAAAATATATGTGCATGAACTCAATCACATGTGCAATATCCGACTATTACTGCATTATAAAGATTTACAACATGTCACCTTAATATAACCAGAATTGGAGTAGCACACCCCCTATGGTGTCCTTTGGAGAAGTGCAGGGAACAAAAGGTTTGACAGTCATATCTCCGTTTTGAAAATGGGACATAAAACGGGAAAATGTGTTAAACATGATACCAAGTTTCCACTAACTTTTCAACTACGAAGCTCTTGCAAACCAAAAGGTTGTTAACAGAACCCTGTTTGCAACTCCAGCTTGGACATCATAAACTGGACATAATAATCGAACAAGATCTCAGACATAACGGCCGTTTTTTATGTACGTCATAGACATGCCAGGAAACTTCACTAAAATTGCCTGAGTAGGCTGCAGGTTAGTAAGGCGAATTCGAGTCGGGCGAAAGGTTAACATCTCTACAATGCAGCCAAGATAAAAAGAAAATCAACAAGCATAGCCACTTCAGGGGCGCTTTAGTTCATAGGCTATTATCAGTTTCGGAAAATAGAACAATGAGAGATTTAGTTCTACATTCACTACTAGCAGCTCAATTAGAAAGAAAAAAAATGTGAGTACCTGTGATGGAGACCAAGACAACCAGTAAATCAAAAATATTGAAAACGTCACGGAAGTAGAAGCAGCGCATGCCAAATAATTTCAGCACAGCTTCCAGTGCAAACATCGAGGTGAAAACGATGTCGCTTATTTGCAAAGCATTTTTCCATGTTTGACTCATCTGGTAGTGATCCATGCTGAGGGTGATCATGTTCAAAACAATCAGTGCAAAAACCGACAAATCGAATCGTTGGTGCGTGACGAGGTCGAACACGCGAAGCTGAAGAGGATGCTGCAGTGCAAATGGTTATAAGTTCAACAGAGAACTTTTGAAAACAACAGGACTTGATCGCATTTATCTCTTGACCTTTAGTGGAGTTTTTATTCAATTTATGGTGCTACAAACAAACGCAATGCACAGGCTTCGCAGTAGCGATCCAAATAAAACTCAAGCTCCATAAGTCCGTAAGAAGTTCAGAGCTTTACGAGCTGTGCCGTTTTGCCTTTATTGCAAAAAGACGAACTATTGTGTTTTGCGGAAAATTCAAGATGCATAGGAAACAAGCAAACCTTGCTAGAGTAATTATTTTCCTGTGATACGAAAATCCATCATTCGTAATGTTTTGTGTCGTACAGTACACCTAGAATGCTTTGAAGAAGTTTCACTTACTGCATCTTTTTAAAAATATTTCTTCACTATATCATCATATACGGAACCTCAAATGCAATGTAGTTAATGGCATCGGGTGTGCAAAAGTCACCGTTAAAATAAAAGCTTGCAATCGTTCACAAAAGATCTTGTTATAGTTCTTTTTGGTCAATTTGTCAATCCTGTTTAACACTGCCTAAGTGTCTGGCGCAACCACCTAGCGTAAAAAATTATAGCAAGCCATAAAGTTTTCTCAAAGGAGTTTGAAACAGTGTATAGCATTTTCAGTTCGCTTTTCCCAGAGTGACAATCTGTTTGCTTTCACACAAGCAAAGAGAAGCATTGTCGTCTTTTAGCATCGTCTTTCCGTGATCCTAGGCTGCATTTGAAAAGTGTTTATTTGAAGTTCGGTTATGTACCTGGAAACGTATTTTGAGCATTGATTACAAACAGGAAAAACTCTAATTTTTGCGTTGTTTCTCGCATGTTTGCGGCGCTAATTCTCTACTGCTTACAAAAGCGTGCTGCACGTTTCCTCCAATTTGGTCCCGCCCTGATGATGTTTGCAATTACTTCACGCAAAGCACAATCAGCTATCGAAATCTGCAGACTAACTTCAAACGCTTTTATTTAATCACTATGTCATATTAAAAGAAACAGGTTGCTGTTTCGTTTAGCCCAGGGATCCTGCCCCCGGACTCATGTCTTTCTGCTCTCACGTGACGCCAGTGATGCTGTGAGCGTCACCAGTTTTTGTAAAAGGTGGCTTCGCTTCGTTTTTATGACCCTGAAGCTAAAAATCTAGTGCCTTTGTTTCTTTAAGTAATAAAAGGCAATCATACCTTTGGAGGAGGAATAGATTTCTTCGGTTTGCGATTCAGCATGCTCTTCATTGTTTTGTAAAAGTTTTTCTGAGCCGGCGTGAGCAGTGCTTGTACAGCTGTAGAGTCATTATTCTGAAATCACATGGCGAATGGCTATTAAAGTGAACCTGGAGTGTTACGATAGGCAATAACACGAACGGTTTTGAAAATTTTTACAAAGAACGCGCGTCGTAATCAAAACTTTGCTGCATGTTCGATTCCAAACACTGTCGGTATTCAATGGAAAATTTTCAATGCAGCACTGCAATTGCAGTTAGTGTCCTGCGTTTTTTTTTAAACTGCAAGTACCCTGCCAGAAATTTTAAGAAATAATGCTGACGTACAGGCTAAGATACAAAGGTAATGCATTGCTTGGACTTCTACTTGACTATCATTTCGTGCTGCATATGCGATATAATTTGGTAAAATTATCTGATGTTCGTTTTCTGTGTTTTATTTGAAAACCTGGTACTCGCCATTTACATATTAGAAACACGTTGTAAAAATTTTGGAGTTTGTAACTGCGGAGTAAATCATTAGTGGACCTTTATTTTGGCCTTCACCAATTCAGCATTTTTGAAAACCTCCCCTGTGAAATATTTAACAGTCGAAATATCGATCCCCATGAACGAACGTATCTTTGTTTTTACGCATTTGGAAATTTTAACAACAGCGACAAACAGCTATAACCTTTGAAGAAGTGCGCGTACCCACCGGCTAAGGTTTATTCAGCAAGCTTTTTTCGTTTTTTGAATTCTTTTTGATAAAGAGCACATTGTCCATCAATCATAAGCAATCGCCAAAATTGACAAACTTAGCTCATAGCTAAGGCCGTTATCAGCTTCCAGAATAGCGCCTCGCACCTACTGTGAAGATATATTTTTAAGTATCCTGAGTAAAACCAATCCTAGTTTTGCATTCTATAGCAAAAATGTGCGATTATCCAAAACACTATCACGTCAAGCTGCCACTGTTCATCGAACAAGCAACGGAATTGTTTAGTATTCTGAAAACCTGCCGAAATTTTCTCGTTGCCATCAAGAATGTCTACAAAATTGCGCTTAAAATTCAGATTTGTAGGAAAAGTTACCAATAACATTAAGTACTTTAACATTTTACTCTTTGCTCGTATTAGTTCTGTGTAGATTGATATTAAATGAACCGAAAAAAAGATTAAGAGTTATGCTTGCCAAACGCCCTTCTAAACAATGCAGCTTTTTTCCAACAGTAGCGAAATTAAGAAGACATTTTACGTTTTGAATTCAGAAGGGTCTCACTGCTTGCACTGTTGAAAGTTTTGAAAATAACGCAAAACCAGTGCATACACACTGGAATTTAATTATTTCTGTCTGTCAAAGAAAAGTGTTAGCTGGAAGTGAATGTCAGCTCAAAGGTTTTACATAATTCCTTGTGCAGTCTGATTACTGTTAAAACCTATTGCAATCACTTTGTGATGCTTGATATATTGCGTAACGTATTCTCTCCCACACGTAACGCACTAAACTTAAGATGCATCGCAGTAACACGGAACACATAAGTACATAAAGAACACCAATATACATACGTGGTGGTAGTAGAAAAGTATACACGTGATGGCGCTAATGCATTTTATTTGATGAAACACAACCATAAAGGGCACACGCATGAATGACGCCATAACGGTTATTATGATGCAGTGCTACGATGACTTCCAACTAGACCGATTTACAAAACGCATACGGGAGTGGGAGGCTGCGAAGGACCAGGGGTTATTTAGGCTGCAGACCTGCCTACGGCGAGCTACAATATAGCGTAAATAAAACAGTTTATAGCAATAAGTAAATGTTCTTTGCTCTGAGTATTACGCTTACTCTGCGCAAGGCGAGGCGGTTATATGGTTTACTGAAGCAAAATGCGTTGCAGACAAGTACAAGCCACCGTAAGAAATTGGTTTAACGTTGCAATATTGAACATTTGCAGTTTTCACATATTTTGGAAATATTCGTGGTAGCTAGAGTGTGTTGCATTAAGTTTTTCGATTGAGTAATATAAGCAGTATGCAGCCTACTGACCGAGCAGAAGGATGGGTTGAGTGGACTTAGTCAGGTTCATCATCACATATGTTCAAATCGTTTTCCACTCCATATTGTAAATATTTATGAATAAAGTAACGCTGAAAATCATTTTGTTCCAAATGAATCTTAAAATCCTGCTGATTAATGGAGTTTTATTTAAGGAAAATGTTAGGTACCCGGTATGGATCTGTAGGGACCCGATTTCTCTGATTCTAGGGACCCGATTTTCTCTGATTTTAGGGACCCGATAATAATTCTAGGGACCCGATTTGACATTCTAGGGACCAGAATCAGGTCCTTAATACGCCTTAAAAAAACCTGGATTAATGCAATGTTACGTTGTTGAACAGCCGAACTGAAAGAAGCCCACGTATTGTTGCATGGACAAAGAAAAAGAAAAGTGAGTGGTGGCAGTGGTGTAGGAAGGGGGGTTTAGGACCCGATTCGGGTCCCTAGAATGTCACCCCCAAAACTCTGGATTTCTCAAAAATCTGGGCAAAATTTCTGAAAATCCGGGCAAAAATGGCGCCCAGCGTTGTTTCACTTCACAAAATGACGCCCAACGCTTGCGAAAAACATATAAGCCCCTTTTTAGGAGGTCACACCAAAAAAGGTCATCATGATCTTTGTGGGAGAAAATTTGTAGGCAAAAATCGCACAAAACTTTCCAGGCAAGTTTCGGTAAATTCGGGCAAAAATCTTTTGCATCCCCAAAAATTTGCATGCTCTTACACCTATGAGTGGTGGATTAAGTAGAACATGTTGCGGTGAACTCAAGCATACTCAACACAGCATCTACATCATCAGTGGTTGTGGAAAGTGATGTTGCTGTTAACTCAGGTGAGTTTCTTTAAATAATAGTCGGTTAAATGAAATTCTACAACACAAGAATGTGTCGTCTGTAATAAGACACTGAAAAATTACTAAGCCACGCACAACCTACTCAAAAACTTCACAAAAAGTTATAGTTTGCTGTGATTTAACACTGTTATTTCGTGTGTCATATAAATAGCCAGTTTTAAGCGGTGTCTGCATTTTTTTGTAATTCCAAATGTTGAGAAATACAAAGTAACAGTCCATGTAAATATACCACACGCGTTGTACTTTGAAAAACATCGCAGATAATTTAATGTTATTAATAAGCAAATGTATGAAATTCAAGCAGTTGTGTAAGATATCACTTTCACTGACACTTTTAGATACAAACTAACCTTTTCCTGAAAAATGTAGTTTGCTAAATAATCAGTTAAAGTTCTTTAAACACTTACTTTGGAGCTGAGCTCGTTGAAACTTTCAATTATGACGCCTACGATGAGATTCAAAATAAAGAAGGCTCCAATCAGCACAAACACCACATAAAAGATTGTGTAATATTGCGACGCCTCTCTTCTTGGTTGATTCCCAACCCCTGCCACGTCTGATGAATCAGCCATTATCTCTATCCACCCCTCGAAAGTAGCCTGAGAAAATATTCAGAAATCTACATAGTGCAGTAGAAGTAGAACAAGGGGTATTAGGGAGAAACGGTCAATGTATCGTCGTTGCCGTCTCTTAGACGGTTTGAATGCAAGACCACAAAACAGCTAACACGCAAAGTTGCAGATTATGGCATTAAGAAGCAATAGAGCTCACACGACTCTCACACAGATCACTCTGTTTTCACTTGATTGTTATAGGCTCATTCATTCATGTTCATACACGCTTTTCCTGTTTGGAGAGTCGCTGGGACAGCAGCTCTAGTAAGACTCGAAACACCTCTTATGCTTTCACCAAATTCTGATAGTCGTGCTGGTTCCACACGAAGACGGTGCAATCCAGGTCGTAAATATAATCACGCCACCTGGTCCTTATTCGACCCCTGGGCCGCTTTCCCATGGGTACAGCCAACATGATTTGCCTCGCCGATCTTTCCTGGGGCTACCAGACGTTCAATAAGTGCTATAATCTTAGTGGACTTTCCATTCGT
>Ga0210059_1013439_pt1 | contig 12246 bp, 13 predicted proteins | sample Ectturendosymbi2_FD_188042 | JGI IMG/M metagenome (GOLD analysis project Ga0210059, IMG submission 188042) | Ecteinascidia turbinata endosymbiont from Florida, USA - Sample 2 (SPAdes) (version 2) | ecosystem: Host-associated > Tunicates > Ascidians > Unclassified | place: Key West, Florida...
ACTCAGTAAGTGTCACTATGTACTCAGTAAGTGTCACTATGTACTCAGTAAGTGTCACTATGTACTCAGTAAGTGTCACTATGTACTCAGTAAGTGTCACTATGTACTCAGTAAGTGTCACTATGTACTCAGTAAGTGTCACTATGTATTTAGTAAGTGTCACTATGTATTTAGTAAGTGTCACTATGTATTTAGTAAGTGTCACTATGTATTTAGTAAGTGTCACTATGTATTCAGTAAGTGTCACTATGTATTCATTTTTCAGGAATCGGAGTTTGTTTTCAAGCATTGCGTTTATCGTTTTGCAGTTCGCTTGCGTGGTTTTCAAAACTTATGCGTTACGCTTAGCAATGTATGGCGAATAACCTGTTTCGATGAAGTAATGCTAGTTTTGAACTTTTGCTTAGATAAACTGTTGTTGTCAAGCGTCGTGAAGTGGACTGGTACTGTATTTTCAAACTACAAAACTCCTTAAGTTAGGCTTACTTCGGTTACTGTGTGAAACTCTTGAGTTAATATAAAAAGCCAAGTGGTGGGCGGTGTGTTTGTTGGCACTGGAAAAAAACACGAGATAGCCCTCATAATTTAAAATTGTTTTTGTACGTCACCTGGGTTGACCTTGATGGGTTGACTCTTGATGGAAAGACGAACGTCGGACCCAGAGTATTGTTTTGCGTTGCAGCTTCCACAGATGAACATTGGCAGGAGGCGATTATAATCTTCCACTTATCTTCCCAAATGCCGGTTAATTTTGATGGTAAATATTGCCCCACTATTTGACCACCGAAGTTCTTCGAGGAGCTCACAGTGGTGTGGCTGTGCCTACCAATACATTAGATCACGCTCTGAACGCCACTGTCCTGATTGCCACGAGTTGTTTAATGTCGGCAGCAAACACTCATGACTCTTTATCACCATCCTCCGTACACATAGTGTCATCTGCACAACGTGGAAAACACGGCGCGAACAGTTACAAAGCAGTCAACAAAAGTTACAGTAAAGTTTGAAATATTTGAATTAAGGCATAAATGTTGCATCGTAGAAATAAAAACCATAAGAGCGAGGGTGTGCCGCAAGTGAGCTTGTTTTACTTGTTTTTAATCCAGCACTTGTTATAGTCTTTCTCCATTTCAGGTTCAATCTTCCTTGTCTTGAATCTACCATTGGCGCTGCTTCGATTTTATCGCCTCTATTGTTCTTCGCGTTGTTGCTGATCACCTTTTTTCAATGCTGATATTTCTGCCTCTGATCTTTCCCGCACATAACGAAACGTTTGTTTTCATACTTTGATCCTGTGCTATTGCTAACGACCAAATGAGCCAGGCCTTGCATTCATTCAACTTATCCTGTCCACAGACACTGCAGGCCCCTCTGACTTCACCTGCTCTGTGGTTGTTTTAATGCCAGCGTAGAAGGGAGCTTGAGAGATTCTGTGTGCGTAGATTCTATGTTGGGGGCACCTACAGCGCGATCTTGCGGGCAGCGGAGAAAAGAGTCACCACATGATAATATTCAACGGTGCACACATCTGCCAACCACTACAATGTAGATAAGATCGTCCAAACCTTGACACTGCAACTGCAGATTGGATGTAAAGCGTGACTGCGCGGCATTTCAATTGCTCCTCCACTGCCTCAGTCGTGCTCCGCGCCACACTTTTTTAAAGAACGTATTTATGCCTTTCGCTATTGTTTCCAGTTAAGTTGTGTAAGTGCCACAGATACTGGCAGGCTGGGTTCGATTCCCGGTCGGGTCGTGCCGAAGACTTAAACAGATTTGCCCAGTGCCCAGCCTCGTGTGCTGTCATTGACTCACCACCAGTGCAGCATTCACTGCGAAAGTAGCTGAGTGGTCCGCGGCGCAAGTAAGCGGAGGTGGGCGCCGCAGATGACTTGTGACGCTCCGGAGGGAGTGCAGAAGCCGAGTACCAACGAAACTGAACTGCGATTGTTTCGCGATCAAGCGGCTGTCAAAGGCAGGTCCGCAAGGGCGACGAGCTGAAGGTGGCAAAAGCGCAGCTGGTGTTCTGCAAGATAGTCAGGTGCAGTGGTTGACTGCTGTGATTTATTTGTTGCAGTTGTCTTTTCCAAATCGCCCATCTTGGTGACGATGATGATGAAACTGAATTTTCAAGCGCCATGCCCCTGGAGGAGGGGGACACCTTTTTTTATGCTCCCCGGCCACTGCGAAACCTTGTTCTGGTTGACGAGCTAGACAGCCTCTCACCGATCATGGCTTGCCAGGTGCGAACGGCTCAAGCATTTGCTTACCATCATTTTAATAAACTTTTCTGTGACATAAAGATGAATAATCTACAACAGAATGTGTGACGCATTCTTTCCAGATATCTGACCTTGCCAACGAGGATACCCCGCAGTTATATGTCGCTTGTGGCCGAGGCCCGAGGTCATCCTTTCGCGTTCTGAGACACGGTTTGGAGGTTTGTTTCTACATGAAGCTTGAACCTGCTTACCTTGCATTTGACCTGGTGGGGAATTGAAACTACCGGCCGTACTTTTTGTTTTTCAGGTGTCAGAAATGGCTGTGTCGGAGCTCCCAGGTAACCCTAACGCCGTCTGGACCGTGAAAACTCATGAGGATGGTGAGTTTGGTGTTTTGTTTGAAGTGAAATGAAGTTCTAATCTAACCAATGGCGAGCGATGCCATGTGTTATTAAATGAATGTGAGCCAAAGCAAACTTTTGTTGATTTTGAGTTATTCAAGTCAAAAGCTTTTTTGTGATGTTGTTCGAGTTGTTTGGAATAATTTAACTCAAAATATTTTTAAAGAATCTTCTTGAATGTTTGAATTCTAAATTAGTAACTGTTTTCAAACTTGTATCCGATCAAAAATTGAAATAAAAATGGCAAAGTTAGTTGCTTAGTTACGCGAGTACAAAGAATTCATGGCTCGAAGTGACTTGAAAAGTTGAACTCGAATCTACTCGGTGGCACAACTCGTATGATTTTCGGGGGTGGGGGGCATGACATGGTGACGTGGGAAGAGCAGGGAGTGTTGAGATAGTTTTGCGACACTGAACAAGGTGAAGACTTAAACATTTCTTAGTTTGCGGTCGTTTGCACAACAAAAGGTTCTGAAAGCAAATATTTTGTTTATTTTCACAACCATTCGATCACTGCCTTAAAAAGTATAAGAAAGCTTGCTTTTGGAATAATTTAAACAAAAGCAGTCATAGAAAACCTGTCGAAGGTGACAAACTGTTATTAGCACAGGAGGACTTGTAGCAAATTCTATTTATAATGTGCAGAGGAATATGACTCGTACATCATCGTGTCCTTCGTAAACGCCACCCTGGTCCTGTCCATCGGTGAAACAGTTGAGGAAGTGACGGATTCCGGATTTCTCGGCACCACCCCAACGTTGTCATGCTCTCTGCTTGGTGAAAATGCCCTTGTCCAAGTAAGACTTAAGTCGTTTTACTGACAACTTTTTTTGGGGGGGGCGAACTGTCGTACTGTACATATATATGAAATGAACTAGCTGTGGTGGAGCAGTGTTTCATTTCTGAAAACATCTTTGTTTCACGTTCAAATTAATTGACCCTCGGCAAAATTCCAGTAATTCCTGACGAAGTGTAAATCAACGGGGACATTTCTGTCTTCAAATGCTTTCTGTTTGGTGGACGTAAAAGACCGTACTTTGTCAACAACTTTTTGTTCTATGACATAACAGTGATATCCAACCAAAACATGTCTCGTTTGTTTCGTTTTGCAAAACAGGTTTATCCGGATGGGATACGTCATATCCGGTCGGACAAACGTGTCAATGAATGGAAAACCCCCGGAAAGAAGACGATCTTGAAGTGCGCTGTCAATCAGCGACAAGTCGTGATTGCGCTTAGTGGGGGGGAGTTGGTTTATTTCGAAATGGATTCTGTAAGTCGCTTGCCGGGGAGGAGAGTGTCCGTACATTTTCCGTGTTGTGGCGCTTGTCGGATATTTTATAGAAACTCGTTGTAATGTTTTCTTTCTTCGCTTCCAACTTACAACGATAAAAGACTTTTAGTCTAAAACTCGCTGAAACAAACGAATCCTGTTCAGGCCGGACAATTGAACGAGTACACCGAGCGGAAGGAGATGAACAGTGACGTTGTCTGCATGGACCTCGGGAAAGTCCCACCTACAGAACAACGCACACGGTTCCTGGCCGTTGGCCTCGCTGACGGTACAGTCCGCGTCATCTCGCTTGACCCTCAGGTGAGAGTTCAGTTTAAGGTTTTATTTTTTCAACGCCTTGTCCACATGGCAACAACTCAACCTCCCTGGATGGCTGGAAAAATCAGGTTTGTCTACTTCAGTCTAACACCAGTCTGGTGTGTTTCTGTTATTGATGTTATAAAAGCAGCGTACAATCAATGTGAGATGTGGACGCACTGACGTTGAGCATCAGTTGTTGCTTGGTCGTCTGGTTGTTGACGTCAAAGTGCAACACTGTACTTCTCTCCTTGCAACCCATGGCTGGCTCGTGCAGCGGTGGTACGAATGTTTGAGACAGGTCGACAGCGTAAACTCGTATTTTAACAAATTTCATCTTTGTACATTCTTTTCATCTAAATGCTTGTCGTGCGCAAAGTTTCATTGAAAGCTAAACCTTCTCGAATTTTTTGAATGGAATATTGTTAATAGCGCTTGTTAGCTTTAAAGAATACTGATGAAGTGCAAACTACTATGTGTAAAGGGCATTAATTCAGGTGCTGTTAATGCGCCATGGCTTGTATATGTGGAAATACGGTGCAACCGACGTTAACGTTAAACCGTATCGGGCGAGTTGCTGGTGACTCGATATGCTGAGAATTTTCAGTCAGTATTGAACAATATTGTCACGAATGTGTACTGGGATTTAAACATAATGACATGGAATACTTCCAACTGTTTGCTTGGCAGGACTGCCTTCAACCTCTGAGCATGCAGGCTTTACCTGCGACGCCGGAGTCCGTTGCTATCATTGAGATCGGGGGAGGAGAAGATGAGACCGGAGCGCAGAGAGCATCTGGAGGTTTCGTGCTCAACATCGGACTGCAGGTGCGCACTTTGCGTTTCATAGTCGCCTCGTTTCTATTTACTCCTCTAAGTGGAATCCAGTGAATTGCGATCGTATGTCAGATGAGTTCACCCAACCAAAGATACTTTAGAATAAGAGCATACCCGTCATCGGCTTTGTATGTCGCAGACAAACGTCTTATTGTTTAATGCTGTTTAACTCCAGAACGGCGTCCTCCTGCGAACGGCGCTGGACAGCGTCACGGGTGACCTTTCCGACACAAGAACCAGGTATCTAGGGACGAGGCCTGTCAAACTGTTCAAAGTGCTGATGCAGGTGAGCTCGCGATCATACTTTGTTCCTGCGTTTCATCAACAGCTGGAAACTAACTTTAACTTTATTTGCGTCCAGGGTTCGGACGCTGTGTTAGCGATGTCAAGCAGGACATGGCTGAGCTACCAGCATCAGAACAGGTTCCACTTGACCCCTCTGTCATATGAAACCCTGGAGTATGCCTCTGGCTTTGCATCTGAACAATGTCCGGAGGGCATCGTCGCCATATCAACCAACACTCTGAGGTGTGTAGCATGCCGTTAATGTGATGTTAAGCTTCACAAGCCGGATGTTTTAAGCACGGGATGTGTTGTTTGAAGGATTCTTGCCTTGGAGAAGCTGGGCACGGTTTTCAACCAAGTCTCGACACCACTGACTTACACACCGAGAAGATTCGCCGTACACAACGAATCTAATCATGTAATCATTCTCGAGACTGACCACAACTCTTACACTGAAGACACGAAAGAGAGAAGGAAGCAACAGATGGCGGAGGTACTTCAACTTAAGCTTGCTGCCGCGATCTGTCGTTTGTCACCACGGAATGGTTAAAGAAACGTAACTTGCAAGTTGTTGTTGATAAATTCTGCGCAGACGATTGTCGCGACCACGGATGTACCTCCCTGTCTGTTACTTGGTTAAGCTTTTGCTCAACCAACCCTGACTCAATCTATTTAATCGCAGGAAATGATTGAAGCTGCTGGTGAAGATGAGAAAGAGCTGGCAGCTGAAATGACCGCTGCCTTTCTACGGGAAGCACTGCCAGAGGACAAGTTCGGAGCCCCCAAAGCTGGCCCGGGAATGTGGGCCTCGCAAATCTCCTTATTCAATCCCATTTCGGTACGTATCTGTATTTTACCCTGCTCGGTTGTGGACTACCTGCTGATATAATGGAGGTGCAACGACCTCATGGTCAGGTCAAAGCCACTGTGCAATATGTCAGTGATTGATGGCCACACAAAATTTCCTTTTTGCCACTTCAGATGGCTCTAAGCATTGCGATTAGGTGCTGGAGGCTCTAGGCCAGTGCTCTTCAACCTTTTTTGTTATGTACCCTTAAAAATGTTTTGACGAACTCATGTACCCTATTTACTTAAAAGTTAAACCGAAGTGAAAAGCGATATGAAAATCATCCTGCAAAGTGACTATTACACTATAATATTACATAAAACACGCAACAAAATCGAGGAAATATGATTTAATCGCTTTGTTGTTGTTGCATGCTGTTAACCGACAACACAAATATCTGACAGAAGCAGTTAACAATCTTTCGCGGTCTCTGGAAACTTGCAAAATGCTAAAAGTTGTTTTTTCAAAGTAGCAGTTTACACACTTGGCCGTGATACGAGACATTCAAATCACCCTCGTGATGACGCTTCGCTGCGTAAACTGGTTCAAACCGGTTTGAAGCAAGTAAAACGGTCGCTGCCCTGTTATGTCACAAACTCTTGTGTGGGCGTCAGGACATAATAAGATTGGGTTTAGAAGTCTATTAAGCATCACATGTGAACGGGCAGCCAGTTCGTCCTTTAAGCAAGTTATTCTTTTTGAAGAAGAGCTGATGATGATCTAAACTCTGTAAGATCTTATAGTGTCCGATTCTTTGCTGGGAAAGGGTTTCTTTCCTTAGACAGTGTTTAAGCAAGTTACTAACGTTCATGGACACTCTGCACTTCAGTGTTTACGCAAGGTTTCTGTGTCTCATATCATTTTTATTGTTTCTCAAATTATGTAAAATAAAAATTTGTGTGAACGTCATAATGTTACGAAAAATAATCAAGACATTGTACAAGATTTTGAGTGATTTAGATGAACATCAACTGAGATCCACAAGGCATCGTCGATCAATGTGTATATAAAACGTCTGACGACATACGAGGAATCGACTGCATGCGTTCGTTCCATTCCCATTGTTTCTCGGCGATTGACGACCTTTGTTCTTCCTTTGTTTAGGGCGACACGCTCCATCGAACATACCTCGACCAAAACATGTCAGCCGTGTCGGTGGCCGTGTGCAAGTTCACCAGCCAGGGGGACCAGAACTACGTGCTGGTGGGGGTGGCGTGCGAACTGCAGCTCAACCCAAGGCAGCCTAAAGGTGGTGGAGAAATTCACACGTATTCGATTGACAACGGTGGGACGAAGCTGGAGTTCGTGCACAAGGTGATGTGAAGATAGTGGGGCTGGGAGTCTTGGGATGTTCTCGCTAATCACTGACCTATGACCGCTTTCATGCAGACCATAGTGGACGAGGTCCCAACAGCTATTTGCCCGTTCCAAGGCCGTGTCCTGATTGGTGTCGGGAAGCTCCTGAGGATTTATGACCTTGGCAAGAAGAAGCTGCTGAGGAAATGTGAAAACAAGGTATTCGGTTTTGTCTCCTCAAATAACAATATTTTGGTGAAAGTCAACTATAATCGACATGTTGCAAACCTCTGCGCTCTTCCTCCAACAGCACATCCCGAACTACATCGTTGGCATCCATGCTGTCGGACACCGCATACTGGTGTGTGATGTACAGGAGTCGGTGCATTGGGTCAGATACCGGAGGCACGAGAACCAGTTAGTCGTGTTCGCTGACGACACCTACCCTCGGTGGGCGACATGTGCTTCGGTGGTTGACTGGAACACAGTGGCGCTCGCCGACAAGTTCGGGAACATCACTGTGGTGGGTTTGTTGGACGTTTGAAAGTGTCTGCAGATAATGTGAACCGGTACCAGGTGCATCACTGACTCTGGGTTGTTTTGTGAAAAACATCGGGGTTTCCAATAATCTCAGCACCACTGCTTGCAAGTGCTTGTCACATGGGGACTGGGTTTTGTTTCGAGCGGTGGATGTTTTACGTGCGTCTTTGGCCTCAAGCACTAGAATGATGATCATCAGCTCTAAATCATTCCTTTTTTCGCCACCCAGTAAGATTCCAATTGTCTGAAAAGCGCAAAAGTTTTTGGCCCACTGCAAAAATCTCATCATCGGCTTCCGACAACATTCACCGTTAACGTTCAAGTAATTTGTTTGTTTGGGAACACCGAGATAGACATTGAGCTCGTCGTCTTACTCTGGCACCAGTAGCTACGGGGGTTAATATTACACCCTTCACGCTGTTATATTCCTGTCTGCCACATTCCAACTCAGTTGTGTTTTTCTTCGTGACTTCGCTTGTCGCTCCTTTCAGCTGCGACTACCTCCTGACACCAACGATGACGTACAAGACGACCCAAGCGGAACGAAGGCGCTTTGGTCACGTGGTATCCTGAACGGCGCCATGCAGAAGGTAATGATGATGGTGGTGGTTGGTTGTCGATGGTACATCGTTACAAAGTACATGTTTCGTTTCAGTGCGACATGCTCTGCTCATATCACATAGGAGAAACAGTCCTGTCCCTGCAGAAAGCTACGCTGATCCCAGGGGGGTCCGAGTCCTTGGTCTACACAACAATGGCGGGTGGCATCGGAATGTTGGCTCCTTTCACGTCGCACGAGGTGATTGTTGCACAATTCGCTTGTACCTTGCGACGTTGTGACGTAACACTTCAACATTGTTACGGATTTTGTTCAGTGTGTTTTGTAGTTGCCTCATACGAATATTTTAAACGTTCTTTCCATCGTTGTTAAAATACCGGCTCTTCTTGTTTAGGATCATGATTTTTTCCAACATCTCGAAATGCATATGAGGAGTGAATGCCCCCCACTACTTGGACGTGACCACCTGGCGTTCAGGTCCTACTACTTCCCAGTAAAGGTGGGTCAACATAACCTGATGAGATAGTTGAGTGTTGTCGCTATGATCCTCATTCGGTTTCGTTTGAATAAGTTCGTAAATTTTAGTCTTTCTGGTTCGCTAGAGATCCATGGATCGCTGGAATGTAATTCCTCGCATTGACGAACTAGTCATTGTTGAGCAAACAACGTTGCTTTGCAATACGTCACCTGGAATAGAAGCAGGGGGGTATAGCCGGGCGGCGACCACCTCTGATGCTTGGGTAGATGATTATCACTGATGAGAACTCCATCTACGATACCCAACTAACCCCATGCCTACGTCACTTTCAAGAGACCGTTACACTGGGGTGAGCGGATACGATGGGAGGTCCTGGGTCTGTTCTAACCATGCAATTGTGCCAGACATGAGCTGTATTGAAGCTGTGTGGGTGGTAGAGTCCTGCACGGGTTAATTATTTGTCCCCTTCCACCCTGCCCCTGTGTATCTGAAAACCACTGTGCAATAAATAAATTTGTGAAACTTTTTAGTCAACCGTAAGCGCTTCTTTCTCAGCTTTGAAAGCACTGTTGAAAAAGAGTATGTCGTTCACTGACGAACTCTTTAAAAATTTGCTCTTCTACTATTCACGACATGCCCAGCCATATTAGCATTGCTAGCTTCCATCACGCAGAACGTATTTTTTGCAAGATCTCTGAGAGTTGGAATCTCCAATCTGTGGTCTCACCACAGCTGGAGAATGTTGGAGAAACTTGCCGCACCTTTGCACCGCAAGTTCTCTGTCGTGTTAAATTTTTTGCTCATCCCACTTTCACATGCATTGAGTCAATATTCAGTTACCCACACAAAAGTTTCTTACCCCCCCGTACCCGCACCTATAGCTCTGCCGGCCCTCGCCCACAAAAGCGGGTACCCACAACCTGCACGGGTTAACTCGCCCTGCGCAGGACTTTGGTGGATGGGTTTGACTGCGAGTAGTTTGGTATGGGTGGGTGGGGAGTGGGTCTTGTTACAGATGCCGGCAACATAAAGAGCATGGGTTAAGAGAAGTGTCCATCGCAAACTTGATCGCAGTGCAATTGTGGTGAGAGTGTTTTGTTGAAGCATGTGGGACGTCTTAAAACTGGTGTAATTTCAAGTGGTGGAGGGGGAACATGTTCTATATTTAGGAAAGTATACATACAAATAAAGAACTTTAAGCAGCTGCGATGTTTCTGTGGTCTTTAATTCGAATCTTCAGTGACCACACCTGGTTGTATGAAATGTTAGATGTTTATGGTCCTGGTTGTAAATATCGTTGTTCAGGGTTCCCACGCGGTCTTGAAAGTATTGAATTGTGAAATCGGTTTTGAAAACCTTGAAAATGTATTGAATTTTGCAAAAAAGCACGTAAAGTATTGAAAAAGTATGTAAAATCCAAATTCATCCATTTGTTTATTGAAATTTGTTGTTTGCCGCTGATGGCAGTTTTGCTGATGTGCGTTGCATTGTGTTCCTGGAATAAAATTTTTGAGAAATGAAGCTAAATGCTGGTATTGAAGCATTTTAGTTTGGTATTGAAAAATACGGAAAATGGCTTTTGAAAATGTGTGGGTACCCTGGTTGTTGATTCACAAAGATTCGTTTCGCACAGAACGTGATCGACGGCGATCTTTGTGAACTTTACAATGCCATCGACTTCTCAACACAGAAGAACATCGCCGAAGAACTGGACAGAGTTCCAGCGGAGGTTTGTGACGTAACAAAGTGCAGTAATTCGCAACCGGTGATTTGCCACACTGTGACGTCATCAATGAACTCATCGACTTTCACTCGAATATGTGGTTATTACCAAGAAAACGTACTTACTGATAAATGTTAATTGGAAAGCTGGTTATTAAGCGGACCACTTGTGCGACAGTTAAACTTCACGTATGTTGAGGTTGCGTGTCACTGATCGAGGTTAAGTTTAAAGCCAGTGCCAACCAACACGCTTATCTTAGCAACATGTGGTTCCGTGAAGACAGGCAATCACATTTTGCATGTTATGCTCGAAATGCTACTTTGAAACCCACGATAAGTCATTGCTTCTGTGCCAGAAGATGCAATCGGCTTCCAATGTTCGTTTGTTTACTGCTTAGCATAACAAAGCTTGTGTCGGCTGAACCCAAAGGATGATAGACCTCTTTTCCGATGTTAATGAGGAATTGTGGTCCCTCTAATCTGATGGGCAGCTTTTGATTGAGCGTCAAGATGTTTGTAAAATCGATTTTTCGATTAAATTTAAATATTATTTCAGGTTTCGAAGAAATTGGAAGACATTCGCACCAGGTACGCGTTCTAAGGTCCGGCTGATGAGGTCACACATCCGTCATCTCCGGCTGATGAGGTCAAACATCCGTCATCAGTTTGAAGGGAATCGTTTTTCCACAATCATCAGCTCAGAAGTAAAAGCCACAACGCCTCCAAACCATCATTCCGGGAGTGCAGCCAGCATCTCAGCAAATAATTACTTTGCTTTTGTGTGAAGATATTTCTGATGACCAGTTGGACAAATGCTTTGCATTGCTTTGGCTTCATTCCAACTGTTGGTTTTGATTTCACGATCTCTTCCAGCAGTGAAGTACCGACACATGATTGATGCTCAGCAACGTGGAATGATAATGAACGAGTTAAATTTCGAGCGTCTTGATATTGTGGACCCTGCTGTTCATATTTTAGTTGCTTGACGGTCAAAACACCGTGTGTGCTGCGTCGGCCATTTTGTAATAAACCTGATCGAATTTGCACTGGTTGTTCAAATGGCGACTGCATTTGCTCGTGACGTATAAATGATCAACAGTTTCAAAGAATAACAGAGTTGGGCTATGGCTGACCAAGACAGTCTGGTCGATAGCAAGGCCAGGCAATCCTGGGTACAAAAAACAATGTAGGTGCTTCGAAAACTTGAGATATACACAGCTTTTTGTGCTATTCGTCCTTTGAGGCTTGATAGGCTTCCTGTATTCATCTTATTGTAACCACCCAGTCACAGCTTTCACCTTGACATTCCGTGAAGTTTAAATCAATTCCAAGTAGCAGAAGACGCGACTGTCGAAGAAGGGCTCGACCTCATCTTTTGAGCGAGTTGTTAAACCACTGCTTGGCCGCACTAGATCTCGGGGCAAGTGTTGAGCAGCCATTCGATTGTCTCATCGTCCAGAACTGTCAG
>Ga0210059_1013440_pt1 | contig 12245 bp, 4 predicted proteins | sample Ectturendosymbi2_FD_188042 | JGI IMG/M metagenome (GOLD analysis project Ga0210059, IMG submission 188042) | Ecteinascidia turbinata endosymbiont from Florida, USA - Sample 2 (SPAdes) (version 2) | ecosystem: Host-associated > Tunicates > Ascidians > Unclassified | place: Key West, Florida...
TCACCAAGCTGACCATGCGTATCCGGAAAGACATGTTATTCTCACCAAGCTGACGATGCGTATCAGGAAAGACATGTTATTCTCACCAAGCTGACCATGCATATCAGCAAAGGCATGTTATTCTCACGAAGCTGACGATGCGTATCAGGAAAGACATGTTATTCTCACCAAGCTGACCATGCATATCAGCAAAGGCATGTTATTCTCACGAAGCTGACGATGCGCATCAGGAAAGACATGTTATTCTCACCAAGCTGACCATGCATATCAGCAAAGGCATGTTATTCTCACGAAGCTGACGATGCGTATCAGGAAAGACATGTTATTCTTACCAAGCTGACCATGCGTATCAGCAAAGGCCTGTTATTCTCACCAAGCTGACCATGCATATCAGCAAAGGCATGTTATTCTCACGAAGCTGACGATGCGTATCAGGAAAGACATGTTATTCTCACCAAGCTGACCATGCGTATCAGCAAAGGCCTGTTATTCTCACCAAGCTGACCATGCATATCAGCAAAGGCATGTTATTCTCACGAAGCTGACGATGCGTATCAGGAAAGACATGTTATTCTCACCAAGCTGACCATGCGTATCAGCAAAGGCATGTTATTCTCTCGAAGCTGACCATGCGTATCAGCAAAGACATGTTATTCTCACCAAGCTGACGATGCGTATCAGGAAAGACATGTTATTCTTACCAAGCTGACCATGCGTATCAGGAAAGACATGTTATTCTCACCAAGCTGACCATGCGTATCCGGAAAGACATGTTATTCTCACCAAGCTGACGATGCGTATCAGGAAAGACATGTTATTCTCACCAAGCTGACCATGCATATCAGCAAAGGCATGTTATTCTCACCAAGCTGACCATGCATATCAGCAAAGGCATGTTATTCTCTCGAAGCTGACCATGTGTATCAGCAAAGGCATGTTATTCTCACCAAGCTGACGATGCGTATCAGGAAAGGCATGTTATTCTCACCAAGCTGACCATGCATATCAGCAAAGGCATGTTATTCTCACCAAGCTGACGATGCGTATCAGCAAAGACATGTTATTCTCACCAAGCTGACCATGCATATCAGCAAAGGCATGTTATTCTCTCGAAGCTGACGATGCGTATCAGGAAAGACATGTTATTCTTACCAAGCTGACCATGCGTATCAGCAAAGATATGTTATTCTCACCAAGCTGACGATGCGTATCAGCAAAGGCATGTTGTTCTCACCAAGCTGACCATGCGTATCAGGAAAGACATGTTATTCTTACGAAGCTGACCATGCGTATCAGCAAAGATATGTTGTTCTCACCAAGCTGACCATGCGTATCAGCAAAGGCATGTTATTCTCACCAAGCTGACCATGCGTATCAGGAAAGACATGTTATTCTCACAAAGCTGACCATGCGTATCAGGAAAGACATGTTATTCTCACCAAGCTGACCATGCGTATCAGGAAAGGCATGTTATTCTCACCAAGCTGACCATGCGTATCAGCAAAGACATGTTATTCTTACCAAGCTGACCATGCGTATCAGCAAAGACATGTTATTCTCACCAAGGTGACCATGCGTATCAGCAAAGATATGTTATTCTCACCAAGCTGACGATGCGTATCAGCAAAGGCATGTTATTCTCACCAAGCTGACGATGCGTATCAGCAAAGACATGTTGTTCTCACCAAGCTGACCATGCGTATCAGCAAAGGCATGTTGTTCTCACCAACTGGATTAATTGCGCCGGATCAGAGGTCACCAACCTTTTTGAAACTGAGAGCTACTTTTTTTGTACCGATTAATGCGAAGGGCTACTAGTTTGATATACACTTCTCAACTATAAGTTTTGCTAATTTTTCTTTCAAATACAGTAGAACTCCGATTATCCGAACTAATTAAAACCAGGGGTGGTTCGGATAAGTGAATTGTTCGGATAATTGAACAACATGCAATATTATGAAATTAGATCATATACAGAACATTACAAAGTACAGTACACATACAGTACATTGTTATTTATTGAAGAATTGCCTCTTTCTGCTTTTTTATGTCAGATACTGTTGCTTTACCGATATTGTAGCGCACTGCCAGAGAAGAACCACTTACGCCTTTTTCTAGCTGCTTTATAATCTCAAGTTTTGTCTCAATAGTCAGCACATTTCTTTTTCTTTTCCTTGAAGACATATTGCAGTGACTAAAGTGGTTGCAAACTTCAAATACTGTGAATACAGCACGCTTTTGTTAAAGTCGTGTTCGGATAATAAGCGTTTCGGATAATAGGCGCTCGGATAATCGGAGTTCTACTGTAATGTGATATTGATATTCGTTAATGTGAAGACATTGATCATGCTAATGTTATTTTTAGAACAGTCCCGCGGGCACCGTGTTGGTGACCCCTGTCCTGGATGTGCCCCTGCGCTAGACGTGTTGGTGACCCCTGCTCTAGATGTACTCCCTAAAACAGAAGAAAGATAACAGACGTGATAAATTCGCACCGAGGATCACCTGCCGTGGCGTAACTGGACGTTTGAGTCAGGGGGGCAAGGCTTTGCTGAATGGGTCCACTAGCCAAAATTCAGAAAAAGGTTCTGATAATGATAGTCAATATCTGGATGTCGTAGATGTCCATTGTCCATACTAGATAAAAAAAAATGAAAACACCCGAAAAACGCAATAAAAGAGCAAAATAAAGAATACTAAATATTACAATGTCAACTAAAGGGGGCCCAGATTTTACATTTAACTTGCCAGGGGGACGTTTCGCACCCTTGCCCCCCGTCAGCTACGCCACTGATCACCTGCATCAAAAATGTCAAATTCAACATTATCAAGATAAGGACAGGTTGTCAGAATGTATGGTACTTTTGCTACGATGAAAACCTAAACTGGGCCACATGCGACCCGCGGGCCGCGGGTTGGACATAGCTGACTTAGAGCTTTTCACAAGCCAACTACTAGGTAAGAAATCTTAGATAGCTACTCAAAATTGTCCTTACTATGTAGAGATGTATTTTCTGCAAAAATAACAAAATCTCAAATGTTTTATCGAAAGGGCGTAGGCTTCAGTTATCAGCCAATTTTGATGTACACCAAAAGGCAATGCAGACTACACAGAATTTGTCTGATGGCCGTGTTTGGACCGGTCTAATGTTGATCATGATAAGGCTCTTTGTAAGTGCCACATACCTATTCTTCTGTTCCTTGTGAGCGCCATGTGCGGTTAGGATGTCCGTTGAAGACAATCAACTATTGTTTTCAGTAAATTTTTGCCCGTTACTTTTGGGCCATGATACCAAAATTACACCCAAAGTGCTGTGTTGTGGTTTTGAGGAAGAGGTCCTGGCAGAACCGTCGCCAGAAAGTTTTCAACAGGGGGCTTTGTTTGTGTAGCGGGGCTTGTCATTGTAAAAATTGGCTAAACTTTGATGATTTATATGCTTTCATATTTCAATTTAGGGGTTTTTGGAGCATTGTTTGGGGGCTGAACTCACCAAATCCCCCGTGGCGACAGGACTGAGTCCTGGGTTTTCATTTCGAAGACAGCAAACCTTCTTTCTCAAATGGCCTCTGACATGTGAGCCTTTCATGAGAGTTCAAAGCTTAATTTCGTGATTGCTCGACTTAGTTTGCGACATTTGGCTCAAACGTTGAAGATTAGCAGTTTGACGTAAGCCTCATAGCTCGTTTCATGCTGCTTCTATAGAGCAAAGGTCATTCCTATCTGATACACATCAAGTGAACAAAGTTTTCATGCTTTCTTCCGTGTATGGATAACATGCTTTGATCAACGCTAAAAATGCTGCAAAAGTTATTTGTTATCTTCAATTGTTTTGTCAGGAACTGGAACTTTATGACGAAAGCTTGACTGATAAACCATCGGTCCTTGTGGTGAACAAGATGGATGTAGAAGGTTCAAATGTTTTATTGGAAGAACTGAAGCACCAAATGGACAATTATGAAGGTTGGTAATTACTCCTTTTGAAGTAAAATATGGACAAATCGTAACTGTTAGAAATGTGTTTACAGATTACGTTGTTCAACTCCCAAAGAAAAGCATCCCGAACTATCCAATGCACTTTTTGGACGTCATTCCAGTCTCAGCGATGTCAGGAAGTGGAATATCTGGACTCCGCTTGAAAATCCGTCAGAGACTAGATGGGAGGAAGCTCCTCCACGACCAGGACCTTCTTCAGCATCCTGGTGATGAGCTTCCTGCTTTGTCTGAGACTGCTGATAATTTATCAAAACGTTCCGGACCCATTGAAAGAACGGTTTATCAGTGAACTGTTCCCAGATAAATTTTTGGGAAGAATTGGTGCTTTTTCATCAATGGAGTGTCCAGATTTTGTTTATCATTTTCAAATTGCTGGTGATCAGTGTTCCCTCAAAGAAATTTTTACACTGAGCAAATGTTTGTTTTAATGAGCATCATTATTTTAGGGCTGAGTAAGTGGAGTTTTCAATGATTTACAAACTTTGTGAATTATAATAAATATACAATCTGACCAAATACGAACAAAATAACATTTCATTGAAATTGAGAATTTTTCAGCCATTAGCATCAACTAGCTAGATGTTTCAGTGACTTATTTATTTGAGTAAACGGCTTTTTAATTTTTGAGTAAACACTTACGTCACGATTCACAGTTTTTTTTGTCGCCACTAGTATTCTTGACGTCAGGCAGTTTGTTAAGATGTTTTGATTTTTGAGCTTGTATTACGAAATTTCAATTGTTGTCTTGAGTTTGTTTTTACTCTGCTGTTACTTCAGCCTTTCAACTTTTCACCCGTAAGCTTTGCTTGCAATTTTTAGGACTGAGGATGCGTAATTTTACGTGAAATCGATTTCCTATTAAAAATTTGCTGATCGATTCCGTGCTTACTCCCACTGTGGAAAGTACATACTTGAATAGAGATATGCGCAAGTTTGAACCATCGCAAAAAGACGAAAGCATATGGCAGTCAACTGATTCCTCGAAAGCCTACAGAAACACCAGTGCTTTTAAGTGTAACCAAAAATTATTACTCTTTACTTGGCAAGCAAGGCTGCACGTAGCCGACATATTCAACTGAACATGTTTTTGAAAATTTCGGCGGGAATTCCCCGATTGCTTTCCACTAATTGCGGGATCATTTGCAAGACTTGTCAGCATCACTTAGAAACAAGAGCCTCAAACGTCTGGGATGTTGTCCAAAGCGATCAATAAAACCTTCCTACACAAACCGGACAATTTAGTAGACCTCTATGTGGACACGATTACGGACAAACTTACTACAATTAGAACATCACGCAGGTTTTGCAACTTTGACCGGATGAATTATGAAAACTTGCCACAGCCAATATGGATTTGTGGTCAGTATTCACTCAGACGTCAGAACTAATCCTTAACGATTAAGACGTATTCCCACAAGCCTGTATAGACGTATTCTAACAAGCCACGTAATTTCATACCGCATGAAAAGAATCCTGCATAAGTGTAGTTTGACACTCAGGCACATTGGTCACACTCGCACTAATAATGGATTTTTCAAACTTGTTGAAACATTGCTATAGACTTACTCGTGCTTCTTTTCACAAAGTATAAATGTACGTGGCTTACCGCTAGCAGCATGTCGCTGTCTCGCTGCACTACCTGCCAAGATGTGTACGTTCAACAGTCTCATGCAACAAAACGCCTGCTACCGCAATATAAAGTGAAATTTTGAAGATTTGTTGCCATGTTATTGTTACGCAATAAAGACTAACAGTAGAACAATCCGCTCGCGACTTTCGCAACCCACCTGTGCAGACAAAGGAGGGGACATGAATGAACTGCAAGCTCATCACTGCATGACACTGTAACTGTGAACCTGACTCTTGTGCAGTGTGAGTTTCATACCGGCAAAAAACTGTCATTGCAAGAATCAAATCAATTAATCGGAATTAAGATGCCGACTTCAGGTTTTTCCAGAAATATTTGGTTCTCCCAATTTCCAGGCGTGGCAAGAGAGGGCGATCCGTCCCCCCTGGCAAGCTAAATGTAAAAACTGGCCCCCTTTAGCTGACATTATGATATTTAGCACTGTTTTGGTTTCAGTAGGTTGTCATTTTTTGCGTTTTTCGGGCTGTTTTGGTTTTATTCAGCCCGTATAGACATCTGGGACATCCGGACGCACTATTATTTCTTCCTGAGTGTTGGCTAGTGGCCCCCTTCAGCTAAGTTTTGTACCCTCTGGCCCAAACCGCTAGCTACGCCACTGGGTGGCAAATACCCGCTTTGCCCCTCAATGCGAACGCCCATGCGATCATTGACAAATTTATATCAGGTTCTACAAACAAGGCCAGCTCATCTAATGAAACGAAGAAACGTTTTTGACTAATTGTTAGCATAAGTTAATTTTTAGCATCTTTAGCGACTAAGTAATGTACAGTACAAAAATATTTTTGGCGATTATTTTTATGAAATCAAGTATCATGTCAACACCTGTTTAGGTCTGGTGAGGAGGTGCATCCCCTCCTGAGTCCGCGTCTGCGGAGGTCACAGAAAAATGCAGACATGATCAAATCAATGTTGCTTTAATTATATCGGACGCACTGCCCATATCTCGTGGTATTTGTTATCATAGGTTACATGTCACGAATGGAGTCCGGGGGTTACCTGTTGTGAATTAAATCTGAGGTTACATGTCATGAATTGTTCATAAGAGACCCGTTCATAACAGACCAGAGATGATCGGATTCACTTTTATGACTTCTGTTCCGGGGTTCATTGATAATTACACTCCGAAAACTTGAAGGCAGTGTCCATTCTGCCTCATGCGGCAAAAGCACTGCTGGAGCTATTTTACCTTCAACTGATCTAAGGTTAGTTTATCCAGATAACGGTTAACGGAAGGATTTTTGCTTTCCGACACCCGGATATTTTTATGTCGGTTAACTGGATAAACAAGTACTGTTACTAATGCGTTTTACACTTTTTTAACAGCCTATCCATCTTCAAACTCTCAGTGAAGCTCTGCTTACTATCCAGCCCACTTCTGACAAAGAATTTAAGGGCATTCAATGCGTGTGGACTAACTCTGGTCTCGTTTACCCGACTTATCAATGGATGCATTGTGGTCAGGGGCGTAATGAGAGCGACGCAATTCCCTTGGCGCCAAATCACTGTGGTGGGCGCCGAAAAGTCCCAACAATGTCACAAGTACTTTCTTCAATACAGCACATTTGCTTCCGACAGAGCTCAGTTTCGAATATGGGGGCGCCATCCATCTAACCTCGTTACGCCCAGAGGCGGGCCCACTTTATTATAAACCCCGTTACCGCTTTTTGTCAAATTTGATAGCGGCGCTACCGCCCCCGTTACTGAATGAAAGTAGTAGCGAGCTGTCGCTGCTGCTCCTTTTGCTGCACTTTGAAAATTTATTTTTTGGTGTTGTTTTGCTGTCGTAGGGTAAATTTTCAAAAACCTCTTCTTGAAATGTTTTTTCAAAAAGAGAATAGCCTAATTATTTGTCGGTTGCTCTGTTAAAAAAACGTGATCTGAAAATAACTGTAATTGAACAGCTATCATATGGGAAAAGTTATTTCACAGTGTATGCACATGTAAATATGAAACATGAACTGCAGACACGCCCATAAAATGCATTTAGCTTTGTGATACGATTGTTGTTGGCTAGCAATCGCCTTCAGCAATGAGTTTTTCGCGCTGAAGTCTAATATACAATAAAAATAAAGAGAAAGGTCAAGCAATAAATGATCAAAACGTTTTTCATAAAGTTTAATGCGCGTATAAATTGAATTACGTGCGCAACCAGGGTGGAGCGAACCAGTCAAACAAAGCCTCCCACAAAAGTTTATGCATCATTTTAGTTTTTAAAAAAATGTTATGTTGATCTGTTTTTCATATGAAAACCCCTTGAACAAATTATTGACTTCTTGTATTGTGAGCTGAGGTCTATGTTTCTGCATGGTTCAGTTTGTTCGCAATAGTAGTTTTGTGTAGTACGTAGTTTATATAGCCTGCAGGTCAACCACCGTTTTCCATTTCAGCTTTTAAAAGTGCAGCCCAGGCGTTGAGTGCTTTAGCTTCAAAGGTGTGCAGTGAGAACCGTCGCCAGAAAGTTTTGAATAGGGGGGCTTAACCTTTTAAAAATTGACAAAAACTCCACTGATTTATGGTGTTTTATGTTTCAATTCGGGGAGGATAGGAGCTTTCTTTGAGGGGGCTAAGCCCACCAAAGGCCCCCCTGGCGACGGGACTGTGTGCAGTGTGCTTGTGACCGGCATCAACTGTAAAAATAACCCTCCTAACATCAACAATGGAAAGCTCTCGGGTTGCTGTAAAAGCTTTCGAGGAATCAGCTGACTGGGCTCTGCTTTCATCTTTTCACGATGATTCAAACTTGGTCATATCTGTATTGAAGTAACCAGTCCTCACACAACCAGTCCTCACCCTCACACACACAGTAGAGTCGGATCCGAGTAAGTTTAGGGGGAGGGTCGATTTCAATAATATTTGGCACTTAAGTCTCATTACGGGTTCACTACTGTAAGAGAGATGACGTGTACTTCACAATGCTGATGTGACAAAACAATACACGGCAAAATGGCTTTATATCGCGAATGCTGTTTTCCGAATTGTAAAAAATTATGGTGAATCAAGATACTTTCTCAGATTTTAGGGGGTCGATCATACCCCCCTGAATCCGCCCCTGACGCAAACGTGACAAGCAAGTGAATCAATTAAGGAAATTGATTTATCAATCTTACGTAACACTACTCATGTGTTACGTTCTGAAATCTTATTGATACAGCTTTCAGTCTTGAAATCGTATAGGTACAGAACCTCTTATCATAATTTTCATTTATTCCTTTATGAAAGTTAAGTTTCCCTACCAGTACATTCAATCCACATGCGTACTTTTTCGTAACATCCGAAAAACGTTTGCATGAAAATATGCAAAAAATACTAAAATACATACAGAATTTATTTAACCACAGAGAAAAAATCAAAGCCAATTTGTCAGGAAACTTCTTTGTCTTATGTGAAGTTGTAACATCCAAGTTTGGTATTACATTCAGGCAAAGGTTTCATGCAAAAATCGATATCATGTTATTTGCCGTTTAGCACAAGGAGGTAAATAAAATTTTAGCAAGATCGTGACAAAAATAAACAATCACTTGACATTCGGTATGGCTGTTTGATAGGTGAGAATGTCAATCAAAGAAAATTATTTTCAACACCAACTTTGCACGTTTAACCCAAGGCGACGGTCACTTGCAAAAGATGGCATCGTGTAATTTTTAACTCAACACATGGAGGTAAATAAAATTTCAGCTAAATTACAATGATAAAGAAAACCCAACTACTTGACGTTTGGTAGGACTGTGTCAAGTTCAAACGTAGACAAAAAAAAATTTTGTCAATGTTAACTTTGCGTGTAGAATTAAAAGAACGAAGATTAACAGTGAGTTTTGTTGATTTACGATTACAAGTTTAACGCGAGGTGCTTTATCCGTCATCTAAAAGCGAACACATTCCTGTAGTTTCCACAGTTTGGTTTTCAAAAGGAGGCGGTAAGAGTTTGAGCGGACGCTCTGTAGCATGCTTGGAAATCTAAACCCTCAAGTGACCAGGAATGGTGGTTTGGCAACGTCCGCTGTTGTTTGTGCGAACTGAATTCTTCAGCAGTTATCACTTATGTTGTAAACTAAGACATTATTGCAAAACAAGAAACATAGCGATTGTACCCACAACGCGACTTTTTCAGTAGAAAAATCATTTGGTAAAGTATTTGATTTATGCTGAACAGTAAAACGTTGAACAAGTAATAGAAACCAAAAATAATGTGCTTTCGGTGCCTCGTTTAGTGAAAGTTTAAAAATCTTCAACAAAAATATTTTCAAACAGGAGGCCGATTTTTTTAGTGAATACGGAAAATTACTGAGTTGCGATTGGAGCACCAGGGAATGTCACAAGTTACGTCCATTTTCTAGCAGCATACCTTTTACAACCCAAAGTAGCGCAGATGCTTCGAAATGTGTCGCGTGAAGAAAGAGGGGAGCAAACAAAAGATATTGGTGAGTGATTTCAGGGACATTTTGTAAGATAAATACCAAAAGTAGGCTACAACTTCACCGGCGAAGATTGCAAAGCAAAGTGCGCTTTGAAGTTGGTGCAAAACGTTAAAAGCGTGACAACTTCAACATTTGAAAATAAATTTGTTCTTCGTATTGGATTCATTGTAAAGGTTTGATGCTGGACGTCCAGTGATGGTTGATACACTATAATTAACATGACGAGATGCTTCGGTCCAAAAAACAACCCCAACCATTTAGTAGGTTTATTTACAAGCAGTACAACCCTTGGTAAACAAAAAAAATTTGTTTAGTATAGGCTACCCGTTTATGCTAAGCCGTAAAAAACTTTTTACATTTTCAAATTGGTCGGTTTTGAATAGCGTTTTCCAAGATTCCTAGCGAATAAAACTATACAATAGCTTCGGTGCAATTAAGAGGGTAGCCCAGCGAGGTCGTCCAATTGAAAAATTATATAAAAGACATTTCGATTTGGCCAAAACACTTAGCACAGCAACTGGCCGTGTCATTTCAAAAGCAACAGTGGATGTGTGTAATCGCAAAGATTATGTTGCTTGCGATTAACATCGCTTAGTCAAACTTGCGATTTTTATCTGCATTTTTTGTTCGTCGAAAACCTTCGATTTTCATGAGTGAAATATGTTTGTTGTTGGGCTTGTGACCGTTGCAAGCATCCACGAAAATACACAAATGTTAATGAAAACAAACAGCACTATTATTGATGTGGAGTAATAAAATTCTCATTCACGGTTGTCAAAGACGATATATTTTCATAAGACTAAAGTTGTTATATTAGAAAAAAGGAAAGTAGTAGTTTTGAGTTTAATCCGAGACAGCACAATCCGAGACAGCAAGCTCAAAGTGAACTCCGACCACGCTTAAAAACATGGGCGTCGACACAGGACTAAAATTATTTTATATGAAACTATTAGACAAACATAAAATTTCAAAATCCTAAGACATTTCTTTGCATATAAAACCCTGAAAAGTTAGCAAAAAATTTAAGAAATACTGCAGCATAATGCTTTACTTGCAATTATCTAATGCTTTACATGCCATATCCGTATCCAAACTCACTATCCTGCCGAATATCCAACCGGCAAACCGGATAGTGATCATCTCTGATGTGTGCTTCCCGTTCCGCATGCGTGTTTACCCAATTTTTTTTACGGAATTCAATAGCAAAGCCAAACACCTTTGAAAGGCTTTTTTACGAGAACTAACTTTATTGTGAAAAAAACTTTGACAACGAAGTTTCACGAATAGTTTGTGTTTTTTATTTTTCTTTGTGTTTATGATTTGAAACTTCATTCAAAATTTTGAAGTAATCAGGTTTTGTTAACTGAAAGCAAGGCATGCACTTCATGCTTTGCATTCACTGACGCTACGCCCCTGCTTCAACACCTAAGGCTGAATTATTTTGCAATTGCAAAACGCAGAAAAATTTTAGGTGAAAATAAAGTATAAATTTGCAAATTATAAAGTCAAAAATTTAAGTCTTTAGGTCAAAAAATTGGTTGCCCTTCTGATGACAATCATTTTCCGACGTGGTTTGAAAACGCTGAGTCACGTTTTCTTAGTGCCGGTGTTTCTACCGAGGAAGACCGATTCGAACTATTTCGCGATGCTTCATCTGACGAACAAGCTAATGCTTGGGAAAAGTTTGTTTCTGCTAAGACGCATTCTCCATACACCCATATGAAACACGCATTAATTAAGCGATATGAACGCCGTGCTCATCATCGATTGTTCGAAATTCATAACTTGCGTTTGATAGATGGCGAAAATCTTACGTCGATTTCATGGATAGACTAATCGCCAGAGCGGGTCATGACTGTGAAACAAATCCTTTGAAGTGCAGTGAAATTCTCACTTCGTTTTTGCAAGTTTTGCCGACAGAGCTATTCTGGAAATTGATTGGCTTACACCAGTGCAACGAATTGATCGTGAAGGCGTTTCGTTACTGATGCGTAAACCGTTATCTACTGATGCGTAAACCGTAACCGTTATATCTACATCAGGCATTACAGTCTTCAGGCTTGTTCTATGTGAGCCAGCATTGACTGGCTGTTGGATGATACCAGGCCAGATAGCTTTTTTCTTTCTTAAACATGATATACAAAATTGTTGTTTTGTGACATTGACTTGTTAGACTGAATTGTTAGTC
>Ga0210059_1013441_pt1 | contig 12245 bp, 7 predicted proteins | sample Ectturendosymbi2_FD_188042 | JGI IMG/M metagenome (GOLD analysis project Ga0210059, IMG submission 188042) | Ecteinascidia turbinata endosymbiont from Florida, USA - Sample 2 (SPAdes) (version 2) | ecosystem: Host-associated > Tunicates > Ascidians > Unclassified | place: Key West, Florida...
GAGCCATTAAACAGCTCTCTAGCACAATTGGCGGAGGAGCTAGGGCGTTGGTAAGGCAACTGAAATTGCTGGTTTTAGGCTGAAATCAAAGTACGAATATATCGTACCCCGGTTCTCAAAGTGTTAATTATTTTAGTATTAACAATTAAGATATTCCGCAATGTGAAGACCCTGATCATGCTAATGTTATTTTTAGAGCAGGCCCGTGGGCAGTAGCGTAGCCAGCCTGAAAATTTTTTTTTAGCCAAATATTTTGACTTTCAGCAAGTAACAGTATTTTGTTTGGGACAACACCTCTCAAAGCACAAAACGACAAGAAATGCTAGAAATTTGGTGGCCATGTCTTTTGGTTATGCCCATGGACAGCCTGCTTGGGCCTTGCGGGTGACCTGTTGGTGACCCCTGATTTTTGGAGTTTTTTTTCAAAACACTCATTGGTGACCCCTGGTTTTTTGAGTGTTTTGGTGATTGGTAACCCCTGATTTTTAGAGTTTTGGTGACCCCTGATTTTTGGAGTGTTTTTTGGTGACCCCTGATTTTTGGAATGTTTTTTTCAATATATGATTTGGTATGGACCAAAATCAGAAAAACGTGATAGATGCACATAAGGCAGAAATATTGGTTAAAATATACTGACTGCGCAGAGCTGAGAAAGTTAACCATTACAAACTGTTCAATTTTGTTTCATATCCTTCAAATTTCATTGCTGTTCATTTTGTTTGATTAAAAAAAGTTAAAGTTAATTGTACAAGTGTCCTGCCAATTTTATTTTTTACTTCTTTTGTTCAAAGAAAAGAATTGTTTTTTGGTGGGTTTTATTGTTTTTTTTAAGTGGGCTTTTTTAAAAAAAAGAGGTGGTTTTTTTGGGTCGGGTTTTTTTACAACTCTGGCTAGTATACACACCTTCAATTTGAGTTGTGCAGAATGACTGCTTGTATGTTCATCTTTATTTGGAGTTTCAGCACAACTTTCATTTTACAGAGAACTTATGTTTACTTCTGGAAAATGTTAAGCTGTAGAATATTTAGTTGCATCTTAAACTTACAGTGGTCAGAGACATTAGATGTACTTCATGTTTTACTATTATGGTACATAGGCCGATGTGCTAGAAATTCGCAATTACTATGGCAGGAGCACATTTCCTTTCTGGATGCACAACGCTAATGTAACTAGTTTTTCATAGTACATTAAAACATGAAAATACCTTTCTTAAGTTAAATATTTGGTAGGTGGACATAAACTACGGACAGTATAAACAAAATATTAATCTAGGAAAAAAGCTGTACCTGTGTGTGTAACACTCACAGCATACTGTGTTGGACAGAACAACATATGTTTAATGGTAGTTGCTAATTATTCTTCCCAAGATCTGAAACCTCACATACACTTAGTGCACACCAGACGATGTTATTGCATGTGTGCCAATGTACATGGCAGCTTGGAAGTTGTTTCATAATTATTTTTTTCCAAACAGTAACATTTCCAAGAAGTTTCTCATGTGAACACATGAGACATACATCACTGCCAGATACTTTATGAAAGTGGTTCTCAATCTGGGGATCCGATACCCGTTGGGGTTGTTTGCCATTTTTCTAGGAGTTGCAAAAGCTTCTGATAAAACTAATCATAATTTAATTTAATTGTTTATGAGCCGACACGAAGTCATAGTATGAACAAACTTAGGTTGATAAAAACAGAATGTAGTACAAGGCAATTACTTTTACATTTTATATTTCGTATATTGAACTACTTTTTGTCGTAGCCAAAATTATATGGGATCACCTGGCAAAACAACAGCCTACTTTTTCATTTACAATTGTTTTAAGTACAATTATTTATGACCATTACAAAGTTTTAAGAGTGATTAAGACCATTGCAGTACTATTGCATTTGGCAATGCACAAATGACTTTGTGACATAAGAATGTGCTGTGTTTGTAGATCAGATATCTGACCATGGTAGCTAACTTGGGAGCTACTCTGGTTTTGAATGAGTTGTGCTGTGGAGTGATTTGTATATGGCATGGGTCTCTCTCCATGCTGCCAGGGTTGCCAGACGGAAAAAAATGTCACCAAACTCACTTCTAAAATAGCCAAACTGAGCAAAAAGTGGCCAAACTTCTCCAAATGATTGCATCTTTAAAAAAACATTTTTTTCACTGGAAATCAGTCCTTTACAGCTCTTTTATCTTTCGTCTTGTGTTTTACCAGAAAGCATATAGGTTTTCAACATTGTGCAAATATTTCTAAATAATCAGTTTCAACATTTTGCAAACATATTTTATAAGTGTTCAATAACAGGCTCTTACTTTCAAAACTTTCACATATTCATTTGATGTCACGAATTTTCAAACCATCAGCAAGCTTAAAAATAATAAACCTACATATGAATATGTAAGCAAATATGTGCATATATGCAGGTTGTGCATTTCACCAAAGCAAAAAAACCAAAAAGCCAAACGTTTTGAAAATTCGCCAGATTTTTGGAACCTGGTGATAAATTTGCCAATGTGGCAAACCTGACTGATGTTGCTATGTGCATGAATGTAATAAATGAGTCTTTATTCAACATACTGATATTGTACGTTATTTTTCAGTCATCATGATTTTCTATTGTTTAAACACAACTGCATTTCATATGCCTTCCTGAAAACTTTCAGAAGGGGGTTGTTATGTTATATTTGCTTTGCAAAATGGGTCACTACGTGAAAAAGGTAGAAAACCACTGCTTTATGATAACATATTAAATGATAAACAGTGAACCAACTTATAAACATATTCTGACCATATTTATTTCCTATACTAATCAGAATTATTAGAGGGTTTGATGGAGTGGTGCAATTCAGTTTATGGTTGTTGCACACATACCATGTTTTTCAACAGATACACTTCTCTTAAATTGAAGTGTTCTTCATTCTGTAGTCCAGGCTGTGGATTTCGTTCATGGCAGGGCTGTCAATTCCTTGATTGTTCAAAGCATTTTACAACAAACTTGGAATATGCTGGGCATTTCTAACATTCTCTGCAATTGAGAAAGCTCTCATTGGCCACAAGAAAAGCTCTTGCAGGTCGTACATTGTGCAGGCCTGATCTAAGGCAATCGTAGAACCAAAGTTGGCACCACAATGCACAAAAGATATATTTTGAGGGGCACTACACATGTGAGGGGCATACTTCATGCTTTTCAGACAAACAGCCAAACAATAGGTCACACCTACGTGAGGCCACAAAAAACAATACGTCACACCTACGTGAGGCCCCAAAAACTAGGATGGCATAGGGCCCTGTGCTCCCTAAATCCGTCCCTGCTGTTCACAGTTGTGGTGATGTACCTCTCATAACTTTTGATGATTTGCTGATGCGAATATGTCCAACTTTTATTAATAGGACTTTATGTACATGGAACAAGGGAAACTCACATCATGTTCATCACCTTTGTATTGAAAATAATCACAGTAAAATAATTTATTGTGGTTTGATTAACTGTGATTAATTTCAATGATTGAAAGTCTATCCATTTCTGCTGGACCTACATTTTGGTCCAATATGATGTTTGTGTTTTTATCAAGGCAGTGGCTGCAGAACCGTCTGTGGATCTTCATATTGGAAATCTTATTCGACCACCACCTGTAACATGACAGTAATGCACGATGAGTGTGGTAGGCTTGGTAGAAACATAGTAAACGTAAAAGGAAAACCCTAAACCTAAAACCTAACCCTAACGCCATGGATGTCAGGATTTTTCACTTGAGTGAAAACTTGAGTGACAAACTCAGCATTTTATTCAAACTGTGTCATGCAAGGTCGTTCCCTAGCCACTTCCTAAGCTATTTATCAACATTTCAGCTCTTCATGTTTATTTCAATGATCATTATTTTCTGAAATGACAAAAAGTTACTTGCGCAGCCAGGTAAGCATTGTTGAAAGACAAAAGATTGAGGGAGAATGCAAAAAGCATCAATCATTTGAAGTACAATTAGTGGAAGCATATGACACAATCTGAATTACATTCTGAATTGGTTAAAACAAACTTTCATGGCCATTTATCTAAGCACATGTGTTCCAAACATGTCATGCAACCATTTCCACTTCAACCAATCGTGGTCAGCCAAAAAGGCAAAACAACTGAGCAGTACATTTGCCTAATCACTCATCAGGCAAAATAAACACTGCCGTTAAAAAAAACTCTATGCCCAGTACCTCAAATTGCTGTTTGTAGGCTTACCATTTAATCTTGTTTTGGTTGCTTGCTTCATTAGCATCTCTGTCACTTGAATTCATTGAACCAAGTTATTATTTAGAGCTTAGTTATATAAAATTCCTCAGGAATGCATGCAAACAGTCATTGTACCTATCTGCAAAAACAAAAATGGGAACATAAGTGATGCTGGGAACTATAGACCTGTTTCCCTTGCAACTATCATCTCCAAATTGTTTGAACACTACATTTGTCATGCATTTCTCCATTTTTGGCCACAACAGACAACCAGTTTGACTTCAAGCCAAAACAAGGCACTGACATGTGTATTTTTTTACTTAAACAGACTGTGTCTTATTATGTAAGCAAAGATACCCCAGTGTTTTCAGCTTTCTTAGATGCATCTAAAGCATTTGACAAAAATAACCACAACCTGCTGCTTGCTAAATTAATTAAGAGCAATGCACCTCTGTGCATAATAAAACTGTTGTTGCGTTGGTACAAGCAACAGACCATACAAGTAAAATAGGGTACCAACTACTCATCCCCTTTACTGTAACCAATGGGGTAAGGCAAGGGAGAGTTCTGAGCCCACACTTATTTGCTGTTTACCTTGATGAACTCTCAATTCAGCTGGGATCAGCCAGGGTGGGATGCACTATGGGAAATATGGTTGTGAATCATCTAATGTTTGCTGATGATGTATGTGTGTTCAGCCCCAGTATTAGTGGGCTGCAATGTCTTCTGAATATTTGTGGTTAATATGCTGCTGAACATGAAATCACTTTTAATTGCAACAAAACAATTGGTGTTCTTTTTTGCCCAAAAAAGTATAAACAACCTGCCCCATCAAATGTTTTTCCAAATGGTGTACGTGTGCAATTTTTTGACGAAGTGAAATATCCTGGTGTATGGATAAATGCATCATTGAAGGATGATGATGACATTCAAAGACAAGTGAAATCACTATACTGTGCAGCAAACAAACTCAGAGGCACTTTTGATCAGTGCTCTCCTGCAGTAAAACACACTTTATTTCGTGCCTATTGCATGCCAATGTATGCTTGCCAATTGTGGAGCAAATACACGCAGACCAGTATGAAGCGCTTATGTGCTGCATGTAACAATACTTATCGAGTATATACTTTCAACGATGGGTGTAAGCAAGCAATCGATCAGCAAATTTTTAATAGGAAATCGATTTCATGTAAATAAATTACGCATCCTCAGTCTTAAAAATTGCAAGCAAAGCTTACGCGTGAAAAGTTGAAAGGCTGAAGTAACAACAGAGAAAAAAAACAAACTCAAGACTACAATCAAAATTTCATAACACAAGCTCCGAAATCATAACACCTTAACAAACTGACTGACGTCAAGAATACTAGTCTCTAGTGCCAGTGGCAAAAAACGAAACTGTGACTAATGAAATAAGTGTTTGCTCAAAAATTAAAAAGACGTTTACTCAAATACTCAGAGACTATAAAAACGCTTAATCAATCACACCTATTAAAATCACTGCTACGTACTTGAATCTTAAAGCTACAGATATTCACAAGAAAAACCCAGAAAGGCATCAAGCACCCCAGATGGTGGCATAAAACCTGACGTTTGGCACCACTGGGCACTGGAGTGGAGTGGGTGGGCGTGGCTCAAGCGAAGCATAGGTGATGTTGGTCAATTTCATTCATTGGTCGTATTTTCCCTAGTCACACTTTCGAGTTAAAGCGAGATTCATAGCATTTAAGTTAGAATTACAAATTAGCAAAAAGCAAACCACATTTATCACAGCAAATAACAGGAAATTCACACAGTTGGTGCCAGCGGCTGGAGTTCCGGCACTGCAGCCAGTGTTGCCACTCCGTTATGAAGAAAACCCCAGAATTAACCTTAAAAAAAACAGAAAATAATAAAAAAAACCCAGACACACAAAATGTTAAAAAAAGTCAAAACCAGACTTGAAATGTACGCTAGTGGTACTTGCACATAAAAATTCACGTAATATGTCGTATTTCCACCAAATTTTTAACAAGTTCAAGTCTATTTTTAAACATACTGACAATTTACAAGTGAGCTAGCAAGAAATCATATCTATGGGGTAACATATAAGGTTAGTTTGAATTTTTCTAAAAAACGTTTGATGTTTTCTTTTACTTTCACTTAAATGCACAAATGAAACACGTACATGATACATTTTAGGACTATCATCATTCTGGCAGAATTCGTAGCACCGCAAACCACACGCAATGTTTCTCTGGAAAAAACGCAAATACCAATGATGAGCTCAGTACAAAGAAAAACAGACCGGGATTTTGGGAAGTTCCGGTGTCAACTGACTATAGGCAATACACAACCTTAGTCCCAAACACTGACAGAGCACTTGCGAAATAAATGATCTGGAAACTCGCTCACTCAAACACCGGAATGCATGCAAAATTTCTGATCTGGAAAACCGCTCTGCGCATGCGCAGATCGCCTGAAGTCAGAAATTTGGCAAGTCAGAAATTTCGCTTGACACGGACAAAATTGGCTTCATCCTGATCCAGTCCGATCCAGTCTTGATCCGTGCTCATCTCTGTTATGTATGCTCCTATGGCGCGAACAAGCAATTATATAGTGATCCCGATGGAGTGATCGTGGTGAGTGGCCTCTAATAATGCTTGTGAAGCTAGTGAACATTTCATAGTACAACTTGCTAATAATGGTGACGACAAGAGTGAACTCGTGAATCTCCATTGTTGCTTGCTGCCGCAGTGTGAAGCTTTACACACTTGCTGCTCGGGCTTTCTGACTGCAGCAGTGGCACAACGCATTTCAGGTAGTGTCTACTGTCTATTCTGCTTCATGAGGCACAACCTGTGCTGGGACTGTTTTGCCTTCATTTGAACACAATTGATTGAAGTGGTGATGTGACAAGTACAATACGCAGAGACTATTGGTTGGGGTTTAAGAGTTTATGGTTAGGGTTTAGGATCAGTGCTTATTGGGCAAAGTTTAGGGTCATGTTTTGGGTTTAGTGGGTCAGTATTTAGAGTTCAGTTAGGGTTTAGCCTGCAGTTCACTTACTGTAATGCAAACAAGAAGCTGCTAACTGCATGCCAGCTGAAACCATTACAACGCTTGTCCATGCATGTGGGACTGATTACAACACTTGTCCATGTATGTGTTACAGATGTCACGGCCAAATAAGTAGGATATGTGTTCCAAGTTTGTCATGTTACCACTGCAGCCAATCGTGTTCAGCCAAAGGCAAAATAACTTCAGTAGTTATTTTGCCTCACAAGGCAAAGTAGACACTATACAAAACTGTATGTTGTGCATCATAATACACTTTCGGATAGTTTTTGGATACAGATAGCATGATTCTTAGTTCTAACCAAAACAGGATTCGCATCGGATGCCGATATTATTTTTCGAAAACATGATACGATCGGATAGCAAAAATCCACTATCTGATCATCTTTGGTGAGTACCATGCCATCGATGAATGCATGTCCCACCAGACCAGATGTCACCAAACGTGAGGTTAAAGAGACTAGGGTGTAAACAGATACAAATTTAGCAACAAACATTAAATCCAGTAAGTGCTGGGGACTTGAAAAACAAAAAAAATTTAGTTAATGAGTGGAGTATTTATTTTTAAGACAGGTAATACAGTCGAACTTGTCTAATATTCCTATCTTTTGTGTACATTTCTGTTTGTCTTATTCGCTGTCGTCTAATTACAATGGCTGTGTCCATTTTGCCGCCAAGATGGCAGCAGCAAAAGGCTTGGTAGAAATTAAGTAAATGTAACTAAAAGATAAACCTACAACCTAACCTTAACCCTAACTGTAGCCCTAACCCTAACGCTAAGCTAACCTAAACCTAACACTAAGCTACAGTAACGCTAACCCAACCCTAATCCTAACCTAACAACACTAACCCCTAAATGTAAAACCTAAGCAGAGCCTGAAAAAAGCAAAGAAAAAAACGAAAGTCGGCAAGGTGAGAGTCGAACTGAAAACCACTGGCATATAAGCTGTAACACAAAACCATCACACCACGAGTAGGACGACGTTTTCCGGACAAAGTGACCTTTTTGTTGGTATTGCATCATGCCACGAGACCAAATTTTCGACTGCCACAATAGCTCCAGCCGATCTTTTGCCGCCAGAATATCACTGGTGAAATAGACACTACCAATTGCAATTAGTCAATTCCGTAATTGGCCCGCTCTTTATCCTTGAGAAGTGTTGTGTTTGGCTAATACATCATTTGCAGTTATGTTTTTTATGTCTAAGCAGCTAGTATGTGTGGGAATTCAAACAAATTAAGGATCTTTATCTGAGAATTATTGCACCTCGCATTTTGTTTATCGAATTTATGCACAAGGGGCAAAGCGCGACCTGACTCCCCATTGAGAGAACACAGGAAGTCTTTGCAGTTAAAGATCTAAAAGGTGCTATGCTAGCTTAAATGAAGGAATACAGTTAGAGCAGAGGAATTAATTGTTGTATTCATCCATAACGTCATTAACTTGTATTTTTCTGCAAATAAGAACACTCTGCTTGTATACGAGTTACAATGGATAAAGTAATATACGAGCTTCTGTGACAGTTTCTACCTGTTTGCATAATTTGTCACCTTAAAGAGATCAGGAAAAAGTGACGAATTCCTTTGCATTTCATTCAGAATGTCGCGACTTACGAGATTTATCCAACTATTGCTAAAATATGACTGACATCGTCATTGACACCATAGCCTAACAATTACATAACATAACTGTGGGCTTAGGCAGGGTCTCAAACTAAAATTTTTCCAAAGGCCAAATTTGGACCTATAAAGTTACCCAAAGCTGTGTTTTTTGCTGAGACATTTTGGTTCTTGCGGCAGCTAGCCTTTTAATTGCGAGCCGTGGGGGCGCTAGTCTACAGAACTTTGAGAAATGTACCCCGACAATCTTTCGCATAGAACCTGACCCTTACGAATCCGCGCATCAACTGGACTGTAGTCTCTTGTACCCAACAGCAATGGCTAACGGAACCGAAAGGTAGCACAATTTCTTGTTATCAGATCCAACAACAAACATCAGCGGCGATTGATCATCAGCACGGTTTCTGAAACGCAACAGAAACAAACTAAAGGCATTCTACCAGCATAGCTAAAACTACAAAGATAAACTTCGTCCGCTTAGCTAAATTTGCGACAAGCGATAAACAAACAGACAAAACGCACGAATCACATGACTGCGGCTATTTACACAGATCAACTCGCATTAGCACATGACTGTATTTCAACGAACTGCGAAGAGAACGGCTCTCGTAATTAAGCAGACGTGTTGGAATGACAATTAAATAAGTAGTGAGCACGCAACGTATTAATTCAACAGTTAACAAGAGAGGCACTTGGCTGCGAATATTTCAATGAATAGGCATGACTCAAAGACACATCAGCTAACTTCACTAAGCTTTACTGTGCTAACATTTAAACATGAACAAAACAAGTTTACGTACCAAGTGGTGTGATCACCACGGCTCAGACATTTGGTCTTTGTAATCAGAAAACTTGCTGTTGCGGTCGGCAGAAATTTGGTCTATTTCACTTAAGGCCGAAATCATTACTAAAGGTCTAGATTAAACCGACCTGCATTTTATCGCGCTAAGCGCAGCAAAAACAGAAAAAAACAACTTTCTTTGTTACGACTGTTCGAGACTGCAAAGCAGACGAAGGTCTGTCTCAACATCCTGTTCGCAGGCGCAGAAATGGCGACATAAGAGAAATAAACAGTTACTCAACTCAGCAAGAGTCTAACGACCCACGCCAGGGAATTGGAAAAGGTTGCTACTGTAGGAGTGTCAGTGCAATCCATCAAGGCAGTCTATTAATATTAGACTTTAAGGTGGCGTTCAAAGAGTGAATCATACTCTTTGAGCCTAGAGAGTTGCACGTATTAAAATATTTATCACCGGCAGTTAAGACATTTGGTCGCTGCACACCGTTACATTGGTCACTGAAACATTTCAGTCATTTGTCTCCCAGTTGTATTAAAACTTGCCATAAAAGTGTTTTTTAAACTATATTTTTAAACATTTCGACTGAAATGACTTAATTTTTTTGAAACATTTCAAAAATGTTTCAGTGTATCACCAAAAAATACCTGTACCTGAGGGCCGCATTATGACGCTGAGGAAACAATGGTGATATCTTAACCTTATTAGAAAGAGTTTGTACAGTATCTTATTTTTTGTGAAAGGTGTCATGAGTTTAAGAAAATAATTTCTAGCCATCTCTATGCTCGTTTTAAGGAACTACATGCTGGCTGAGCACTTCTAAACACCTGTGGATAAACACTGTCTGTGGAAATAAATCCTTTCTCAGCAAAGAATCAGACACTAAGATCTTACAGAGTATATATTTCGCCTACGATGTAGGCGCATCATCGCGTACCATGTAGGCGCATCATCAGCTCTTATCCAAATAGAATCATTGTCATGACTTACGATATTTATATCCACCTATTCCTGTGGATAAACTGAATAACTTAAGTGTTGATTATTTCAAACTTTCCAGCAAGCTTTGCAGGCCACACAAAAATACCCTTGTTGGCCACATGCGGATCGTCTTTGAGACCTCTGACGTTGGAATTAAACTGATGTCAATATCTGTGAGATCCTGGAAGTGAACATTGCTTCATTTGCCTCAAAAAACTCATATTGCAGCAAAGGTGCTCCACAAAAGGGCAGATCTGAGCTTTGTTCTAGACCAACTATGTCCAACCGAAATGGCTTACTGAGCCAAGAATTATGTCGCTATCTTATACAGGGCTGCATATTGCATAACATATTAATGAGGGCCGCACATTGAATGGCTTGCTTTGATCTGAGCAAACTGAATTTAGCTAAAGCTAATGCACTGAAGCATCCGAATCCTAACTGCAATGGTAACAGATGTAATAATGTGGTACTGAGGATCACCTGCATCAAAAATGTCAAATTCAAGATTATCAAAATAACAACAGGTGAGTATGTAGGATACTTTTACCACAGCTAAATCCTAAACCGGACTGCACAACTTTTACCACAGCTAAATCCTAAGCCTTCGACTGGGACACATGCGGCCTACGGGCTGCAGGTTGGACATAACTGTTCTAGACTAATATAAGTCATGACCGATGCATATGGCTCTCTGCACTTTTCAGCTATCTTTTCAGCCAGTCTTTTGTTTACTCTAGTGCAGGGTCGGGCAATTAATTTTGCTCGGGGGCTACTTTTGGAAGGCTGTGTTTAGCACGAGGGGACCGTAGTTTCTAGTAGTAAAAGAAGCAAGTCTCTGACAAGTTAGCCTCAGCACCAAATTGGAAGAAATCTTACATTTGAAGATTTTTTCTGAATGCTTCCGCAGGCCCCTGAAAATGCTGCGGCGGGCCACATGTGGCTCGCGGGCCGCTAATTGCCCACCCCTGCTCTAGTGCAATCTGCTGTCATACCACCTAGGCTGGGGTGAAAAAAATTTTTCGCTATTGAAAAAGTTGCCAAATTGTGCAAAACTCAATTCCATTGAAATTTTTCAGTTGCTCCCTCTAGTGGTCAACCAACACAAGGGTAAAGGTCACGCGGTGATCAAATTTAGTGAAAATGCTATAAATTTGTAAATGTTTGTATTAAAGACCTTAAATTGGTGTCAAAAGAAGCAGAGTCAAAGTTTCTATCTGTCCTAAAAGAACCTTTTGCCCTATTTCATCTAGAAATTAAGATAGTATCAAAAAATGGTATTTTAAGAGTTATGACGAGTGAAATTTTGGAAAGAACACATTGCAATTAGCAAGCCTTTCTGTTTATATAATAAGTCACTACGAAAGATCTCCAAAGTATGTTGTTATCGACGTGTTATCAATGTTAGTGACAAATCGTTGTTTGCAAACTTTTATTCAGGTATAAGGCTTAACTTCAAAGATAAGTCTCCGCTGGCTGCTATGACTTGTGAAAGCACACAGCCTACTCTCAATGCAACAACCCAGTACGGTACATTTGTACTAGCAGTCATTCAACTCTTCGCAGCATACAATTGCA
>Ga0210059_1013442_pt1 | contig 12245 bp, 6 predicted proteins | sample Ectturendosymbi2_FD_188042 | JGI IMG/M metagenome (GOLD analysis project Ga0210059, IMG submission 188042) | Ecteinascidia turbinata endosymbiont from Florida, USA - Sample 2 (SPAdes) (version 2) | ecosystem: Host-associated > Tunicates > Ascidians > Unclassified | place: Key West, Florida...
TCTGTAGCATTGGTCAAAGAGACAAATTTGCCAGCTGGGGTACATTTTCCGAGGTGAAGCAAGCATTACAGATATGTTCAAGTAAATATTACTTTGAAATATGTCACGTAATTGTACCATAATAACTGTTTTTATTTGCACTACAAAGTTTGTATCGAGTAAAATTTCTTATTCACACAGGTGCTGATGTAGATCGGAAAGACTGTGGTTGTTATGATCAAAATCTTAGGTGTATTTTACTTGCGTTAAATATTCTATTGAACCTCCATGGGTTTTCCCACTTGTTTCCTGGATTAATGTTTCCGAAACCACTCAGATGTTTAGCTTTTTAGGTTCAATCGTTTCACTTGTATAACAAAACAAAAAAATGCGTTTACTTCAATGTTGTAAGTACGCAGCTTATGCAGTGATACTCCAAATACGCCATGCATTCAAAAAGATTTATTCCAAAATTTTGACAAACTTGTTTGGTCGAAACTTTTCAGTTCATTCGATTTTCTTGGAAATCTCGTTACACGAAAAATCTTTTTAGTGATTGTTTGCATGTATTTATGGACCAGCAAGTCACATCTGTAACAAATCTTGTTAAATTGTCAGCTTGTAATTTATTACTACCTGAGATGCAAATATGCTTGACACTCATTATAATTTAGCATGTTTCAAGACGATACACAAATTTTACGGTCGCACCAGGAGGCAAATTTGCGCCCTCGCGCAGTTTTGTCCGGGCAGTTTGCATTGGGTCGCCAGGCGTCAATTCTTTCTTCTGTCGGATACACACAACTGACAGGCGGTAGGACTATGCGGTTAAGTCTAAAAGGAAGTCAATTCTTTAAAATACCGTCATCAAACTATCAGCGACAATTTCGACGTCAAAATATTTTTGATGCAATACGTGCGCTTACAATCACAGCCAATGTGTGATATATGGAGCCAGTACTGCAACATTTACATTTGCGCTCGTTTGTACACAACCGACATCAGCAACGCTCAGGTTACTATCAAAACAGCATTCGGCAAAGACGCACTTTCAATACGGGGGAAAAACTTCATTTTTGGAGGAGTAAAGGTCTAGGTCACCTACGGGTCTTATCCCAGTGAAAGTTCACGAAAAAGGGGGCTGTAACCAGCAATAAACAATGTAATACCTTATTAACTTGTGTTCGTAGCGTTGAGATTGTGCAAGGCAATTCTGATCGACAGCTTAAAAATGATTTTCATTGTTCACCTGGGTCAACCCTTTTTTAATTAAATCGTCCTATCATGCTGAATATAAAAACACTTTATATTCTATACTCATTTAAGACAATTTCCAGTTTTCTAGTTATTACTATGGGTAGATCAGCAAAGTATAGCTTCTCGTTTCGACTTACCAGAAATCATTTGTTGATTTGAACTGTAATGAGCTGAACAGTTTTGCGACTGATTACTGAGAATAGTTGGCTTTGAACGAAATGCACTTGTCGACGCGCCACCTAGCCCTGGAGATGAGCTAGTGTGAGAAGTGACGACTTCGGCAAGGACTGACGATGGTTTGGTGTTATCATTTCTTAACGTTGCTTGCTTGCTCCCTACCAATACATAAGTCACTGTGTTATGAAGTCAGCAATTGGTTACTACTTAGTTCGATTTTAGCAAACTGAAATTCAATTTCAATTTAGTGGAACAAGCAGTTGTAAACGGTTTCTGCAAGTACTTTGCTTTGCTCTAACAACTGTTAAAGTACATTCACAAACGTAAATTACCTGTGAGCCTGGTTTGATCAACGGTATTTCCCATCATGTTCGATTTCATCGCAACGTCGTTTCTCGGCGAAGATGACGAGATCCCGTTCTCCCCCCCTATTGCATTACAATTGCTAGAATTGAGCGACGCAGCTGCAAAAAGTTTTAAAGTGTATCTTTTGGCTTAATTGGAAGCAATATATTCATATAGGTACAAGCGTTTTATAGGCAGGCTGCCATTTCGTCCTTATTTCTAAAATTTGTCCTTACTTTGAAGTGCTACGTCTTATGGAATATTAGAGTCCCTATTTCTAAGAAATGACCTTGATAATTACTTGCGTCTTTATTGTTTGTAGCGTAACAATTTTAGTGATATGTGATAGGCATACAGACTTTTTCCATCTCATCGTAAACTTTGTAATCAATGTTTTGTGACGCCGTATATGCCGTGTAATCCAACAGCACAAAGACGAAACACATTATCACCAGGCAATGTTAGCACAGTACGCTGTATAGGCTGTTAGGACTTTTAGGAAGACTAATTTTGTAGTGAAGTATTTGCATTTAATGTAGTAAAGGAATAAGCAGGTGAAAAAACTTTTCTGTGACAAGTACAAGAATGAATTCCAGAGATTCACGAGATTGCTTCTAAGAATAAGACATTGCTTAAGCAGATTGTTCCTGGTAATATATATGCAAATATATGATCTGACGTTAGTTGCACAAAAGCGAACAATTTCACCGAAAAATGTTTCATTTACTGTTGGAAAATCTATTATCTCCAGTCGTCCTTATTTTTTATTCTAGATCAGCTATGTCCAACCCAAATGGCTTACTGAGCCAAAAAGTATGTCACTATATTGACCAGGGCCGCACATTGAAAGACATATTATTGAGGACCCCACATTGAATGCCTTACTTTGATCTTAGCAAACTAAATTAAGCTTAGACTAATGTACTGAAAGTGTTCGAATCCCAATTGCAGTGGTAACAAACGTGATAAAGTGGCATTGAGGAACACCTGCATCAAAAATATCAAGTTCGAGATTATCAAAATAAGGAGAGGTTGTCAGTATGTGTGATACTTTTACCCAAGCGAAAACCTTAACTGGTCCGCACAAAACCCTCGACTGGGCCACATGCGGCCTGCTGGCCGCTGGTTGGACACAGCAGTTCTAGATCGATGGTAGCCCTGAATATAGGTCTCGGACATGCTTGAAAGGTGACGTTGCTGTGAGCGTTATTGGCTGGTGAGTGGATACACTGTTGACCATTTAATTACCACATTTACCAGAAAGTATAAAGTATTTAATAATGACGTTTTCACCATTTTTAAATGTGGACAACACGTCTAATGTATAATAAATCTAATATCAAGTACTTTAGTCAGTTTTGGTGTATCTCAAAGAATTCCGAAAACATGTTTTGTAGGATTTTTATGAGTTTTGCCAGATTCGTAGAGCAGCTGCCAGATATTTGAGGTCAATAAACCCTGATTCCCTTTTTCCTGCAGATATTACATTTTTATTTATCTTTTACTTTGTTTGGTTGTTTCCAGGCACGAAGTCCATCGTTCAAACACACACTCTCTGCATACATAGACTTTTCAAAAAAATCTAACGTAATTATATGGGTTAAGCCGCGTGCTAACACAATGTATCCCTCCGAAAATGTTAGTGCACCTAATGGCGCAAGGTTTGCGCGAATATCTGTATAGAGTGTTTGTTAAAAACATATTTGTTGAAGAAGAAGTGTATCCTATAAACCTAAATCTGACACAAAAAATTGCTGATCCTAATTTTTGCGACATGTTTTTGCACACCAATGTCCTTATCGATCATAAAACATGCACATGTGCCAAAGCTTTCTTGCTGCTGAAGAGCATAATAAAAATTAAGTTATTAACACCACACCAGACCTATGCTCAGCAAGAAAGGTACACTTCCAAGTTTCAAGTCCGACCGCTGTTTCCATGAAACGGTAATTTTGCAATTTTACTACTTTTTAAGGTTATACTCTTTTACCCAGCGAGCTATTCCTGCTTCAAAAACCAAAAGATGCTCCGAATTTTTCAGCATATTCGCAGAACTTATGTGTGAATGCTGAACTTCTCAAAATTATATGCGGAGTGAAGGGTCACGTTAAATTTTATCAGACACCGACAGAAATCTCTTTTGTTAGTCAAAGGTATGTTTTGTGTCGACCAACCAAAAAATCAACAATACTTTCAACCAACTGTAGGCGAAATGCTACCGACACTCAAAATATCTGCATTGCGTTTTTCTTAAAAAACAACAATCTCGAGAAAGGCATGGTAATTTTAAAATTATGATACTATTTTTGGAATACAGAAACGAGAAAGATACTTGATAAATTAAAACTTTCCAAAAACAGTCAGATCTATGTGTGGGGTCAATTTTTTTCGCTTGTTTCTTATTTCAGACCCTGATATTCGTCCGCAGTATGGATGTGCTGCATTTAAATAATGTATAACTGCGGAGTCAATTATAAAGTGACTCGGACTACCGCAGAAAGTCGGAACCGGTTTAAAAATTTTCCTGCAAAGGAAAAATTTTGGGGAACCTTTGTTTGCTGCTTGAGTCTCTTTATTAATACTTATAATGAAAAAACTGTTTGTCACTGAACAAGGGCAGAGGGTCGAGACGAAAATATGTGCGAAAATACAAAAACGCGGCAAGATAAAATTAACATTTCTTGGAGTTAATTGATTTTTAAAGATACACAACATTCATCCACAATCGGTTGGTTATGTTCAATTCATTGCCAAGTACTGAATGCAACGGTCATACCAGTCAAAGGACTGGACGTGTTGTTCATCGAATCCGCGCTGTTTATATCTGACATGGCCGACGGGCTGCTAGGTGAGCTTTCCGGCGAATGCTGAAGGTTTGGGGCAGTCGGCTGTTTCGCCCGTTCCATCTTTCTCCATTTTGCCCTACGATTTTGGAACCACACCTGAGCAAGAAAGGGCAGTCGTTTGCGATTGCGGCGTTTCGGGAAGGCAGGCATGAAACGGTGCAAAATGCACAAAACGATACGCTTTGCAAAAGTATTTTGTATCTCTATGAATAAAGGGCGATATTCCTGATCGATGTGAAAAAATGCTTCTTTACTTCTTTGTTTTGATTACTCAATCGCGCTAAACAGCAACAAGTTTAACAAACATAAAGTTAAAGAAACTTTTTAATTTGTTTAAATTTAGGATTTTTCTTCTCAACAAATTAAAAGAAACTTTGGACGTTCAGCTACTTGTAACGTTAATCCGAAAGTAAAATCCGCAAATGTAGAACTTCCAAGCAAGCGTACATTGTGTCTTATATTTTGTGATAAGATCACCGTGATTTCGCATTTTTTGTCAACTGATGTCGTCGTTTCTATGTACAAACAGCGAGCACAATCCAGCTTATGACTTTTTATTGCGAACGAGAGCAAACAGTGTTTGCAGGAGAGTTTGAAGGTTTTGGGCGATTGCATGTACTACCAACATTATCACCATCAACCCGATATGCGTGACACAACCTGCACTAGAAAATCACGTCTGTAAATTTCACCTGGACTCTTGCCTCGGTCAAGTCAATCTTCACTGCCAAGTCTTCCCTGGTATATATGTCGGGGTAATGAGTCTCTGCAAAAACTTTTTCCAATTCCTTCAACTGAGAACTTGTGAAAGTGGTACGGATCCGACGCTGCTTTCGTCTTTCGTGCAAACCGCCGTAAGTAGAGTGATGTTGATGGCTGGATTCCGGGAAAAATTTGCAAGGGACTTTGAAACAAAAGCATCACATGAGCTGAGCAACAGAACTTTAAATTCACAATACATTTAATGTTTCGTAACATATGGCAATTTTTTACAAGAAGAGGCCCCAAACAGCACGGTTTTATTATAAATGTTACTTTCACACTCTCTTTCTCGAACAAATGATTTGAAATAGAAAAAAAAAAAACGAATAAAACTGTTAGAAGCGCCAGCGGTAGTTCAGACATCAGATACGTTATTTCATAATGGTTTCTGCATCTCTGATATGATTCTTTTGAGTTACATCAAAAATCAGTTCCTTGAAGGCAAGGGCGTAACGAGGTTACATGGTGCCCGGAGCAAAAAACAAGTTTGGCGCCCCCATGGTCGAATCTGAGTTCTTTCGAAAGCAAATTTACTGTATTGAAAAAAGTACTTGTGACATTGTTGGGACTTTTCGGCGCCTCCCGCAGTAATTCGGCGCCCCCGCAATGATTCAGCGTCCCCATAGTGAATTGGCGCCCGAGGAATTGTGCCCCCCTTGCCGCCCTCGTTACGCCCCTGCTTGAATGCTTTGTTTAAAACAGAAGTTGTAAAATTGGTTGGTTGTGTTGATTACTGGATTTTGATCTAATTTTATGTCAAATGACAGTGTTTGAAGCTTATAGAACGTGTAGAATTTTAGAGAAAATGCAATATTGTGACAAGATTTTGAGCAACATGTCTTACCCGGAGAATTAGCTGAACTTTAAATTAGAAATGCGTAGCATATGTTTGGGAAAGAGTTAAAATGCTTTGGCCGCTGTTGCAAAATATTACCTACTGTATTTCCTTAGAAATCACCAACCGTAAAGTAACAGTTAATGGTTTGGAGCAAAACTTGTACATTGGCAAAATTAGAAATTTTGTGACGAAATTTTTGGCGTTGATTAACACGAATTATGTTCCCTACAGGCCAGTGAAAAGCGGTTTTCCGTAGCACACCTACATCAAGCTGTTTACAAATTGAAAATCATAGGCCAAGCCACCATATGCCAACAACGCTCTGGGCATCTCAAGCCCATCTTGCGCAGCCACCCATTGATCATCATCGCCGAAATCCACACTGACAGAGAAAGGGAGTTGCGGCAGCACGACGCGTAGGAACGAAACCAGTCGTCAGCGTCGTCCGCCGTCAATCGCCCCAGCGCCATCGGCTAAATACAAACGCTACAAGCCTGCATGTGGTTTGCCGCCAGATGCTTGGCGATCACCACTGAAGGGAGCATACTTGCTCAGGGATTTGAAGAGACATGTGTTCTGTTGGACACTACGCCTCTGACTCATACTGTAAAGCTATCAATGATTGTCATCGCCAGTACCATAATTCTTGATTGAAAAGCTGTGGCAATGATCTCTTGAATTTGCAAAGCATCAGGCAAAAATCTACACTTTTCGAAAGCTTCTACTGTTTAGTACCCAAAGTGAAAGACCTTAGCACGTGGCTTGTTTCTTCAAAATATAGTCAAAAATTAAAAATCACATTTGCATTTCTACTGACTCTGAAACGCGTGTCATGGCTTTCACCAAGTCTGTAACAGTTATGCCCAGCAGATCAACCAGGAAAGCAATTGGAAAAAATATAACTTGTAAAAATGCTATCTGTTTGAAGGTTTGCAATTACAGAAGTGCGTGAAATTGAGGCTGGACAACCGTATCATGTAGGAGTGCAGTCAAAAATGTGTCACACGCTCCGCTGTTGAATTTTGAATCACTAATTTTCCGAGGTAGTCCCACCTTTGTGGCAGTTACGCAGTGTTTGAAATAGGCCTTTGTGAAAACTAAGGCATATAAGCCGCCACTTCTACGTCCTGTTCAAGACAAATCACTATACGCAGAATAACAGAATAACGACCAGTGAAGATAACTTCTCTTTTTGCAAATAATTTTGTCATTCTTGAAACGAAACCAATTACAATATTTATACAGCCCCAAATTTCCATAAACTGAGCTTTATTTTCAGGTGTGAATATATTCATATAAATGCTCGTGATTTTATGGGGATAAAGCCTTACACCTACAGAAATCATGCTCGAGTGCTTTAAATCTCGTGTTTCGGTAGTCGCTTATGCATGGTTCTCACGTATGTCTGTGATGCTCCACTGCAAAACTTTGTGCGCCCTACTACTTCAAAAAAGAACGACATAACATCCTCATCGGAAATAACTCAAATTCATAATTTAAAATTTCTTGATGAACCAAGCGTCTAGATTTAACTTTTAAATTTCAGGAAAGAAATTTTCAGCTCTCAGCATGCCACCATTGACACAGGATCACATCAGAATTATGAATTTCCTTCTAGTCGTTTCGGTGGTAGTTGAAAATGCTCACCTGCAGAATATGGCGACGCCTCTCGCAGCCCATTCAGGCTGTAGGCTGTTCCCGAAGTTCCTGGCGCCTGGCTGCTCGAGGGGATTCCAAAAGCGGCGTTGCGTATGGGCATGGCTGATGAGTAAGCGGATGGAAAACTGCTTTGCGACGTTTGCTTTGAAGGTAAAAATTCAAATAAATTATGGAGTAAGACAGGCGATGCTGAAACGCATGGAATGATAAGTATTGATTAACTACCTGAACCACGCTACGTCTTAAGTCACTGCTAAGAAATTTCTTTAAATCGACTGCCGAAAGAAACTTGAGCTCCGAATTTCCAGTGTTTTGTGTGTCTTTTTTGGGTGGATTGACAAGTTCTCTCAAACATCTCTATTTCAGTCACCCGAGAAAACAATGCGATGAATTAAATATGCACTACTGATTTTAGAACTGGACGTATCGTCGGGATTTGGTAGTATAGTGGACTTATAGTAGCTTCAAAACGGGAAGACCGCAGTTTGAGGTAAGCTGATTACTTTCATCATGAAAAGAATGTCTCAGAAGAAGCATCTGTCTACATATTTTTTCATATCGGATTGTTACCTGCATAGATCAATCTTAACTATAGACGAGTAATTCCTTACTTGAGCGTGTGCACACGAGCTGAAGTCTGTTGCGTACGGATGCCCGACATAACCTTGATGGACGTCATTGTTAGAAGCAGCCGCGACCATGCATGCTGTTGTGTCGTAGTTTGCACCAACACCCAAGTATGATGGGTATTCCATGAAAATTACTAGATTCTGCTTGCAAGGAAAAAATTAATGTATTTTTGCAACACCTGCTTCTTTTGATTAACCTCTATCTCTGGTGAAACAAGAGCAGAAATACCAGGAATGAGAGAAGATATAGAAACAAAGCATTATATTAGTAGAGTATATAAAAACACTTTTCAAATAACCAAAAGCAATTCAGAAATGCTTTCTCATTGAAAACTAGTTAACCAGAAAGTGCATAACCGAACGAAATAATTTAGCTTAAAATTTAATATAGACATTCAACGAAGACTCGTCAAAAAGCATCAAAGCTGATTGGTTGCAGTAATGCAGCGACAATTGCCTTCTCTCAACTCATTACGTTATCAAATCTATAGAAATAGAATAAACTGCCTCTGGCAAGCTGCAACAAGTTTTTACGCCCATAGAGACATAGTCACTAAATCCAATTGCTGTCCTAAACTGCATTATGTCGACGAAATAAGCTGCAAAATCTTACACTACCCTCCAATATCGTTATCTTACCGATATAAAGTCAATTGGCCTTTCCCCTTTTTCGTGCGCCGAAAAATTTCTTTCTTGGATATGCCGGCGTCTGCTGACCTTCCTTACTGAGTGACAGTGTCGGCACGAGCTGGAATGAAATCAGATTAAAAATCTTGTATCGCTCGTCCGCTTGGCGGCGCGGAAATGGCCTACCTGCAACATCATTTATGATTTAACTGATGTCTTAGCAGGAGAATTGCAAGGGAGTTTTTTCGGTCTTCACTCATTTTTACCGCTAAACAAACCATAGAAAAATGGGATGACTGAAGAAACCAGAGACCACTTTCTGGCATATTTATCTCTAATAGAACACAGGGAATAAAACATCTTTTAATCCAGCAATACAAGCATTTCAACATATCAGATGCTTAATTTTGCTGACACGTTTTTTCTCCAGATGATCAACAAAAGAAAAGCAAATCTGTGCAGAAAATCTCAGGTTGTAATTTAAATTGTTATAAAAAGCGGATTACGTGCAGGCAATATTGTGTTTTAGCATCTCATGACGATTAATTGCGTCAGCGAAAAACCTGTCTCCGAACCTACAAAGACATAAATAAACTTTGCCTTAGCAGCAACTCGAACCGCTGAGCCAAATATCAACAAAGTTTTCTGCATAGTATTTAAAATGTTTGGAACAAATGCCACTGCGTGGTGTTAAGTGCGAGCAACAGGTGCAAATATTGGGGGATAATTTCTTTCAGCTTGTTTTGTCAAAAAGCCGAAATTATCGTGTTGTCTGAAAAAGCGTACAAGTTTTTGTCTCAATTAATTCGTTTGAGCACTCTTGCAAATCTCGGAAAAAAATTCTAGAAAATTCACTTACTGCTATAGTTCAGCATTCCAAAAACGCTTCTCCCAACCGTCAGTCGTAAGTGGCACCACCAGCGCATATGAAAATTGTTGATGCTTTCGGCGAGGTTTCGATGGACCAAATGTGAAAAACACTGAGCAAAAAGAATACGTTTATAGCAAGATTGAAAAACGAAATTGGTCAATTGATGGACCTCTACCAAGTAATGTTCGGTAAATTACTTTGCAAGAAATTAGATGATGTTGTGGGATAGACTTATCAGGACTAAACCTACTCGAAACCGTTAATGAGTAACCGCTGTAACTGACTTGATTTTTTATGAGATGCAAATGAAATTCGCTGTAGTCATACATTAGTTGTAACTGTGCGATTTGAAGCACAAGAAACATTTTGTCTTGGCCATTCCTGCCTTGCACATCGAAGGATGCTCTGTTTAAGAAATCTGGATCAAGATTAAAATTGTTGTAGTTTGTAGGAAAAACGTGACAAAGATTTTTTACATACATGAAATAGGCATAATCTACAACAGGGGTGGGGAACCTTTTTACCGTCACGGGCCGCATGAATTGTCCGTTAGCGCTGGCGGGTCGCAGAATCAGTTAATAATTCTACCTGTGTCTAACTATGAGGAAGAGTAGCTACTCTTAACGTGCTATCTAAGTACATGCTTATCATGGAGTTTCGTTTTGACGCGATTTTGTACTCAAACATGGGTAACGAAAATTCTGATACGGGCCATATCAAATGCTCACGCGGGCCGCAAGTTCCCCAACCCTGATCTCAGGTTCAATGAGCAGAATCTGCACCTCCTTCAAACTGGTGTATAAGTTTTCAGCAGAAAAAAATTTACTCCATTTATTACTCCGTTATTTTCTGGACGGAGTGCACTATAAATTGAGAAGTGTGTTGAACCATAAAACTCGTTTATAGTCTTGGAACCGCATCGAAATGGTATTTTATCATTGTTGGTTCTGAAACAATTTCGATGATTTTTGATAATCACTGAAAAATATTTTTGCTGTAATGTGTGTATGGTGTCAACGCTCAGACAGTGCAGTAGTTTTAGAAGCAGTTATCGGTGTTTCGTACGTCACTCGGGCGGTATCTTTGTCAAAATTGCTGTAGATGTGTGGATTTTCTTAACAACTGAAAGTCTTAAGTATGATGAAATAAAATCTGAGTGTGACAGATAGAAAATGTTCAAGAGCTGTTAAAATTTTGTTCATTTTTAAGAAAAATGTAGATGCTTTTTCTCAGCTGCACATTTTAAGGTAAGATAAACGAAAAATGCGCTCGTTCAAGGCAGAGAACGAAACAAAGTCAAAGACGCTTGAAAGTCTAACATTTGGTTTATTTGCTGACACAATGTTTCGTAGATAATACATAAACACCTGGTCCCATATTCGTTATGTTTCATCATGACGTACAAACGGCGGCCACCAAAAGTGAAACAGCTGTGCGTTAAAGCAAGACACACGCGGTGATACCAAATAAATAAACAAATAAACGAAAGGTGAAAAGTTTTTTTCGTTGTGTTTGCTCAAATCCATTTGTCCACCGAGTGAAAGCAATTTAGAGAGCTGATCCAGGCTTTCCGGGCTCAAGCCCATATGAGCAGGTGCGGACCGCGCCGAGCTTTAATAGACTCAATTCCGATTGTAACGACGTTTCCAACGACCGTAAGCGTCAGCGGGAGCCGTGTAACTTGGTTAGAATCGACTTGGTGTTAGCACTCGCGCACAACAAATGCACTGACTTTTAACGCTTTGCTGTCTCTGACAGAAATGAAAAAACATCTTTCCAAGTAATTACTTTTCAGCCTGCTGCTTTTCTCAGGCCGTGCGGTTCACGAAGCACGCGAGTGCAAGCGCAAAAGCGAGGCCATTTTGTATTTTGTGAAACATACCTGTGGTCGTTTGAAGGAGAAGCACGTCTGCGCCAGGCGAAACCGAGCGTCAGTGCAAAAAACGGGATTTATTTTCGTGCAAGGTTAAATTCCAGTCGGTTCTAATTTTTCACGGACAGCTAAGTTTTATTTTGTTTTTTTGTTGTTTTTTTGACTAGTAATGTTGTGCCACCTGCTGCCGGAAGAGTATTGCCCAGGCATTGACTACGATTCATCGCAAGTGCGTCGCAGTCGGCATCTGCTTTTCATCCGACGTTGGTTACACTGCACGCCAGCTGAAGCGGAAAGCAGCCGGAAGCGAAAACAAAACTTGGAAAACTGGAACAACACGCAAACTGCGAAATCACGTAAAATGTTGGTTTTCTTCAATTTC
>Ga0210059_1013443_pt1 | contig 12245 bp, 10 predicted proteins | sample Ectturendosymbi2_FD_188042 | JGI IMG/M metagenome (GOLD analysis project Ga0210059, IMG submission 188042) | Ecteinascidia turbinata endosymbiont from Florida, USA - Sample 2 (SPAdes) (version 2) | ecosystem: Host-associated > Tunicates > Ascidians > Unclassified | place: Key West, Florida...
CTCCCCAGGAGGGCGTCAATGACTTTCTTGGGGGGCGGGAGCCCTTACGCGCTCTACAACAACATGGAACGTTTGATCAATAAATTTACCAATCAATACATTTGCTTTCAAAATTTGTTTAAAGTTAGGGAGGCTTGAGACTTGAAGGCCAGTTATTTGATGGAAGCGTGGCAGGGCATGGTTGAGAAACACGAGGATAGCGGATCCCACAAACACAGTCATGCAGATCAGAAAGTACGACCGAACAACTCTGACCTCATCCAGGCTTTCTTTCTTCTTCTTTTGTTGTTCAAGCTGCTCCTCCCTCCTCCGTCTTCTGATTTCCAGTTCCTCCTTCCGTTCAACCCGATCGAGCATGGACTTCACCACCTGTTGCACCACTGACTTCCTACACACATACACAGGACGCGATCTAGACTTGCTGTGCGAGCGAATGCAGCAACTCAGGCACAACAGGTTTCAAAAACAAGGACTTCCGCAGAATGAACCCACAGCCACTTTGGTTGATTCAATAAACAACAAATCAGCTCCCGGTGCTCGCAGGTGGTTTTTCAGTTGAGAGCGCGTTTAATTCATATGATTCACTTGAATTCATGAACTATGCAAAGTACCCTAGACATGCGAACCAGCCTTCCACACTCCCAACCACTGACACGCGACTCCATTGAGCAGCTTCTTATCCTGAATCGATTTGCATAAAATGGCGAGTTTTTTCGTAGCCCTGAATATTTGTATACAATCCACAGGAGCCCCTTTTTTCAGTGACAATGCAAATAATGCTTCTCTCACTGCTGGCAGTTTTCCGAAAAATTATCAAAAATCTTTCTCGCAGAAATGACTTATCTGCAACCCACTGGCACTTGACAGTGTGAGAAAAACAGATCTTGCGTCCGAGAAAAACTCTGCCGCTGCCAAAAAATAAAAGGTTTGTGCGTCGTTCCCGACATAGTGTTGTTGCTGGTGCTGTATGCAAGTTGCTCTGCACACCAAGATGAAAATAACTTCAGTATTTGTGCATATTTCAAAGATGCGAACTGAAAAACTAAGTGTTCATTTTGGCAGTTTTCATCAAAATCACATCCACACTTCTTTATTTCTCAAACAGACGAAGTCGAATTACCACGGTGAAGAAAAAACACCGAACTTACGCAAGTGTTTTCTCAAACTTCAGGACATTGTTAAAAAAAACATATTCGAGTCACTTGGCAACGCAGCAAACGGCAGACACTTCCAAACAAACGACAGTCTCGGAGAATCGAATAATCCCAACAGTGCAGATTAACGACACGTTTGTTGCTATTGTCGATTTGCTTTGGGAAGGGGCTGTGGTGGTGTGAGTGAGGGCTCTCGCACAGAGTACGAACCAAGTAAAACTGCGCAAAAAACACGCCTGGAACAAACCTCTGTTGCTCTTCTCTGCTTTCCCTCGATCCGAATATTTTCTTCTTCGGCCGGTCAAACGATTCTTTCCTTGCAGGGCGGTCGACCGGCGTCAGCTTCTCCGCAACCGGTCTGCACGTACGTATGTACACGTTTGGCTCACACCGCTTCCTTTTCGCTGAGCTGTTTCGGTCATTAGCCCCATGATAGTATTAAAACTCGCCACAACAGTATTCGCTAGTCTACCTTTTCAGACATTGTGACCACATTGACTCAATTTTTTTCGGTCATTTAAAAAAAAAATCCGGTCCATGACTGAACAAAAGCAGGACTCACACTACAGGTTTCTAGTCTATGGTTTGTTGAAGTAGTTGGGCACATTATTACTTCAAAAGTTTTTTTGAACACCATGCAGTCAACCAAACGACCGGTTAAATCATTACTAAGGATCACAACTCAACAAGAAGAAGCGAAATGGCAACAAGGAGACGGCCAGGGGGGAGACAATGAAGGTCATGAGCTTTGAACGCGAATGTCAACTGCTACAAGTTACAAGAAAAAACGATCAAACTTAAAGTTATTACTATCAAGACATTGTCCTTAAAGCTAGTAGCTGCAAAACCGAATGAGCGAGTGTAAGTTGCAGTGATAATAACTCAGTAAAAAACGGTGGATATCACCGATTTCAGAAAATCCCCACCACACCTGTTGTCAGGTAAACCTTACTGTGGAGCTAAGTACAAGAATCAATTGCATAATGCATGACAACGAGCGATATGGCTGCGTGACAACGAGGAGTGACTTTTCAAGCATTATTCATGTAAACAAGGAACCCACTGAAAAATTTCACTCAGCATTATTACAAAGTCACCGGGCAAGCTTGACAAAAACATTACCACTGCAAAAATTACACGACGTCTCCCACATACACAGTGCCTTGGAGTGGCAGTGATTGCACAGTGTTTTACAGAAAGTCACACCGCTTGTACGAATCATTGAAAGATACCGACTAAAATAACTCTGTACTGAACAGTAAAGATCAAGGCGCAGGTGAACGTGAGCGCCACGAAAGAATTGTTTGTAGAAATGAAGACAAACATAAATGGAATCAGTGGCAATAAAGATTTTCTCATGACTCACCATAAATAACGCAGAGCCTGAGCAGGAGTGCGTTCACGTAACAAACCACTTCTGCCGTATAAAGAAACTGCAGCTGAAGTATTAAAACATTTTTGCAATGGCGATGCTATTGTTTCCCAACAATCGGTTTTTAGACTTTGGTTCGTGGTAACCTGTTGTATAACCCGCGGAGATGTTCGAAGCGGGGGTAATAATAATAAGCGTGCTGTTTACGTCATCCACACCAACCTTCCCCCCCACAACGGGTCTTTATCGGTCATGAGTCGTTTGATGTCAGTTCCGGGTTGTTTGAGAAGATCCTGGTGACGTTGCTGCAGCTGCTCGAGCCTGTCGCGAAGGCTGGGTGTCTTCACGCTAACCTCGTTGTCGTGTGACGTCACGGACTCGGGGGTTGGCTCTGAACGTTAAAATATTGAGGTTTGCGCGAGGTGTGATGAACATGCCGTGCGACGAATGGGCACTTTTTGTTTAAATCCACGATTTTAACGTCAATCCCACCTTTCTCAGTCACGGCGGTCAACAGGAACCTCCTGATCTCATCACCCACTTTGCACTGCATCAGCTGCTGCCCATGCGTGGGGGTGACTTGGACCCCGGCGGGGATCACTTGCAAGTGTCCGACCCCTGCAACAAAACCCCTGTACATTACCCCTGTGTCCAACTCCTGCAACAAAACCCCTGTACATTAACGTCGCGAAGCAAGGCACAGAAAGGTTGTGCGCAATCCAAACACAGTCTGGCGAAAACACTCTCTCAGACTTTCCACGCAGACTAACCTGGACAGCCATCACTGAGCTTGATCGACACCCTCACCCGCGCCGACGCCCCCAACTTCATCAACTGGGACAGTTGTCCAGACGACAGGGTGACCTGCATGCGGGGGGCAGCCTTCGGGGTGCTCGGAGACGGCTGCGAACATAAAACAACCCCCCTGTTTTATCCACCAATGCACTTCGGCAGAAGATTAGACACGCTGTGGCGCAGTTTGACGCATGAAACAATCGCACGGTGCTGTTGTGTTGGAGGGGGTGGAAACATATGCAGGCATCAGCAAATAACAAAACGCAAAATGTGGGAAAAACGCTTTCGGAAGACTTTAAAAAGAACTCACGTTAAAGATTTCATTATTATTTTTGTAGGAAACTTACAGAGAACGAGCCGTGAGTGGTGTTGACTCAACAACACCCAGACCGAAGAAAGTCTGACGCGGTTTATATTCAAACCAAGTTGCGTTCATTGCTTTATCCGGCTGAGTGGTCTAATTGGTTGGGCACATGCCACCGAAACTGGCGAGCTGGGTTCGATTCCCGGTCGGGTCATACCGCAAAATGTCCAGGTTTGTGGTCGGCGTTCAGTGACTGGTGCAAGGAAACAGTTGACGCTCGGCGCTGCCATTGACTCGCCACGAGTGCAGCATTCACTGCGAAAGTATCCGCAAGCAAGCGGCTACAAGCAAGCGGGGTAAGAGTACAAAACGAGTGTATTAATGAAACCTGGTAATAATACTCAAATAGAGTTACATCAAACAATATCTTTTTCTTTTTGGTGCAAGCAAACACGCAAACGTCAAACCCCCTGGCACTGGACAGGGCAGTGGCGCAACTGACCAGGAGGTGAATGTCGGTTGTACGTGAAGTAACGACACGGTTTCAATAGAAACCTAACCTCACCTGAATTGTTGGCGTTGAGGGGGTTTTCGCAGCTGGCTTGTCAAGCGGTTGCGGGGAGGGAGACGGCTTGTTCGCCAACCTACAAAGAAGCAATTGCACACGAGTCATTCACACGCCGTTGCATACACATGACAAGTCACTGTGAAAAGCAAGAAGTGATTATTATATCAACTTCGCGTTGGGGTGACCACAGAATTGTAGGAAGGACATTTTGATGTAATCCTAAGAATCACGACGAGTAACTGCTAATCGCAAAAATGTTGGCGCATACATTTAACCAAAGAACAGAGTTACGTCGCAAAATTGCGAGAAAACTAAAGTGAAATACGAGTTAAAACTGGAACGCAGGTTTGTCCACAACTTCCTTAAAATGGAACCAAAGATCGAATCACGTGACTTTCCACTGTTACGTTGAAAAGTACACGTTTGCCCAAGGCACAATACATCACTTCAGAAACAATCTGCGCAATTCCACCAAATCATATACACTGGCTGGTTGCAGGTTTGGCCAGGGTTGAGAAGTACAAGTCAATCGGAGGATTTCTTCTCAAAGCCAAACGGGCTCGGCACGTACCTCCTAGTTGGGTGAGGTGGGGTCACTTGATACGTACCTTATAGTTGGGTGAGATGGGGTCACTTGCAATCCTTTCAATTGAATGCCGGTCGTTGAATCTGCCGTCGAAACATATTAAAATGGTTTGCGCGAGTAACGATCAATCATGCGTGACGGCCAGCTTAAGCGTGACAACGAGCTCTGTGCACCAATAAGCGGTGTTCCAAGCAAGACACGTCAGTAGACACGTCAGTAATGCGTGACACACGGTTAACGCCCAAAATACCACGAGCTTGTTTCCTGTCGTCGAGCGACGCTGCATTACAAGCATAATTGATGTTTCGTGAGAACGAAGTCACAAAACTAATCTGCATCGCGCTTGGAAAGCTTGGAGGGTGCGGAAGATGACGATTGCGTATGAGGAGGAGGATGTGGCTGAAGATCCCCTTTATCGAAAGTTGTTTTTTTCATGGAAAATCACTGAGAAGAGATTTCCACTGATTTTGCCCGGATTTTCACCAAATCAAAACTTTCGGGGGTGCGCTACACCACCCCATAGAGAGAATACAAACATGGCAGAAGAATACAAACATGGCGGAAAACTGACCTTGTTTCAAAAATATCTGCCTCCCAATGATTTGCTTGTTTCCTTGCAGGATGTACTGCAGACCAGTAGAGCGCTTGCTCAAGCCAGCCAGTTGCGTATCGCCTGATGCCCCTGCGAATACAGCATCACAGTCTTGCGGTCGGATCACAGCTTAGTGGCAACTTTCAACGTGTTTGGCGCAATCGACCGACCAGGAAGAATTCGGAGTTAATAAATGGCAAGAACCACAGCCTCAGAAGAACGTGCTGTGAAGTGGAAATTAACCACTGCGCCAGCAGTCGAGCCCTTTCAAGGAAAAGACGAGTAGCGCGGAGACGAAGAGGTGAGGGTTACATCGAAACCGCAAAATCAACACTTGAAACACAACCGCTCAAGCGTAACACCAACTTTGTTAAGGCGCTGTGCATTAGCTTTGGCAACGCTTTGAAAAACATTGCGGTGCGATTGAAACCCTTATTCCCAGCTTCATCTTCCACTATATTATTATCTATGGTTCGACAGCATCAAGTACCTGCGTTTGGCTTCAGAGCAATGAATGCGGGTTGTGGGGAGTGGCGGGCTTTGATTGTGATGGTTTGGAGAGCGTCTGCGGGACATAGGAACAGCTTTATGTTTTCAATATACAGCTTATATCGAGTCATTTCATCAAAACAATATTTATGACCAATTGAAACAAGTGCTAATCCATACAACAGTAACGTAACATGCTTCTTCCAGCGTGAAAACAACATCTTAACAGCCAATCAGTAACGAGCTACAGACACATAGCGCAGAGCACAAAAACACGGGACAAAAAATAAATCAACCAGGCCAAGCAATCGCAAGGACTGCTTGTGCGAGCCGGTGTGAGTTTATGAATGGCTGAGTTGCAAACTATTGCAGGGCGAGTAAAAGCCCCAAGTGTTTCGAGTCAGCTTCATCCCCAGTGATGAAAATGATTGAATGGATAGTATCAGAATCCCCCCCTCACCAACAAACTTCATTTTTTAAAACCTAAACCGCCTTGAAATTAGCCTACAAAAACTTTCCGCTTATTTTCACTATTAAACTTTACTTCATAGTTAACGAAGTTCTTAAAAAAGTTTAATTGGCGTTTTGGCAGCCGAGTAGTAAGTAGCTCCTTGTAAGGGTAGTCGCCTGCAGTGTCATGGAGCTTGTCACCTTCAGGCATTCAATCAGATTGCGCAGAATGCACAAACTGAACCCACGTTGAATGGAGGTTTTCCAATTGCTTCAATAAGTCGAAAGGCGTTTGGCACAGATTGAGTCCAGTCTGAATCTCCGTATCACTGCTGTCTAAACAAGCTTAGAGGTTGCTCACGAGAAAATCGAGAACCTAGAAAGTGGGCTGGTGAGTTTAAAAACTGAATTTCAACTACATGCAACTGAGAATCGCAAAGCAACAATCATTCATGAACTTCATTCAAAGGTATTTAACTTGCTGTTCCAAGATATTCCTATAAAAGAATAAAGTGAAACTTATGAAAAGATTATTCGTACATTTATTTCCGATAAATTGCTCTTTTCTGCGTCAAACCTCGATCGAATCATATTCTCGAACGCTCATGGCCTTCCACGGAAAACCTCTGCTGTCGCTCTCATCCACTTCTGTCACTGCACCATCCATTGTTGTGAAATTACTGACCATGAAAGATCGGAACTCCATCCTCAACCTAGCTTCCCATGCCAGACAATTTAAATGCAGCATGACAAAGCACCTTCCATTGGCAATGCAAATTCAACGACGTACTCTGCTCAGAACTGCAAACTAACTCTGCAAACAAGGAAAGCGAATCCAGTGGAAAATTGTCGACACAGACTACAGACTCTTTGCTGGCGGTGAGCTGGTCGCACTAGTGTATCAGTGCCTAACAATCTGCCATTTGAATGCTCGCAGTATCTTCGCTTATAACTGGTCACTGAAGCTTGCGGAATTTAGTGCAGTTGCTGATTTCTATGGGTTCGACATTATTTGTGTTGCCGAAACCTGGCTAGATTCCTCCGTTTCCAATAACCTTCGACGCCTTCCCGGTTTTTGTTTTCTATTCCGTCTTGACCAGAATCGCCATTGAGGCGGAGTTTTGGCCTACGTCAAGTGTAACATTTTTGTCAGCGTTGACTGGATTTAGAATGCGCCGGCACTGAAATACTGGCTCGAATCTCTATTTTCATAGCGGCATGCTACCAACCACCAGGGCTTGATACCCAGTCAAATCAGCGTTACTGCGATTCATTTTGCTCTGCTTTAAACACCTTGTCGAGAACTCACTCATCACTAGTTGTCGGTGATTATAATGACCTGTCACCTCAGGGAACTAAACACCGACAATCGTGCTTATCTCGTGGCCTAACCTCATTTGGACTACAGCATTTGAGATGCGAGCCTACACGTCGAGGGAATATAGACTGGTTTTTAGCAACTAAGCCAGAGGTAATATCTAGTAGTGCCGTTTTACCTCCTCTCACAAGACCACTGTTTAATTTTCGCCGAGGTAAACTATAACATCTCCCTCCGCACAACATGTAAGTCTTTAATCTGGGACTACTCAAATGCGGACGTCGAAGGGCTGGAGGACGTTTTTTTTCCACTTCCCTGGGACCTCATGATATTCAACTCACCAGGTGCTAACAATGCCTTACCAGATATTACCGACGTCATCAATCAGAATGCTAACGATTTTATCCCAACCAACCAAACCTGCACATCAAAAACGAAATCTTAACCTCTGGATGACCAGGAGCATTTTACTACTTCTCCGAAAACGTCATATGTTATACAATCGCTGGCGTAGATCGTATAAACCCGAACATAACCAACTTTACAACAACATACGCAATCTGGTTCAGCGAAAAAACTAGACTGCGAAAAATCGCACTTTTACACACTTCACCGAACGACTGAAGTCACTCTGTCAAAGTAACATTAACTTTTGGAAAATCGTGAATCCATACTGGCAACCTCCTACAGATCGGTCCTTCCCTCTTTTATCTAATGGCATTGCTCTTGAGTCAGATTATGACAACAGCAACATGTTTAACAATTTCTTTGCCTCTGTATCTACCCTGCCGAATATCGACTTAACGCTTCCCATTCGCGGGGATGCACGCATCCCCCCAATATACATCGAACCGTGAGATATTTTCATGTTCTTGAGCGTCTTCATCCTTCCAAATCCAAATGTCTCCTTAATCTACCAAACCGCTTACTTAGATTATGTTGCGAACCCCTAACTATGCCGTTTAGTGTACTCTAACTTTATATCTCCACTGCACAATACCCTTCCGCTTGGAAATTAGCCACTGTCGTTCCCATCCACAAAAATGATTCCTATTCCGACGTCGCAAACTACAGACCTATTGCTAACCTCCCCATCAATACTTGGAAGCTCTACTTATTTTTGTTGCTGGTGCAGTGTGCACAGACAGTGCTTAACCTCCCCATCTTGTCTAAAATATTCGAGCGAATCATTCACCGTCACATTTATTCATACCGCGAGAGTAAGTAACAAACTGTTGTCCGAACGTAATTCAAGTTTCCGTAAAAACGTTCCAGTCACATCACTCTCAGAAATCACACATGAACTTTATACTTCCTATGATAGGGGCTTGTCTTCAAGGATCGTTTTTATGGATATTTCCAAAACCTTTCATCGACTTGATCACTCCGGATTAACCAATAAATTGTAACAGTTAGGAATAGATGTATCTTTACTTAATCTCTTGTCTTCCTACCTCGGTGATCGGAGCCAAATAGTGAGAATCAATGACAGTTATTTAAACGCTTGCTATACAAATTGCTGGGTACCACAGGGCTCTGTCCTTGGTCCCTTATTGTTTCCACCCATCTCTCCCCTTGTTCCTGCATTGAACAGTATTGACCTCAGTGAAACCAATTCATACAAATATTGAGGTCTTACATTTCATCGAACCTCATCATGACATCATCATATTTTGTCGATTAAACAAAAGACCAGCGCACTCAGACTTAACCGCATCAATCAGCTTCCACACCTTGTTCCACGCAAGGTCCTTTATACACTTTGTTTTCTTGTGTTCTCCCAAGCTTAGACTATGGAAATGTGATTTTCTCCAACTACTACTTCGGATAGCTTGCTGCTTGAGAACATACAAAGGCTGCCAAACTAATACTAGGTTGCTTTCGTACACCACGTAAAGCCTAACAACGTCCTTTCTGATGTCAACTTCATTCTGTTATCTAACAAGAGAGAACTCCATACGCTCTTGCTCTTTTATCAATTAAAAACTGGTCACACCTCTCCTGTCCTCCACTCATTTTACCGATTACCCTAGAAATCTCAGCCTACTCACTTCGTCATGCCAATAATTTTCAGCTTCCTTCTCCAAACGTTCACTAGTACATAATTCATTATTTTACAAAGCTCCTACACTCTGGAATTCTCTACCACAATACATCAAATTATTTTCTATTTTTACAGCATTTGAAAAACCGCATCACCCTGTTTCACCATGGCAAGAAACGCAATACTTAATCCACCCGCCACCTCATTACGCTGCATGTTTCGCCGTGGTCACAGCCCTTTAAACATTAATATGAAGTTCTTCGTCAGAGTAGTTGTGGGTATACGGAAACGCTCGAACACTTACTCCTGCAGCGCAATTTGTCCTTGCAGCTCACTTCTAGCACTAAAAAATCCCTTGCTCAACGAACAAATTTATAATCAGCCACAACAATCTGCTCTCACTAATAAAAATTTAATCCATATTCTCCTATTTGGTCATCCGGAATTATCATTTAAACCAACAGTAGTCATCTTCACAGCACTGTTTCGATTTCTTGAGCACAATGGGCGCTTTAAATATCTTGATTGACAATCTTGACTCGTCCATTTTCTCGTGCATCCTGTTATGTCATTCGCCTTGCCGCTTCGTGATTGGTTTATTTTGTTTGTTCGTTTCCTCCCGTTTATTTTGTATTCACTCACTCGACTAGACAAGAGGTATCAACCAAGCTTCAGTCTGTCGCCAATTGTCTTTAAATCAATTCATCGCACTGCATGCGATCCAGCTGAAAAACGTAAGATGAGAGCAAAACATTTTCTTCTAGTCCTTGAAAAATGAGGAATGGCGATGATGACGTATTTCCGGGGCTGGGTTGTGCTCTGACGCAACAGGCACATTTTACGCTGCGCGCCAAACAAACAAAGGCAGTTTCGTGACGTTGGACACATCAAACGCGTCTCGCCGCCTACGACACACGAACCTAATGGGCAACACATGATCCCACTGGACAACACACGAACCCATTCGACAACACACCTGGCAACGCACCAACCCACGCAACAACACATGAAATCACTCGACAGCCCACGAACCCACTGGGCAACACATGAACTCACTCGACAACACATGAACCCACTCGACAACACATGAACCTACTCGGCTGTGCTTCACTTCCAGCTTCAGAGCCCAGTCTATAGTTGGGGAGGATTTTGGCGTACGTGGGTGAGCCTGTGACAGACGTGCTGTTGGTTTGTATTCCGGGGCTGCTTGCCACTTGCGTCCTGTGTAAGGCCGCTGCTTGTTGGAGCAAGGCAGGAGAGATTGTCACCTGACATAACAGTTACACTTCATAACAGTGCAGTCAGGACGACGTGGAGTTATCACGTAACAAGAAAACGAGATTACATTTCGGGCTTACACAACACTTCGATGCGACTTTAACGAGACAAGGAACTTACATGTTTGGTGGTGGTGGGAGGTGCTCTGGAGGCAGCAGGTAACTTATCTAATGACACCAGCTTGGTCTTAGACGCTGGGATGATTTCAGGAATTGGAGTTGAGGTCGTCGCAACATTCTTCTGTTGACTCCTCAGCCTGCAGCAACAACATCATCGCCAGTCAACGAGAAACAACGACGACCACAGCACACCTTCGCGGTAACCTAGCAAACACCTTGTTGTGGGTATCGTCAGTGGATGCCTCTTGATCATCTAATTTAAAGCGAATGGAACCATCGACAGACGCTATAGTGATGTGTTGCATCAATACTTAAGCATCCCGCGCAGTTAGAACTAAAACCAGTGACATCGGGTCAAACGCATTCAAAGGAAGATCAATCTCAACGGCTTGTAAATTTTAGGTGGTGCAAGAAAACATAAACAAAGCTTTTGCGCCGTGGGCCACTCAGCTGCTTTCGCAGTGAATGCTGCACTGGTGGCGAGTCAATGGCAAAACTGCGCCCGAGCTGTTTACTTGCATCCACCTATCAAAGGCGAGCACGAGGCTGGACAGGCCGCAAATACCGTTTCCCAAGTCTTTGGCATGACCTGACTGGGAATCGAACCCAAACTAACAGACTCGATGGGACGTGCTCAACCAACTATACCATGGTTCACGCACGGTGCTGGCATTAACAGCGGAAGCATCCGTACGGTCCACGGTGCAAGTAAGGGGGAGATGGGCGTAGCTGGCCACTCAAATCAACCGTAAGGTATTACCATTAACTAGTCAGTTTAAACAAACGGAGACAGAATAGATTGTCACATAGTTGCGGAGGGCAATGGAGAGAAAACAGATGCTGAAGCCATTCCCTGCGTTCATGCTTCATTCAAATGTTACGCAAGGTGGTCTCGAACTTACATTTTATGGAAATGTTGAATCTGCCACAGTTCTATGTGGTCTTCCGGCAACCACAGGGTCTCAACGTGTGGGGCCAATGACGTCTCTTTCCTTGTTCTTTCGCGTAAGCTCATAGGTCGCGACCTCGTTCTCAAACCAGTCCTCGACGATGGAGTGTACGCTTCACCTTCAAGAACAGAATCATGTGCGACTGTGAGGGGGGGGGGCGAACAACAGCTTTTGTCCAAACGATAGGACAAGAGGTTACTTCAGGCCCGTATTCGCGGGGGGGGGG
>Ga0210059_1013444_pt1 | contig 12244 bp, 7 predicted proteins | sample Ectturendosymbi2_FD_188042 | JGI IMG/M metagenome (GOLD analysis project Ga0210059, IMG submission 188042) | Ecteinascidia turbinata endosymbiont from Florida, USA - Sample 2 (SPAdes) (version 2) | ecosystem: Host-associated > Tunicates > Ascidians > Unclassified | place: Key West, Florida...
CAAATTCCCATACAGTTAGCTGCGAGAAGTAAATACTAGAGTGTATTTTTGCTAAGAAAAAATATTTCACAGGCTAGAGAGTGATTCGGCAAGAAACAACATTCACCCGAACAATAAGCAGAAACCAGAGGTTACAAACAAACACACCGGAAAAGGAACATGACAATATGGCCAGCCAGGCTGAATGTGAAAGTTGTTTCCAAGCTATTGTATTGATTTTCACATTCATTTTCAGGTGCTCTGGTTAACGTCACTACTTTAACGTTGCTGCTCGAAAGTTTTGCTAGAAAACGCGATTCAGTCGCAGCTTGTAGCTAATACTGCCAGATCCTTGCGCTGTTTCTTCTTAGAAGCTTTGCGCTTTTCATAGCTCTTGATGGCATTAGAGATTTCGGCATCCCGCTAGCTACCTTTTCTGATGGACCACGGCCACGCAATAACATGCGGTGTAGGTGCCTTGAATAGCTTCATGTATTTATGATGTAACACAACGGTAGCAGCCATCCGAAGAAAAGTGCGTTTCCACCACAGGTTAGCCTTATGACGAAACAAAGGTGCAGTTTGGCTGCGGCTACCTCGAGACTGCACCAGAAGCTTGGCACCATTGTAAGTGATACCAGTGTTGCCACTTCTGATATATTAAGTCTGATGTTTTGTCGACAAATCTGTTGCTGAATGGGTTGTTGTTTTTGTTTTCCATATTTCCTCTCATTTTAGGACGAAAATAAGTTAGATTCATGATTTTTAAGCTCCTTTCATCGATTTCTTACCCAAATGTGTGTTTGGTTATCGTTTCAAACTAAAGAAGCTCTCTTCGCTGCGTTAAGACTAACATTTTACGTGAATTATAAACGACTTCTCCGTTGAATTGCGATATTTCGATTTATTTCAGATTCAACGAGGGTAATCGCGCTTTGTTAGGTTTATTAGTAGAAGCATTTAGGTTACATAAAACTATAACGTAAAAATCTGATGTAATCTGATGTTGGAAAAGACAACAATCTGATGTTAACGAGACTGACCCCAGTGATAACGTTGACTGATGCTAAACAGTAGTCATAGTCAGCAACCACTAGCTTTAGCACGCAAATAGCAACGTTTTCGTTACTTTTGTGCAATAGGCGTGATGCACGAGTAGAAAGTCACACCCATGCCAAAAGAACGATTATTAGGAAAAAGTTGCCAGCGAAATCAAATATATTTGCATTGGACAAAACCGAAAATACTTATAGGCTATTCAGTAGCGATAACCAAAACTGGTAGACAGTCAAACTTGCAGAGAAATCGGTTGCTATTGGGGGCAGTGGCGTAACTGACGATGGGGCTAGGGGGCAAACCGCCCCCCCTAGCAAGCTAAATGTAAAAACTTGGCCCCCTTCAGTTGACATTTTGATATTTAGTATTCTTTAATTTGTTGTTTTTTGCGTTTTTCGTGGTGTTTTCGTTTTTTTACCTAGTATGGACAATGGACATCGACGACATCCAGAGATTCACTATCATTTCTTAACTTTTTTATGAGTTTTGGCTAGTGGGCCCCTCTACAGTAACCAGTGGGCCTCCTTCAAGTAAGTTTTGCCCCCTGGCTCAAACCTCTAGTTACGCCACTGGTTGGGGGCCCAGATACTTAACGCAACATAGGAACATAACAAAGAGTTGTATACTTGTAACGCTAATCACAATTTTTCATACGAGTATTTTATTTGAAAAAAAAAATTTCATCACGGGGGGCTCCTTTGCAGCGGGGGACCCTGGGCAATTGTCCCCGTTGCCCCCCCCCCTTAATCCGGCCCTGTTGGTGGCCCAAACAACCTCTTAAATATACAAAATGTATTTGGAAAGGTAAACGCTGCAGCATGCTGCGCGCTATAGTGTTGATGTTGGTTTGACTACCGTAGCGCAGATCAAAAAAATCAATGTCTGAAATGTAATCCCGACTTGGTTAGAAGTGCACGGCCGCCAAACAAATTACTCTACATTTGCACGGCCGCATAAAGTTTTATCAAGGCCGCAGGTTGTGCGTCCCTGTCTTAGGCGAACTTTATATTACAGCGTAAATGTTTACTACAACAGAAAGACTTGTGCTATTTCGTGATACACATTGAAAACTCAGCGCTGATAACTCAATTGCCCTTTCAAAGTAAACAAGGAAATTGCCGGATTTTCCCATTAAAAATAGTACCAGACATGCGAGTCAAATTTCAAATTTTGAACTTTAGTATTTGTAATCGTAGTACCAGATTCGCAGTTTATCAGTTTTGGAAAAATATTAGGTACGTTCAACAGTTCCTTTAAATGTTCAGTTGCACGGCCTCAGCAAGGCAACGGTGGTCTCTGCAAAATCGTTCCTACAGATGACATTTTGCCTGAAGAAGCTGCTGACAAGTTTGCAAGAAATTTGCGTCAGATACGAGTTTTGCATATTGCATTCTTATTTCCACTACTGCTTTTCTTTTCAATGCTGCAAGCAGCAGTGTTGTCCATGGGACATATTTATCTGTCCCATTCCCATCCCATAGCAATTTATGCCTGTCCCAACCAATCCTATCCCATGGCATGTTTCCCATGGGATTCCCATATGAATGGCATTCCCATGGACATGCCTGGCAAGCAGGCAATAAAAAATAAACTTGTAACAAAAACAGACCAATTTTGTACAGCCCAACGGCAAATTGACAACCATGCTGTGTTAGGGAAAAAGGTAATATTTTTCCCTGAGTAAGGCTGAGCATTTCTCACGCGGGAAAGAACTAATGGAACAATATTCTCACGAAGAATACCATTTTTGAAACTATTCAATATAACAGAGGCTGAGTAAAAGCGCGGCACGTAAATCCTGCAGTTCAATGAGGTGTAAAGCATTATTTAGTTTATACCTGGGTTCTTAACCTGAGTGAGGCGTGAAAGCCTCGAATTAAACAACTAGTTTCTGAAAAACGGTTGCATCCTTCCCATTAGGCAGGATAATTGCGGCAATCAAATTGTTGCTGTTTTTTGTGTTTGATTTTGATGCTGGGTGAGGCGCGAGTATTAATGACTAAAGCAAAAGGCGGCGCAATTGAAAACCTTTAAGAACCTCTAGTTTCTAGTATTTTTGCATTTTTAATCTTCATTTCCACACCGATCGGCTCCAAAAAGGACCGCCATTAGACGGGGCGCCAGAGACGCATGGAGGCGACAGTTGCCCAAAAGTTCCCCTCTGGATACGCCACTGAATTTAAATGTGTCACATGTAAACCTGCTAGATTCTAGAAAATATCTAACGACAGTGACGCTCTGAGAGAAATTCTAAGTTATAGAATTTATGACCTGAATTTCGACAATCATGTCCATGGAAATGTTCAATTTACAGGTCAACTTAATATAAAACACCTTTAGCAGTAACTGAAATGTTCACAATTATAACTGATATACGAGGTACTCATCGCTGTTGCACATTTAGAATTAGAATCTTGCGAAACTAGTCAGCCTTTGGTTAAATATATCTTAAAAATAAAAGTCACCATAACTACCTCCAGAATCACATCAACTTCACTTCCACATGAAGTTTGTCAAAAAACCATCAAAGCTAAGAAATTTTTATAAACCAGATCTACTGTCGTAACAACATACTAAAAGTTTAATCGCTGTTGTAAAAACATGCTCAGAAACACATGCACTGCACACACTGTGACACTGCATGCACTGCGAACGCTTGATTCCGGTTCCATTGTCACACAACTACTGAATTACAGAAAATTAACAAACCTGGCTATCTGAAACAATTGTGACGCAGCCGTGAGTCAAACCATATGCAATACGGGTACTGGAGCTGGAGACAGAATCTCCACCTTAAAACGTCACAATAATTCGTAATTGTTCGCTTTGCCAACCATGGTGCCCTTGATGAAGTTTCGTGAGTGGGTAGCAGCCGCTGGCATGCGACAGTTTCTAATAATTTATAATTATATTACGTAACATTCCGACCTCAACATGGCGTCCCCAAAGTACTGGGACAAGATGTCCTCCTTTCCCCCTTAGTTACGCCACTGTCACACCCAGTCATAAAACTCCCGACAGATGTGGCGTACATGTGCAGCCAACACCTGTCCAATGTCGTATACTGATTGGTCAAACTAAAACACTGATTCTACAAATAACAGACAAATAACCTTTTTGGAATAAATGACATTCCAAAAAAAAAAATTTATGAAATAACGATATGATTGAATTCACAAATTCATTAACAGTAACACTGCATGGCAAATACTTGCCCAGCATTCGCGTTGTCAAGAAAGCGAGAGTCCTTTTTTAGCTAGATAGAAGGCTTCCTTCAACCGAAAAAACAATGGTTTGCATCTTCATGTTCTTAAGTTAACTGTGGTTACAATGACAAAACGTTATTGATCCTCGTTCAAAATTTTTCTCCGCGATACCTTCAAGTATGTACAACAATGGTCTAACGCTAACCTGATGGATAAAAATCATTGGAACAGTCCACACACAGAGCTGTCACCATTTGACAATATTTAAATAAAAAAAAATCATTGACACAATGTTCGGAAAAGCGCAAGGTTGAAAGCAAATGTAAAAGGACAATGGTGGATTTTTTTGCAAGTCATGAAGAACACTTAAAAGCACTAGTGTTTCTGCATGCTTTCGAGGAATCAGTCGACTGCCATCTGCTTTCGTCTTTTTGCGATGATTCAAACTTGCACATATCTCTAGTCAAGTATGTACTTTCCACGATAGTTGTAAGCAAGGAATCGATCAGCAAATGTTTTCATGAAGAACATTAAGTATATGATTTTAACCAAGCCTAAGTTGCATAAATCTTGATGCAAGTTAAAAGTTCAGAATCAGAATCAATATATTTCATGAGTATAAAAGATATTTTCCTAACTTTGAGATCCTTTTATTTGATTTATTCACAACTGCGTAATTGTAAAATGCATTTCGTAATTTCATAACTTTGAAGTTGTGTTTTACCGTAGCGTTCAGGGAAAAACGATACTATTTTAAAATTATGACATTGGTTTTCATTAAAATCTTTTCAAATGAAATAAATCATTTTGTAAAACTTCATTTAGATCATGTTTTAAGTTTACATTCTAAAAATCCACACAAAATGTTGTATTTAAAGGTTGAAAATTTGCCGTTGCGTTGATTGTGCGATTCACCACAAATGGAATGTGCGCGAAGAATAGCACCATATATATGTGGCGCGAACAAGCAATAAAAGAGTGATCATGGCATGTGATCTCTATTGCTGCTTGTTGCCACAGTGTGAAGCCTTGCGCACTGGACTTTCCCATTGCAAAAATAGGAATTATGAAACATTCGATCATTTAAACAAAGTTTTTTACTGCTGAGTTGCAACTGCATAACGTGGAAAGTCTTTGCCATAATTTCGTTTGATATTCATAGCAAAACAGTGCAACAAACTGCAAAAAATATCAAATTGATTGTTTAGATCAATTCACGCGAAACAGCAAACATAAACTGTGCAATTTAGAGACATCATTTGAGTGTACTGTGCAATAACGTTTCATCAAACAAATCGAGTGGTAAGATGTAGTTACGGATAACACTTGCACTATTTTTATTTATTATTTTCCCAAAACGAATATTGATTTCTAAAACCAATCACCACATTCAAGATTTCCACACCTAAAATTCTAGAATCGGAAGCTCCGATGCAGTTGTAGAATTTGAATTCACAATAGAAAGAGATTTTATGAAAGATGGACAGTCAACATTTGCTCTAATTTATCGCATATACGGAAAAAATAAATCAGTTTTAACCAAAACAATTGCTATCCTGCCTACGCTACAAGGATGAAAACATTTCAGTGAAATCTTGGCACGATGCAGTCGTTAAGATGTCTCTGTAGAAATAAAGGTACTTAATTAGTGCATGCGATTCGTTTTGACCCCTAGCCTAGACGACACGACGCTCAGGATCGCGACTGCTCGGGATACAAAGTGGGTTTGAGGTAAAAAAAAGTGAATCTGCGCACTCTATTGCATGGGATTTAGCAATGATTTCAAAAGCGCACATGATCACTTTAACTGACCAAAGACGTACGCAAAAGAATGCGTGCCACTTCGCAGCAGGTGTAATATAAGCCTTCTTCACAGAAAGCGCTCGAGCCGAAAGTACACTCGACCAAATGCAGAGAAAAACATACATACCACAAAGACTTTGCGTTTAAGTCACATGGTCACATGCCAAAACTTTGTGAACGCGTGAACGGTTTGTGCCCAGCAGGAAATCTCAATGACCAGTTTGTAAAAAATGAGTTGTTTCCAATTCTTACGTGCTTGTTCGTAAACGTTGCGCAACTGACCTCAGCAGAGTGAAACAAACGTTTGACTGGATCACGCCAACCCGTAGGTTTCTGTGAGACTGTGCTGCGGTTCATGAAGCAAAATAATCGCCTCTGATCCCGGCTTGATTTTTCGTTTATCCATCAGGTTAGTAGACCAGTGTTGAGCTGCTGGTGACGAGCAGATAAATTTAATTGGACTCATTTTAAAGATCACACTCAAAAATATTTCGGTTGCGGATTTGTAACTAGTGCAACGCCTACGCGAGTTTTGACTATATATGTCGTGGTGACTGGTGAGTAACCAAGACGGTGTAATTTGAAGCAGTTATGTTCATTAGCAAACATTTTCGAGGATTATCTGATGATTCACTCAATTTTTTCTTGCTACCTTGTTAGGCCTATCTCGAAGTAAGTTGGTTTTTGAAAAGAAACTTTTTGTTTGAAAATAGATGTAAAACCGTTTAATCATGGCCAGCATATGAGCCGCCAAAATATCCAGCGTTGGGTTTTGTAGTGCAAGACCAAAAGAAGAGTTAGGGTCATTGGTGTAGTTCTCAAAAAGCATGAAAATGTTCTAACAAAAATAAAACTATTTTGTTACTGTCAAGGTTTGCAAAACTTTTTACAGTGATTTTCACAAAGGATTACAACATAAAAATGACAATTGATTGAATATTTTGGAGTACAATAAAAAACAAATGTTGTTTCTATGTCAAAATCGGATGACGACACTTTCCTTAAAACAGAATTGGATAGGGATACAGTTGAAAAACTGGATGCTTTTGCCGACAGGACCTATCCGAGAAATTAAGATACGATGTAGTCTGGAAACTGTAGCAATCTGCTGCTTGCATTGCCTATATAAAGTAACATGTATTTGAATATCATCCAATATTTTCACACTTTCATGCGAATTGTTCAAAATTAATATTTCAACTAGTATCACTGAGTAATTAATGATAAATAGTACTTTTTCCTTTCATATACTTACGAAGAACGAGCGGAGAACTACTTCGATTCCTAGTATAGTGGACACATTAGTGCTTTAATGTTTTGTGCATTATTACTGCGTAATTCCCAGTAATATTCCATTCGTGATTCAACGCGATGTACGTGTTTGCGAACAGTCCGACCGTCGACACCATAGCCTGCCAACCTACATAACCGCATTTGGTCGCTGTTTCCTGTGGTGCATTCTTACGCCTAACGCTTTTCTTCGTCGTCATTCTAATTCCGACTCCGCATCGAACCGTTACGTTACGTGTTTCTGACTTCACGCTCAAGTGTATTGGAGTTTTTTGTTGTATATCTGAATATAATCGAAAGAAACAGTCAACTTAGATTACTACTGGAGATTTATCAGCGGACAAAGTGGTGAGAGCCTTTTATTTTGCCTTGCTTTGGCTTGGCAACTTCAAGACGTCAGGTTGCTTAGTTGGGAGACCGACCTGTGCTCCTGCAACAACTAGGTTGACCCCTCCACTAGTAGGGACCTCTACAATAACCTACAACCTCAGACCCTACACTAGCATTGAAATCAGTGAAAATGCACTAAACTGGCTTAAATGTTTCTGCGACATTATACGCAAAACAACCAAAAAGCTTGAAATCATGAGCAGGAAAACTGTCAGATACAGACATCGACGTTGTTCCACAACGCTATTTAGGTCTTCTCAAAGCGTTATTTGTCAGCAATTTTTGCAAGTTTGCTTGTTGTAACGCATAATGAATAATTTAATCGTAGTGATGGACTTTTTAATCCATGTCAAGCTGCCTAATTCTTCGACAAAACAATGAAGAGTCTTGTTTGTAGAAAAATTACCTCACGTTAGTAAAAACCTTTCATTGACGAAATTCACCATAGCTTGTAAAATGCCCAGACTTTCGTGTGTTTGTGTTTGAATGGACCGACAAATCCGTTCTCCAGCCATTTTACGTTACTCTCTGGACATGTTTGGGTTTTATTGATTGATTCTTTTGTGATTTAATCAGCTGTTACAATCTGGATGGTTGAGCATGTGATATTTTCGGTATCAATTTTAAACACTTATTTATGGGGTAATGCAAAAAATTAGACGGATGAAAAATGAGAAAATATCAGTGTAAGCAGTGGAAATCTGAAAAGGCAAAAACACTTTTTGTAAATAGTTTATTTTTTTAATTTCCTAAGTCATCACAAACATAAGAGAACCCAATTTCGTTTGCATAAGCCATTCAAAAAAGCAAGTACAAAGTCAAAGTATAATAAATTTGCCCATCCATGCAAAAAACGCAAAAGACAACTTGAATTAAATAGCAGATAACAAATCTTAATAAATATGATGCGTAATGCAAAAGCTATGAGTGTTACATGAAATAAAAGACGTCATTGCATTGGTTCATACCACGGAATGACGTGAGCAGAAAACTAACAGTAACGTTGTCAAATATACTTCAGACAGTGCTTTGATGCGTGCTACTTCCGACATTCCTTGAAACTTGCCAAGTAGTAGAAAACTTAATAGTTACAGCTGCGGCTTGTCATTGCAAAAGTTATGACCTGCCGTACCTTTCAATCTCCCACCAATGAATTCAAAGTTTTCGTACAGTTCCAGAAAAATGTCTGTCACAGCATTTTTAACCCGTGTTTGATGGCAACTTTATTGGAACATTGTCATGCTGCGACCTAATTGGGATGTCAGCAGACAAGTTTTGACACCAGTTCCACTGCCTGTACTAGGTGTGTGTTGGTGGAACGCAAAATAACCCAAGCTATTTTTGCGCTTAGCTATCAACCTCAGTAAGCTCTCTCAGATAAAGGCTATACTTGATCTTGTCGTTAACTTTTTGTCCATAGATGTTGTAAACATCAATCGTACATACGAGACACTGGTTTCTTTTGCACAGTGGGCCGTACTAACCCATACTTTTCATTGATTCGCAACAGAGGGGAGAACAAGCTGCAATAGGCCAAAGCGCACTTCATGTTTAGTCACATCCCGTTGAAAGCTGAAACATCGATTGCTTTTTCCCATGACTTAGCCGGATACGTGGTCTGCGAAGCTCGGCAGGCAAACGTGATCAAAAATGTAAAGTCGCACATACAGTCGATTTTAACCATCAGAGCATTTGTGACACAATGACGATCGTACTCAAAAGAAAACGATGACCCAGTTATGCGATAAACGTTTGCATCAAGACAAACATGTTTGAGAAGTGCTCAGGTAATGACAATGACTGATGAAATAAAAATGTGGAAACTTTGCTTTATATCAAATCAAACAAAATCCGTTTCTGTCGACACTGCAGAATGCTTTTTCAAAATGCAGATGTTTGTACATTGGGTATATAATCAATTTTGATAGTGATCTTTTTGCGCAACTAGGCTTTGCTTTGGCAATTTTGTCAGTCAGTCTGAAACTCTGTGCTTAAAACACTTAAAGTTAGCAATTTAAAGTCAGCTGAACAGTTTGTACAGGGATTCCACTTTGAATGACAGTAACGAAACAAAAAACATTTCTACTGCTTGAATTCCACAATGTTAAAAAATCTGCACGTTCTTTCGAAATTATCAGGTTGTGAATGGGATGCTTCAGCTTCAGAAAAAGTCAACCTGAGCTAGGCAATGACAAGAACTTATTTTGTTTCCAGCTAGTTGAGCACACAAAGACGAAAAACTTCGCAAAAAGCAATTACTATTCTTAACACAGCCTACCTTTTCACGTTTCAGCAACTTTAACATGTCGCTTCGCACGTATTTCTCTTCAAAAAAACGTAGGTACGATTATACAGTTTCTCCTCTGCTGAAGCGTTCAATTTAAAATTGTTCAATAGCTTCGACATGGTGCAGTGAACCAGAAAATAGGTGGGCACTGGTCACAAAAGGGTAAGTTTTTGCAAAACAATTCGAATGAGATATTTATAAAGAAATCTTATTATTTGGCATGCAGACGAAGTCTGGCAGCTTACAAGACTGTGCAAACACAAAACATGGAAACTTTTGTACTTCTTAAGATTCCCAACATACCTTTCCCGCTGCCGCAAGCGTAAGCATTCCAATTTAGGATCATGTTCAGATATGCTTTAAACGCCGTTTTAAGGTATACAGTACATCGGTAGGGAACCAAATGTAGAGGTTTTCGATGGTAGTGAAGAAGGCTTTGTAGTTTACGATTCCACATAGATCCTTACTAATTAAACAGTCAACCTAGATCTTGCAAAAGCACAGGTCAGTCTCCAAAGCGACCTGACATTTTGAGGTTGCCAAGCCAAACTCAGGTGAAACAGAGGCTCTCACCACTTCTTGCTAATAATTCTCCGGTAGCACTCCGAGTTTGATTGCATTCTGTGATTAATTCAGATATGCAACAAACTCTTCAATACACTTTAATGTGAAGTCAAAACAACTTAACGTTGAACGTTCGGTATCCAGGGGTCGGCAACTTTGTTTTGCAAAAGAGACATTTTGCTTTATCTTCCAGCAGATATGACAGGTGAGGAACTACAAAATCTTGATACTGTTTAATTTTTTATGCGAATTCATAGGGACATATGAAATTATTTCTAAATGCAAATTTAACTTCCAAGTTCTGTCCAACCCATAACGGAGACCTCCATCCACATGAATTATATATCCAGCGCCAGATAGCCAGATCTGGAAAGAATATCTTCGATATAATCGTGAAGTCAAATGACAAAACGTGAGTTTCAGTAAACTTCACCAAAAATCATTGAAAGTTTGTTTTTTGATATCGTTTCATGTAAGCTTGTTCACACAAAGCGTCATGTTTCCTGATCGTCTTCCAGGAATTTGAAATATTCCTCTGCCTTTTCGAGATTTGTTTGTCAGTTCTACAAAGTGTAATAAAAAATCGTTTGCTTGGCATTGAAAATCTGTTTACATTTTAAAATATCAAAAAAATAGAAAATGGAAAATTTATATTGTTATCAAACTGCTCCGTTCATTATAACTGGTCTCCACAAAAGTGAGAAGGTCTAATCAACCAGCAAATTTTTTCAAAGGAAATGGATTTCACATTAAACTAGGCATCCTTAGTCTTGAAATCTGCAAGTAATGTTTACAAGTAAAAAGCTGAATACCTAAAACAAGAACTGAGATCAGGAGAGAGATATATTTAGGGACGGTGAGTAAAGTGCACACATGTTCACAGAAAGACGAAGAAAATGAAAATAATACATAGCAAGCGCTACAGTTGACAAAAAAACACAAAAAATAGGCCTACAGTCTTTGCGTTGTTCCATTTATTTATATATACATTTTTTGCGAAGCTCGGACATCGACAAACCCTATGAGAAAGCAAGGGAACCAAATTAAAATAAATAAATAAATTAATAGAGAATCTGTGGCAAGCAAAAAATTTAAAGATGTCGTTCTCAAACAATAGCCTTCATTAAAAGTGGAAAACTATTGTTTTTTATCCTTTTGACGCCAATTACCGAGCTACAAACCCACAATAACAGAATCACGTCGCATTGATCAAAACAGAGCGTTGTTAGAATTGTCTAAGCAGAATTGCGTTCGTAAGGTTGGCAGACTTACTCCAATGAGCGCCGTTCAAAAATACTAAACGTTGTGAAAAGATGTACCAAGCCCAACATCAATAGCTAAGCTATATGCATGCGTGGTAAAGTCAAACAAGTGGCGTTGTTCTCTTTGTGAGGTTGTTCGTTCATAGATTACTACGCTCATAGATTGATATAACTTTTTAGATTCACAAACTACATATGATTGTGCAACCATAGCAATCCAGTTTTACAATGCAAACCGCCACTCATGTTGATTAATTGTTACATTCAGTGAATAAACAGTAAGCAAACTTTAGCCTTGCGGCAAGCTTCTGAGGAATCTGCCTGCTTTCTGCTTTCATTCTTCTGCGACGATTAAAACATGCAAGCGTATCTATTTTTCATAGTTAAAGGCCACAAAGATGGCGGCA
>Ga0210059_1013445_pt1 | contig 12244 bp, 7 predicted proteins | sample Ectturendosymbi2_FD_188042 | JGI IMG/M metagenome (GOLD analysis project Ga0210059, IMG submission 188042) | Ecteinascidia turbinata endosymbiont from Florida, USA - Sample 2 (SPAdes) (version 2) | ecosystem: Host-associated > Tunicates > Ascidians > Unclassified | place: Key West, Florida...
AAAATATATATAATATTGTAAATATCTTGAAAAATACTGACAGCAGGAGAAACAAGACGCCAAATTCGGATTCAGCGGCCAAAAATTATCCAGAAAACATCCCAACCTCGACATAAAAAATTTTTTGATGCGTAGTGATTATGTAAACCCGTGAAATCCACCTTCACACTACTCATCGTACAGGATTTGTCCTGCTACAACTTGCCTTCAGCCACCTTATAATGGCCACAATTAATCCTTACCCAGCTCAGAATAGCCACCATTTATTCTGGCCGCAACTAAATTACAGTTCATCCTCAAACAGCTCATCTTGGCCACGATATAACTTATTTCGGTAAAGTAAAGGACGTCTGACTCACAGGATTATGAACATTATTCATCAGACGTCAGGGGTGGATCCAGCCAGTAAGGTCAGGGGGAGATTTCACTAATATCTGGTAGCCAAGTCTCACTACGGTTTAATTACTGCAAAAGAGATGAAGTATATTTCACAACACTGCTGTCACAAAACAATGGACTGCAAAATGGCCTCATATCGCGAATCCTGTTTTCCGAATTGTACAAAATCATGGTGAATAAAGTTACTTTTGTAGGTTTTTGGGGGGCGATCGCCCCAGTCGTCCCCCTGGATCCGCCCTGCCAGAAATGGTCATTTTAATTGCTGTATTTCTATGTTAAACACACTTAAAACCTGTATTACCAACACTGTGTTGTTTGCAGGCCTCCTTGGGTCATCTGCTTTGATTTTTTGTCAATACAACGTAATATTAGCACGCATAACACTAGGGGCACGGTCGTGTGTAACTGCATTTTAAACCTGTGGGATGTCATAAAAGCATCTGACCGCGAATTTTAGTGATTCAACTTCACGTTATTGTTTCCAAAAGAGACTCATTCGTTTTCATTAGTCAATTCAAACGTACGTAGCGTCATTGACCATTAATTTTACAAGCCGTAGTAAAGCAACAACCAATGATTCAACTGAATTCATATAGAAGGCTTCATATAAATCATTGGTTGTTGTGTTATTGTTTTTTCTATCACTTTGCAAAACCTCCAGCTTTCATCCAATACCAAAATTATTTTTTAGAAAGCATCAGCAACTTCTTTTCATTGATTTTGATTTGTTTTCAAAACTTTGGATTCATCCTTTGTAGTCGCTCGTGTCCCTTCTTACGCTGGTTCTTTCAAACCTTTTTTCAAAACCCAAGTAGTCACGCCGCGCATGATTAGATCTCTTTAATCGTGCCTAGAAGTATATCGGATAAAAGTTAACCTTCGGGCCTAAAATGTAGCGCAAAAGAAACTCTGTGAATAAAGCAATCTTGTAATTGCCTCCTTGTCGAATAACTGATATTGAAAAGATTTCGTGTTGACATAGCGTCGTGTTTTCACGCGTAGGTTACATAAACTGCAAACAACAAACTGCCTCCACAGCAGCACTTTTATAAGTTACTTTAACCAAAAAGATAAGCTATTATCACGTTAAATGGCCAATTTGTACTCACGCTTTGCTGCAGAAGCTTCTTCAAGATAGAACAGCAAAGAGATGCAAAAAAACGCTGCTACGCCACAAAACTTCATGGTCACCATGTCTTCACAAGCTGAATTCGAATAAACACTCCTTCAGTAAATCATTTCTAGATACCTAAGTAATTCATAAGTTGTTTGCCTTCATTTTTGAAAAAAAACAGTCACGCTGGTAAGAAAGGGTGCTTAGATCTCACTTGCAATTGTTTGCACTTCGACGACGTCTCTGAAAGAATTTTATAATTATGAAGGAATGTTGCTTTGTGCTTTCAAAAATCGCCAAAACTGCTGGGACAAAACTGTTCAAAATCTCAAGACTGTTTACCCAAATTTTACATAAAAGCAATGTCTACAGTTTTAAACTCAATGATAGCAGCTCTGTGCCGCAAGTACCTGTTAGATTAAAAGTCAACTACTCAGTATTTGCATTGCTCTTTAAAAAATGACGTGATCGGTGGCCGGGCGGATTTCGCAGTTTGGCTCTGCAATTAGCAACAGGAAAGGAAACGCTTAATTTGCATTTGATTTCCTGTGCTTACAGATTTGCAGTACACTTGCGACTTCACACCTGATGTTGCCGCAGAATCTAAGTCTATAAAACATCATTAGTTGCTTTAACGCTGTCTAATTTCTATCAAACCCAAACATCCTGCAATCTTTTGGGTACTCAAAGTATATTCAAACAATTATTTTCTTGCTACTTGGTCATCAAACTTCCATTTCATTAAATCAAGTTAAACCTTTTTTGACCATCCTTTGAAATGCTCACCTAAAAGTTTTTGCCATCTGCTCAGTTTGGGCAGTAAGCAATGAGGTGTCTACAATAGTTTAGCTAAAGAGAGAAAATCACTTCTGCCTCATCTTGTTGACTGCAGTTCAGTCTTGGAGTAAAACAATTGAAATCACACTGACGTCTGAAACTTCCGGGAAAGGTTGACCACGTCAATATTGGTCAATTCAATGACTCAATTGCAAGTGAGTTTTTGATATGAAAGACAGGAAAGAGCCTTCGTACGCATACGCAATCGGAGCTTTGGCCAAAGTACTGGTCAGTTCTACATTCTTATAGTTTTGAAGAAAGCAATGTTCTGATCCATTTCTCACGAGTAGCGTTGAAGCTTAAATTCATAATAAGCAATTTGTCGCCACTGAAATATAATCTAAATCCAGCTTTTACGTTATCAACGGTACGTTTACAAGGCAATGCAAACTTCTTCGGGTTTGAGCAGGGCCGGATTAACCATTGGGTAAACCGGGCAAATGCCCGGAGTCTTGCGCTTTTGGGGGCCTCGCGCTTATATCAAAACACTCCTTTGCTAGTTTTTCAAGTTTTTAGGCTGTTCATCACGCGTCGAAATTGTATAACTTTTTGATTACTGCATTTAGCATATATTTTAAGGAAACTGACAACTTTGGCATTTATCGTTTTTGAGTGACTTATAAGAAATGAACCAAACAGCGCCCAAGAATTAGATGGGAATCAGCGCATCCATGGGGGCAAGGTCGAAATTTCGCTTATCCTATTCAGGTTGCTGACGATGCAATGCAAATGGATGATCACAAAACGTTTCACCCGTTCTGCTCCATTAGTCTGTGCTGGTTGAACCTCAATTCTCAATCTTTTGCCTTGAAACGTTTTCTGCACTTCGACTATCAGAAATGTTTTCATTTCATAAGCTGCCTAATATCCATTTTTCCGAGCACTTTCTACAAACAAAGTCATAATTTAAGAATAATCAACGGCAAAAACAACATGAGCGGTGAAAAAAACAAGACAGACTCCCCGCACAAACTGCTTCAAGCAATGAGTAGAACTATATGTTGACAAGACTGTCGGACAAATTACGAAAGTTAGAACACTACACAGTCTTAAAAAACTGAGAAGATGAATCACGAACACTCTCCACAGCAAATGTAGCTTTGCACTTAGTGCTAACTAAGAAGTCAGAACGAAACCTCAACGATAAAGACGTAACATGGAGCGTGAGGTTCTTGGAGATACGGACCTGGAGGCAATCATCAACAATTTCGCGTGAAAAAAAATGCAGCGTCATAAAGCTTTTCGTACCCGACTTTTTTTAAGAAGCACACATTGACAGAGTGACAAAGACCAGGATCACTTCAATGAGTTCGTCACCAAGTATTGTTCGCAATCTAACGCCTTTGCAATTACCGTATAATGCGCTGACGTACCAAGCAGTTGCGAAGTGCTTGTCGTGATCGTAAGGGTATCAGTCTAAGACAGTGGTTCTTAACCTTTTTACGTGCTCGTAGCCCGTGAGCTTTCATAAAATTTTCTCGTACCCCTTATCTGAAATCAAATAGTAATTGATACTAACATAATGTCATTGCAATGAATAAAACGATACAACGAATTTATAAAGTACACCAACAATTGAACATTTAATGACTCTTTTTTGTTATTGTTTTTGCCAATGGTCATGCTGTAGAGAGGTTCTTTGTTTGAGATAGTCACTCGCTGCTCTAAGCAATTCGTGGCCTTAGTTTTGATGTGGAGGAGAGTTGAGAAACCGATTTCACATAAGTAGGTTGTTTCAAATTGTACAAGGACTTTCGAAGCTGTCTTTGCTAAGTGGGAAAAGTTTTGAGTTGCGTGCACCAGACGGTATCTAACTGCATTGAATGGAACTCCATTTAAATTTTTCTAGTGGCTCTCTTTTCAATTCTTCCTTCATTCCATCACTGTCATCCGTAGATTCCAGGTTAAAAATAAGGTGCTGCATCCAGAAACTCCTCCTGGCTGAATGAAAGTATCCGTGGAAGGACTGCCGTAACACTTGCAAATGCCTTTGTATTTCAGTGACAATGGGTAATGATATTGTTCCATTGGAAATTCCATCAAGTTATGGAAAATTAACATACTTTCCCGATCCAATGCGACTAATCCAGATTGAAAGTTTATTAGTAAAGGCAGATACCCTTTACCTCGCCGTGATCATGTTCACCCGCTGTTCCCTTAAAGAAGGCATTCAAGTCGTTACAGTGGCTGAATATACCTGCAGGGTATGACAGGGACCTGTTTTTTTCGGTCATAGACCGAAATGTTTTTGAAATGATTGAAAAAATTAAGTCATTTCGGCCAGAATGTGTGAAAATATAGGCTAATGAGCACTGTTACGGCAAGTTTTAATACAGCTGTGAGACAAATGAACGAAATGTCTCAGTGAAAAAATGACCGAAATGTCTCAGCCAGGGACTTAATGAACTCATTTTCAAAATGCTCTGCTGTGCCACTATTTCAGTGTCTCAGAAACTGCTCGATTTCTTTGCGCAGCTCAAAAACACGAGTAAGCACTAGACCGCGGGATAGCCACCTCACTTCTATGTGTTAAATAAGAACTGAGCTCAAACCTCGTTGCAAAAAAATTTTGAATAGACGATGATTCAAGACTTGGCCTCTGATAAAGTTTACTGCACTCACAACAATCGACAACACATTTACTTAATTTTCAGGGAGTGTATGTACTACTCAAAAACACGAGTAATCTCTAAGCACTCGACGACGGGATAACTAGCTCACTTATGTGCGGAGGCGTAATGAGGGGGGCACAATTTCTCGGCTGCCGAATCACTGCGGGGTGCACCGAAAAGTCCCAACAATGTCACAAGTAGGCTACTTTCTTCAGTACAGTACATTTGCTTCCAAAAGACCTTAGTTTTGAAAATGGGGGCGTCAAACTTGCTTCTTGCCCCGGGCGCCATCTAGCCACGTTCCCCCCTGCTTCTGTGTGGTAAAAAAGAACACTGTGTTAAGCTCCAAATTCGTTACAAAAAAACTTTGAACAGACAGTGATTCAAGGCTTGGAATCTGATAAAGTTAATTGCACTCATCATAATCAACAACACATTTTTAAGTTGTTGGTCATGCAATGACTGCTGCAAGGGCATGGCGATGCAGCACACGATTTGTGACTGCGATGTGAGGTAGCCACCTCCTTTCTGTCAAGTGTTGAGAATTACGCTGAATGTCCAAAAGAAACTGATTCTAACTTTCAGGGCGTGTATCCATGAAAATATTGGCACTTCTTACCCCCAAGTGGTACGTGCACCCCTGGTTAAGAACCACTGGTCTAAGATCAAACAAAGCGCCGTTGTCCACTACATCACGGAACAGTTAATAGGTTTAACTATTGTTAAGCTCCCATCGCAAAACTACAGCCAAGTTGTACGGTTCAAGTTGCTTTTGCGTGATATTTCCTTGAGAACATTTTTCTAAACGGTGTACATTTTCTCCTGCGAGAGAGTGTAGACATATCTTTCGTCAAAGCATTTGTGTATGGACGATTTGTGCACTGAAGATGGTCAGAGAGTCTATGACAAGAAAGATGGTTGCGTAGTGTCATGGTAGCAAAAATATCGTTTTTTTGTGATACAATTTTCTGTTTGAACAAATTAATTACATGGAAACCGCCGTAAATGGTCATCCCTAATTGTCTCTGCAGTGTAATCTATCAAATCGTACCAGTTTTGAGGTTTTGACCGGTGCTTCTTCAAAGTTGAAACAAGGGCATGTGAAATGCTGCGTAGTTGCGCCAAGCGTTTAGTGGGCCTCACGGTTACGACTTTGCCCGGGGCCTCGCGTTCAGTTAATCCGGCTCTGGGTTTAGGGTTGGTTTATGTTGTCGTTCTGACACAATAAACTGGCATGTAAAAATAAAACTAGATTTAGGTAAATACGTTAATCACAAGTTACTGGTGATTTTTAAACACTTGCCTTCGAATTCGTAATTTGAGAGAATTAAATATAAACGTAGAATTGTTATCTGAACAAGAGCTTAGTCATGACTTCCTCGAAACATAACTTTAAATCCGCATTAACTGTTTGCTCAAAGCGTATTATGTGCGAGAAGTTGTAAGCCATTTTTTGTGTGAGAGATACCACTAAGTTAAGTTTTGGTATTACCCTGCTACACGAGACATTTTGTGCAAAAACTGTCAACATTCCTTGCAATCTACTGCGACCGACAGCTACGACCTCAATTTTTTTTGAGAAGCACGTGCTACAGGCCTCACTTTTCTGACGCTTCTTTTAGAGCAAGGGTTCCCAAACTGAGGTACATGTAGGGGACGTTGGGGCACAGTAAGACTAGGGGCACAGTCGTCTTTTTTTATTTATTCAAAAAGTTGAAAACGTTGAACTTCAAAGTTTCCATGGTGATTTGGTCTCATACCAGCCGTGGTACTAAAGTGACTTTTTCCTTGATAGGCAGCCGTTGTCACGAGTTACAGAGCAAGTTGTGTTTTTGCTACCCAAAAGTAATTTATAAAATCGCATTTAGACTTGGGTTTTGCCCACGTTAATCAACATCTTCTGTTCTGAGTTTTTGTGATGTTGTAGTCAGGGCAGTGCAATTTTATTTGATAATGTCAGATTTTAAATTCTTTTTAAGCTGAGTTGGTACTTCTTCATTTTATTTTTTAGATATGCATGGGGCACATCTGACAAAAAAAATGGGGCACACTCAACACATTGCCGCTAGTTCAGTCTAAACAAGGTAAAGCTTGGGGTTGTATTGGAATGCAGTACAGAATAATAATAATTTATGAGCATTTTTAGGTTTATTATGTGTTTAGAGGCACATTATATTTGTATGGTGAAGCATGCATTTCAGGATACTGCATTGGTTTCATTTAATGTTTGGTAATCATACAAATTTGTTTTGCCATGCAGTGATAGTGGGTAATTAAAATGTGAAAAAAAGCGGAAAGGCAGTCAGCAAGTGCGTATTTTACATGGGATATCACGTGAACATTATGCAATGCATGCAAACCAACTTTTCATTGACCGGTCAGGTGTACCCCATGCTCATGACAGAAAAAGCACCCTTTTTTAATTGATAGCAAAAGTTTTTCTGAAGGGCGTTATATTCATGTTTTGGCATGATATTGTGTATATAGAGTTACTTGTGTGATAAATTTTGTGTGTGATAAATTTTGAGCTTGTTTGGACATGAAACAAAGCAGCAGTGGTTGAAAATGCAAAAAAGTATCGACTGTACTCCACCATCCCCCACCCCTAGGGGTGCATTTGCCTATCTGAAGTGGTTCATTTGAGGTTAGCAGAAGAAGGGAAAAAATACGTTTATACATTATTCATTTCAAATTATTATTCATATGAATTTGTCCGAACCGTTTCATGTTACCAATGGGATTAGACAAGGGGGAGTATTTGAGTCCATACCTGTTTGCTGCGTATTTACATGATTTATCTCTTGAACTGAACTACGTTAAAGCAGGGTGTTATATTGGTGAAGCCTTATTGAACGACTTGACGTTTGCTGATGATACGTGTTTTGCCCAAGTGTACGTGGGTTGCAAAGTATACTATAGATGTGTGTCAAGTTTATGTTGAATCGCAAGAATTTATTTTCAATTGCAGCAAAACTGTTTGTATGACGTTTGAGGCTAAGACCGCAAAATGCTGGCCATCCTATTGCTGGCACTGGGTGTATAAAGAAACAAAATCTGTTTCCCACTACAAATATTTGGGGATTGTATTAGATATTGAGCTTTCAGATGACAAAGACATTCAGAGACAACTGCGATATCAATATTATGCAGCAAACAAGCTTCTTTTTCTCGATGTTCAAACGCAGTGAAAAATGTACTTTTTCGTTCCTTCTGTTCGTCCACGTATGCAGCACAATTATGGTGTGATTTCAGGAAGGCATACATCCACAGATTGCGTGTGACCTATAACTTTGGTTGCAGGGCTCTGACTGTACAACCTGCCGTGGTGAGCGATTGTTGGTATTCATCAGGTTCAATGCAACATTTCTACTTTGAGGCCTTATTGAGAAAAAATGTGTACCTGTTTCTTGAACGATGCACAAACTCCAATAATGTATGGTTGAGCGCTTTGATGCAGTCAGAATGTTTATATCAGTATTCATTCTTATTCTTTAAACACTAAAACCACATTTTACTTTGTGACTGAATGCCCGGGCGTTACAGTGTTAGGTTGAGGACGTGTGCAGGCCACAACTCTTTCGTACTTCAACAGGCCTTGGCCAGAGTTGGATTCTATTTCTTAACATGCGATTTTCGGGTCCTTTTCTGGATGTAGTGTTGTTCCATGTGTTGCGAGTTAGCGAAAAGCTATGTTAAGAAAGTGTCTGTGATGTAGTATTGTACGAAGTGTTACGAGTTAGGGAACAAATGTCTGTAATCCTGAGGTCCTACCACCAACGCCGTTACAAAACGTTCTGTGTCTGCTGTTATCAATCTGTGTTGTGCAGATGCGTGTGTGCTTGTGCTCTATGGACTTCTTGTCTGGTTCATAGATTAAAATAATTAAAACAAATATCTGTTAATATTATTTTCAAAATCATTATAAGCTTATTGGCAAATATATTTTTGTTATATTCCTCAGCCTTTTAGTCATAAGAAGTTTTAGGGGCATGGGCGTCGGAAGGGGTGACCAAGGTCTCCCCAGGATGTTGAAATTTGACATTTCCCATCAATTTTTTTGCAAACGAGGTTCTTTCCTTAGTTTTGAGTGGTGAAAATGTAATTTTGCCACTTTTGGCTCCCCCTGCAAAAATATTTTGGCCCACCCCTGGAAAATACACTATTGGCCCCTTCTTGGAAAAAAACCCTTCCGGCACCCATGTTTAGGGGTAAATGCTCATCTATCGAAATGCTGAAGGGGTACATGGCCAGAGAAAGTTTGGCAACCCCTGTTCTAGAGTCTAGACAAATGAGTTGGGCATGGTAATTTTAGAACATAAAAGCCAGTCCGTTTAATTTTCGCCCTTGTTGATATACGTTTCGGAAGGGCTTCTCAGAATCAGTATCATGATATCATATACTAGTTTAAAAGATCAAAGTCGTAAATGTTGATAAGGTTCTCAGATTTTTATACAAGGGATGCTTGCATTTGGTTGGTGAAAACCTGTTGCCTTTTGTAGGGTTGGAACCAGTCATCAACCTGTAAGCAGATTCTAATTTCTTGTTGGTTTATAGTCCTAATGGCATCTCACACCAAGGTCATTGCAGGCAGGGGCGGATCCAGGGGGCGATTGGGGGGACCAGTGATCGCCGATCACCTCCCCAAAAACCTTAGAAAATTAACTTTATTCACCATAATTTTGTGCAATTCGGAAAACAGCATTCGAGATATAAAGCCATTTTGTCGTCCATTGTTTTGTCACAGCAGCGTTGTGATGTATACTCTATCTCTCTTACAGTAGCCAAGCTGTTATGAGACTTAACTACCAAATAATACTGAAATCGCTCCCCTAAACGTACGGCTGGATCCGCCCCTGATCGCAGGGTGGACATCGTTAACTGCTCGTTCTTTAACGTTCCATCACATAAAACTATGCAGCATTTGGTTGCTGGTCTACTGCATTCGTGGATCGCTTTTGTAATTTGAAAAGGCCGAAACTGCCTGTGCAAAGACAAATGCAAAAAACACCTATGGTTGGTGACAGGGCCGGCGCTAGGTGGTTGGGGGCCTCCCCCGAACCTGGACGTTGGGGCTCCCAATATACAATACATTGCATTTAACACATAGTATTTACGTAAACAGAAACATCGATTTATTTTAACAAATGCTTATAAAAGCATTTCCTACAGCATCAGCACAACGTATAAAGCTGACAGACAGCATTTGCTATGTTTCAAGTTAGGAAAATGACTTTTCCAAGTTTTCAAAAATGCAAATGTTTTTGTCAACTCAAACATATCACATATTTTAGCAGTTTCACTTTCAATAGATATAATTGCCAGATTTGTTAGTTTTTCATCAGTCATAGTTGATCTATGAAACGTTTTGATTAGCCTCAACTTGCTGAAGCTCCGTTCAGCAGTATTGCGTATAGCAGTGATCGGCAAACTTTCATTAGAATGGCCCCAAGCCCCCTTTCTATGGGTATCCGCAGTAATTTTTCCAAGGGGTAAACGTCGACATATTGCTTATACTTTTCAGGTTGCTGACGATCAGGCCCGTAACCAGCTTGGGCACCAGGGGGGGCGAAGAGTTTTCTGAGAGGTGCCTAATATTTTTGAATTTTGTCCAATAGTTTCAAACTACGTCCAACACATTTTTCCAGGGGGGGAGAAAATTTTTTCTAGGGGGACTTCTCCCCCCTGGTTACGGGCCTGCTGACGATGCAATGCAAACGGACGTTTACAAAGCGCTTTAACCTTTCTTCACAAAAAGAAATTGCTCCATTTTACAGCAATAGTAACAAAAAATTCGCTTCGTTGGCAGCAATAGCCAGGTATATTGCGATACGTTACAACATAGATTATATCTGCAGATTTTCAGCAGGGTACTTTTTTACAAAGAAGAAAATTGCCATGGTCTTTAAGAAAACCATAATTATGTATTTATTTCACCTAGCAAGACTTGCCAGCATCACTTAGAAACAGGAACTAGAACGTCTAAGATCTCGCCCAAGGCAATCAAACACCCTTTTCAATAAATCCTTGCTTGTCTTCACTGACTTTTTCACGATGAACTCTCATCCATATAATATACCGGACAAGCGTTCAATCTCACACTAACAATGGATTTTTCATACTTATGATGCTTCTTTTTACACAGTAGGCTACAAAAGTATGGCTAAATGTGGCTATCCACTATAGAACTCACTGTCTCCCTGCATTACTTGCGTTCAACACTTGCATGCGGCAAAACATCTACTACCGTAATTCGAAGCGAACTCGTGAAGATTCGTTGCCATGTTATTGTTACGCAATAAAACCCAGCAGTAGAACAATCCGCACGCAAGTTTTGCAACTTGCCTCTGCAAACAGGCAAAGCAGCGAACATGAGTGAACTGCAAACTCATCACTGCACAACCCCAGGACAGTGAACCTGGTTTTTGTGCGCTGTGAGTGTCATACCTGCAAATAAACTGTCAATGCAAGAACTCAGGGGCGGATTTTGGTTGTGTGGGGCCCCTGGCTGAAATTTAGAAAGGGGCCCTTTCTATACATATAAATCTGTCGTTAATAGGGAAAAGAATAAATGAACGAACTGAAGTATTTGTATTATTGAAACAAAAAAGGCTTGAGCAAAAAAACGAATCGTTGACTAATATGAACATCACATTATGAACGAAACTCATTGATTTCAAATCTCCATTTCTTGCTGGAGACTTGAAATCATATCGATAAATGTTCACAAAACACCGGTGGAATGTTTTGAATATACAGTGGCACCCCGTCGACGACCACCCCGCTATCACGAACACTTTAACGCGGTCTTTCCTACAAGCTAATGCATTTCCTTTGTTCCACTAACGTGACCACTCCGGTCACAGTCCAGCTGTTACAAAACTGCTAATCGAGCATCGCGTAACACGACCACCGAATTCTATCGGTATCCTTACACTGGGAAGCTGGTAACCTGTCAGCAGGAATTTGCTCAGCTGCATCACGTTGTCCTGAAGCATTGTGGATATAGGGATGTAGGCGCAAGTGCAAATGCAGTTAAGTGCCAAAGTGGCGTAACAAACTCATACTGTAAACCAGGGGCGCAGCAAGGATTTTTCTAAGGGGGGGGCTGAAGTAAGTTGTGGAAGCAAAAGCCTTGAAAAGGAAAAATTGCTTGTGTTAAGAATAGTCAAGGAAAGCACGTAATTTGTAGAAAAACAATTGACTGTACTCACCACGAAAACTGGGGATCCTTCCAACTAACCTGCCATCTTGTTTCTTTGATATTCTTTCCTGACGATCGCAA
>Ga0210059_1013446_pt1 | contig 12244 bp, 7 predicted proteins | sample Ectturendosymbi2_FD_188042 | JGI IMG/M metagenome (GOLD analysis project Ga0210059, IMG submission 188042) | Ecteinascidia turbinata endosymbiont from Florida, USA - Sample 2 (SPAdes) (version 2) | ecosystem: Host-associated > Tunicates > Ascidians > Unclassified | place: Key West, Florida...
TGCCAGACGAGTACAGGTTTGCTTGCAACGAAATGGTGGACATTTGGAACACATCTTGGGAAAGCCATAAATTGACTAAAAATCGACAGAAATAGTTGAAACTCTGGTGAATGGTCTTCCATAAACTTAATAATGTGTGGTTGTAATTTGAAATAAATAGCTTTTTAATCAAAGTCACAATTGAAATTTTCATGGGTACACATCTTTTTGGGTCACCCTGTAGATAGAAAGCGCTTTTCGCACCAAGCAAACCGCACAGGTTTTGCAGTATCAGATGCCCGTTTATGTGTTTCATGCGTTCAAAGGGTTGGTTAACTGGAGTATTTTTGCCAGTGGCATATCTAGGGTATGGCTCGTGCCATGGAGGCGCAAAGATTGCTTGGCAAAAATCAAAATTTGTGACAGTTCTTCAACCTCTTTTTTGCGGACTTAAAACGATTAACTGCGCAGCTGCATCGATACAGCGCCCCAACTAATGCGATTATTCAGGTGTGTTGCGCCAGCATTCAAGCATTATGGCCAGGGGCGTAGCGAGGGGAGGGCAGGTGGAGCACAATTCCACGGGCGCGGAATTACTGCGGGAGGCGCCGAAACGTCCCAACAATATCACAAGTACAGTAAATGTGCTTCCGATTGAGCTCAGGTTTGACCATGGGGTGCCAGACTTGCTTTTTGCCCCGGGCGCCATCTAACCGCGTTACCGCCCCTGATTGTGGCACAATACAACGTATGATGTATCTTGAACTCCGATGACAGTGTATTTTCCAGTATGACATTCACACTGCACAAGAGCGAAATTCACTGGTATGGTGTTATGCCGTGATGAGCTGCTTGCGGTTCACTCGTGTCCACTCATTTGCAGAGGCAGGGTGCGAAACTCGGGAACGCAATGTTCTACTATTGGCCTTCATTGCGTAACAATAACGTGGCAACAAATCTTCAAAATTCACTTCAAGTTGCGGCAGTAGGCATTTTGCCGCCTGTGACTGTTGAAAGTAGACATCTTGGCAGGCAGTGCAGCGAGACAGTGGCTACTGATAGCAGTAAGCCAAATATTTTTATACTGTGAATAGAAGCAAGGACGCCGGGGAGCAGGAAAGTGACGGGTATGTCCTCCTGCTATTTCAAAAGGGGGCGGAGGTTCCTTTTTCATTACAGTATTATGGGTAATTTCATAGTTTATCAAGATCGAATTGAAACAAATTTGTTGCAGCTATTCGTGCAACAAGAAAACTCAGAATGGTTGTCTATCATTTCTGTTATTTTTGAAGTCAATATTCTTGCTGAACAGAAACAAAAATATTGGTAACGATTTACTTGCTTTTTATAAGTTTCCATTTCCCTCACCTTTTTTACTGCCCTGCCGTTGTTTCGGCGTGCCTGAAAAAGAGCATGAGTGAAAAAGAAGCATTGCTGCCAACAAAGCTCATTTTTTGAGACCATTATGTTCCCTCTAAGTTACGAAAATGCGCAGTTCCACCAGACCATTTGGGCAGCGAAATATCATTCTCGCGCTCTTGCAACATTCCAAAACATTCTGAAAACATTAAAACAAAGAGAACCTATTTGAATTGTTTGTGTACCTTGTTCGTACACTATTTTGATGAAATTCTATACTTATTCCAATAATTGACAAGTTTTGCAATTCATTTAGAACTCTGCTAACTCACTCTTAAGAATTAAGACATTCATGTTCACTAAACAAACGTTTGCTCAGTGTAATTTTGCTCACAAGGAACCCTGTTTGCAAATGTTGCCGTGATATTGGGAATTTTCTTTGTGGCGCAGAAAGGGTAAAGCGTTTTGTGTACGTCAATGTGCGTGGCATTGTCAGCAACTTGAAACAGATAAGCAAAATGTCGTTTTTGCCCCCCCCTGGAAAAATTTATGCTGACACCAGTGGGGCACACAAGTGCACGTCAAAAAGCTTAGGAATGTTTTTTTCATTAAACGATTTACTTTAAAAATGGACCCAACACTGATTGTGTTTCTTAAACATATTTAACTAAATTTCGAAATGTACAAGTGGAGGCCAGCAGGCACCCAGAAAAAAAGTCGGGGCCCTAGTCCCCTGTCCTGCGGATTCCTGGTTTCGCCACCTTGCTTACCAGTTAAAAGAGAGGAAATGATAAATTCAGAAACGCGTAAGCTCCTTCACGATTATTACCAATCCCACATACTGTTTCACTAAGCTTAAAAGTCTTTTGTTAATAATTCAGCAGTAGTCTTTTTGAAGTTTTCAGATGGAACAAAATATATCAATCTTAGACATCATTTAATATATAAATAAAAAACAGAAGAATAGATGACACATTAAACAAATAACACAGAGAAGAACATTCATGCAGACCAAACAATAGCATATGGTTGAAGGTAGCTGCTGGATGTGCCTGCTTGAAAATCAGCTAACAGCCAGATTGAAAATTTTACAGCTAACAGTGGGAAAATCCTGCTAGCTTTAGCAGCAAATCAACCAAAATGGCAACTTTGTGTAGCAGTAGCCTCGATTAGTATCGTATGGATTCTTGCTCTGTGAGATCACATTTACAATCACAACGTCACCTTGATGAAACGGTTTCATTTCACAACTAGCCCCTCAAAGCTTAAGCTTTCCAGGTCTGGGTTGAGAGTTTTCGGAAGCATGGGTACATTGATTGGTTAATAGTTTTATGCATCCTATATATGACGCAGCACAAACGTGTGCCAAAGAGTTATCTTGAGAAGAAGTTCAGGTAGAGGTAACGCAGTCTCGAGAAATAACGTTTCGTGTGAAGCACGTGAATGCCATCATATTTGCAAAATTTTGGGGGGCAATTGCCCGGTTTGCCTGTTCCTGGTTACAGCCCTGTGGCAGATCATTAATTGTGTGAAATAACATCATTACATGAAATAACCAATGGCATGGCGCCTCTGTACTCGCGTTTGAAAAAATTGGCGTAGAGCGTGCAAAAGGTTGGTCAGCCCTGCTCTAGGCTAAACACAATGCCCCAGTCCATAGACTTGGCAAGGGAACCATAATGACTCATTGAAACATCACCAGTTAGTATCGTTACCTTACCAGTTGAGCAAAAAATGTTAAGTCCTGAACGAAGAGATGAACTAGCTGGCTGTCGCACGTTGAAACGTGGTGTTGTATTTGTACACGTAAATTATTCTATCATCTAAAACAAATGTGGTTCAGCTCAAAAAATTTTTCGTTTGTAGTTGCAATATGTCGTGTGATTTTTTTGCAAGGTTTACAATTTGATCAGCCAATACAATATAAAATTATGTAGGCTTATATCGTTATTATTTGAATGTTTTTATAATCTTTATAACAAAAATAAATGACTTTAAAAGTATTTTATGGCCATTTATGGACAATTTACCCTTTTATTTCTGAAACTTTTAGCAAAAATAAACATAAATTTTGTGTTTTAAAATATTCATTTACTTCATAGTTTATCTTTCGAAAAAATTGTGCCTATATCTAATTTTTAAATTACTAAAAAGGACGTACATTCAAACTTTGTCATGGGCGCCATTTTGTGTAGATACGCCACTGATTTTTGCCATCCGATATCCGGAGATTTTTCTGTTGGTTAACAGGATAATAAAGTAGGGTTACTGATGCGTTTCACGCTTTTTTTCAACGGCCTACCAAACTTCAAACTCCCTATGAAGTTCTGCTTACCATCTAGCCCACTTCTGTGGAAGCAGAAAGTGCATTCATTCAATGCGTGTGGACTAACTCTGGTCTCGTTAACACGACTACAGTGGCGTAGCGAGTCTAAGTGTTGCCCGGGGCTTGACCGCGAAAGCGCCTCCCGTTACACAACTCCAATTTGCTTACAATAATTAAAAATGAAACATGAACATGTTTTGTGCTTAGCAAAGATGTAGGAAATATCCTGAACACCGAACCAAGAACTCAGAAACTGAATGGGTTTTGTTTTTCATTCGCGATTATGGGCAGTGGCGTAACAAGGGGGGTGCCGCGGGCCTCGGGGGCACTTTTCTGATTAAAAATTAACTTTTGAAAGGAGTTCAAACCCTCAAGCATTGGTTATTTTAAAATAAATTATAAAAGTTCTAACTCTTCATTTTTTGTGCTTAGATGCCTAAGGCTGGTAGGCTTACCTAAAATAACACAACATTTTGAGTTGAGTTGATTTTATTTGGCGATGATTAATATTCAGCAAGAAAAAGCACAAATTAGTGCAAGGACGCCAGGGCATTGAAGGAACCGGAAGGTTATCGAGTCGATGCCCCTTAACAGTTAATTAGCTTTGTTACTGTGAAGTTTCAACTCGTGGTGTTGCATATGTATGGGAAGGAGCTGCTAGATGATCAACACAGTTGCGCAGGGGATGCTGGGTCGCAACCGGTCTCTCTCGGTGGATGGGTTGCTCAGATCCGCAAGGATCTGGGCTTGGCAGAGAAAGTATAAACCCAGCTAAGATGAAAGTCTGCCCGGGTTGTCATAACCCTTTCGCATCTAGCAAGCTCTACAAATTGTTTGGAGTGTATTTTTTTTGCATTTGGATGATGGCTGGTTTGGTACTCTTGGAATCCAATCTGCAGTGATGTAGCCTTCGAATTTCTTTGTTCATCAGAAGTGATATGTGGGAATCAGAACCATCGCCAGAAAGTTTTCAATAGGGGGGCTTTGCGTTTCTGCGGGGGGGCTTGACACTCCAAAAATTGACAAAATCTCAACTGATGATAGTGTTTCCTGTTTAAATTTGCCGGGGCTTGGAGCTTTGTTTGGGGGGCTAAGACCCAAAAGACCCCCGTGGTCAAGGGACTGGTGGGAATACTGGGAAACCATGTGCTGTTCCTGCAAAACAAAAGAACACCAGCAGGAACAAGAAAACCAAATTACAAAAATAACAAACAAACAACAAAACAAGTAAACCAAATCAAAAATACACAAACAAAAAACAAAACAATAAAAACCTAGGTAAGCAAACACAACCTAGTTATGTAAATAATGAGAGTATGTATAATAGGGTTAAGAAAAATATGGAATACAGATAGCTATGGGAGGAGGGAATATGATCAAGGGGAAATGTGCGCTTTGAAAAAGAAGTGGGTTACAGTTGATATAAAGAATGTGGTTATGGAGCGGGAAATTGCTACCCTACATATAGCTCTTATCTGCAATACAACCGCAAGTTTTGACCAAGTGAATATCACACACGAACAGCCACAACCTCTTTCGGCTGATTCACACGTAACAATCGACACAATTCACCAAACTCAGGACGCAGTCAACGTGCTTTGAGTATGGCGACACTCGCATAGTCGGCATCAAAACCGTCGCCACAAAGTTTGCAACTGGGGGGCTTTACGTCTGTTCAGGGGGGCTTCACATTCTGAAATTTGATAAAAACTCCACCGATTTATAGTGCTTCATAATTCAATTTGGGGGGTCTTGGATATTTGTTTGGGGCGATAAGCCCCCGTGGTGACGGGACTGGTTCGGCATGCGGTTTGACCAACGGTCTTATTGAGATTTATGGTCACTTGTTGGAAAACTCTGGCGTTATCAACACGAATTCGGATTAGGTGAATACTGTAAGACTAAATTTCATGAATAATGAAGACATAATATTTTGACGAATATTTATCGTACTGATTATATGCAGGCAATTGACTCTATGCATACCACAGTTTGCTTGAGGCCCCCTTGGATCTTGAGGCCCTAGGCTTAAGCCTACATAGCTTATTGGAAAATCCGGCCCTGACCGTTATCCTGATTATTCTGATTATTTGATTATTTTGAAAAAAAGAAAGCAACTTACACGTGAAGCTCACTTTGCTAACTAAGCTAACAAGCTCAAGCTACAACTTGGTCTTACTAATACATCAAAATATGTGTCTAGTTCAACGGTAGTTGAAATTTTTTTCTATGCATTGTGCTCTAAAAAGGAATGGCCCAAGATTACTATGGTGTTCAGTGTAGGCTACTAAAATAGCAGATACTAAATTTCATTTTTTGAATGTAACATGTGGTGTACCTCAAGGATCTGTCCTTGTACTTTTACGATTCCTTATAAATGCTCATGACATTGTGAAAGCTTCCAACTTTGATACTGCTTTATATTCTGGTGATATTAATCTTCATATCTCAGGGAAAGACGACAGAGTTTTAGAAAAATTAGTTAACGCAATGAGCTCAAAAATTGATCATCTGGGAACGTACCATCAAATTATGTATCAGTTATTCCAAAAACAATTTCGTGCTCATGAACCAGCATGGGTGAAATTTGGTGGGTGACACGGGGGATATAATATGCCATGTCCCCCTATTATTTCTTTTTAGGTTTTGCATTTGGAGAGGTTCCAAAAATAAAAGTGATATTTGTCACGTTTTGTGTGAAGAGCTTTTCATGTTAGATAGTAGGTTACACACAAGCAAGTTCACGTTGAAACAGAGTTTGGTATGGTATCACCGATTCTGTTAGTTTATAAATTTTAGCTTCGATAAAATAATTTTTAGCATTTTTCAAGTTTCTAGTGACCGCAAAAGATGGTTAACTGCTTTTGTCCGAAATTTCATCCTGTGCGGTATACTGTTAGAAAAGTTATGTTCTTGTGACAGTCAGAGTATTACAGCTGCACATGTGAGAGACCACAGTACAGCCATTATTTGTTTTGTGCAGAAATTTAACGGGCTTTACTTTAACGTTGGCTGTCACATATTCAGAAACAGACAGCGTATAATTTAGTGATGCTAGAATATATGTCAGAAAGTTAGATTTTCAGGAAAATCTCTGCGAAGCTTTTGCTGAAGCAGTCCCGTCGCCAAGGAGGGTTTTGGTGGGCTTAGCCCCCCCAAACAAAGCTCCAAGCCCACCCAAATTGAAAAGTGAAACACTATAAATAAGTGGAGTTTTGGTTAATTTTATAATGTCAAGCCCCCCGCACAAACGAAAAGCCCCCCCGCAGAACTGCAAAGCCCCCCTATTGAAAACTTTCTGGCGACGGTACTGTGCCGAAGACGAAAAAGCAGTATTATTGTGGAGATTTAGTTTTGGGGTGGGGAGTTTTTCAAAAGACTGTCTTCAACTATTAGTGAACAGGATTTCAATCAAAACGTTGGAGAAGTAGCCTACAGTATTACCCTAGTTGTATATTGTTCCATAGCTCAAAACGTGGGAACTTGACTCGGAAATAAGGATGAAATACACCTACATTTATCCTCACTTCTTGTAATATCGTGACAATGGTGACCAACAAATAAAAAAGACATTTTCCGTGGCTCTTACACTTTGTGCTTGTGCTGAATGCATTTGTTCGAAAGTCATCTGATTTACTTGAGTTTAACCAAGCCCACAATGCAGCAAGGTTTTCATCCAAGTGCGAAACATTTGCTTTACAAGTAGGTTACATCAAACCTAGTTTTGTTGGACATTCTTTTCGTGTTAGGTGAAACTTGGTACTTTTTTGCCAATTCACCGTTGTGCATTTTGATTTACTCTTAAATATATTATCGTGTCGTCATGCAAGTACAGTAGAACTCTAAGAATGAAACGTTTGACATGGTGCAGAATTGTAAGTCAGGCCGGGCTTTTCGGATCGGGCCGGGCTTGGGCCCGGGCTCGGGTTTGTCGAAATATTTCAAGCCTGCATACAAAACTTTTTTATAGCATTGGGAGTAAGGATTTTTTCTTTCGTGGCGTAGATTTGTTGTGCTCACCAGGGTAGCTTCTGTGAGTGAAGCGATTGTGCTTTTTTTCAGCTAATTCTGTTTGCAAACACAGTTACGTTCTTTTCGTCTTTGCTCGGAGTAGCCTCACACTCTTTTTGAGAAGGCGACAGCGGTGACGAAATTAGCACGCGATGGCTTAGCCTCAAAGAGATCAATCACTCACAAGATTCTTGGCTTGTTTTAAGAAGCCTACAAACCGGATTGTCATGCCTATAGCGCCATCGTGGACAGTTGCGTGATAGTTTCTTTTTTTCTTGAGAAACATTACATTCCGTAGTATTATCGTTTACTAATATGCTACGTTTGTGCCAGAGACAGATTATGCCAATGTTTTGGTCAAGGTGGTTGTTATTTTGGGTGTGATAAAACGTATACCTGCAGCTATATCCGAACACAACCTTTTTATTACTCTGCAGTTGCGCATAACTTAAATCCCTCGGTAAATTTGGCTTTCGGGCCTAAATCGGGCTTCAAAAATAAATGTCGGGCTCGTGCCGGGTTCGGGCTTGTGATTCGGGCTCCGACCGGGTTCAGGTTTCAAAATGAGGCGCCTGTTACAACTCTGTGTGGGTATGTATGCAAAGACCAAAAAGGAGAGATTGAAAGGATACATCCTCCACCCACCAACAGTAAATATAGATTGAAATCATTTTGCGAAGTAGTCTACGCTAATTTTCGGCCGAATGATTTTGGTGCTGGTAAAAAGATAGCAATGGAGATTTTGGTAGGGGTGGGGCTGCATCAGTGCCGGATTAACAAGGGTAGCAAATGTAGAAATTTGCTGCGGGCCCCGCGCTTTTGGGGGCCCCGCGGTCCTTTGTGCTAAATTTGTTATTTATTATGCAAGGGTGGATATTGGAATTTAAGTGCCCGAGACAAACTCTCAGAAAGGTGGCCTATATTTTACACATGCTATACAGAAACTTTATTCGCTCAAAGCAAGCTAAATTTTTCATTTTGTCTGGGATTTTGCTTCTGCGTGAAAGTCAATTTCACACTGTAAATTGTTTGATATCTTTTGATTTTAAGTTGTTCTTTAACTACACGTTAAAGTTGCATATGACTTTCTTCACAGCTTAAATGTGGCTCTAAAAAGAGTGTTTAATAATCTTTTTAACAATGCAATGTAAAAACCAAGTGTGAAATTCTCAAAAGGGGGACCTTAAAGGCATCTGTGAAAGAGGGTAGCCAGAGACGACCGCCTCGTTCGCCTCCTGTAGTATCCACCCTGTTTATATGTATAGAATTTTTCAGTCCAAGAAGTCACTATTTTGCTTAATTTGTCATAAGAAATTAAACGAATGTTTTCAATTCAATGCTTTTACAGTAGATTACTGTGATGTGATAATTAAAGTATTTTACAGTTTTTTGCAGCATTATGGGACCACGTAAGTAATTAGACATAATTGCAGCAATTTGAAGATATTGCCTGATTTTATTGTGACGATTGACATTAATAATATCATTACATCAGATTGACCTGTTCTATAAATTGCGTTACCTTTTTAGTACATTCGATTTTAAATGATTTGGGCAGTGGTGCCCAACCTGTGGTTTTGACCCCAGATCTGGGGTTTTCAATGCCTTTCTGGGCATTTGGGTTTTTCCTCAGGAGATCTGTTGTTTTTAGGAATTAACAGCGTATAGGGGTGTTTTAAGATAGGATATGTTTAAAATTTATTTCTAGTCTCAATTTTCTTTATCTTGTTTTATCAAGGTACGTTAGTCTTCAGCATAACTAATAAAGAAGCTACTGGCACTGCATAAGCTGCAAATATTAGCAACGCGCAATGCGTTCAAGTGACAGAGATACTTATGAAGCAAGCCTAAAGAAAAATATTGAGTGGTACGTACAGCAATTTTAAGGTGGAGTCGTTGAAAGATCCAAATCTCAAAGGTTAGCTACAGAAGGACATTGGGAATAAAGATTTAATTATTGTAAATTCTGTCAGATCACCTTCAGAGATGCAAACAGGTTCATGTTACTGCGATATAATAATTCCGAGAGAAACAAAAGTTCATTAGCAAAGTTACAGCGTACATTCACTCGCACGTTTTGCGACTTTCAGATACCCAGGTATGGTAGATATTAGAAAGATTGGTCTAATTTTGTGTCTACCTGGGATTTTCTGTTCAAATCTGTTTTTTTGGTGATTCTATACGTTTTTTTCAGAATATCTCATTGGCAGCCCTGGATTTGGAATTTATCCATTAACCATTGGGTAGTGTACCTGGAGTCTTTTTTAACAAATGTGGCAAACATGATTTGCGCGTGCATTTAACTCTCATGGTGACCAACAGCAGTGGAGAACGGTCATTTTCTAAACTTAACAGTGGTATAGTCGAGACCGTAACCTCCGAGACCGAGACCTGGCTCAAATTTCGAGACGAGACCGAGACTTTGTCTAAAAAGTCGAGACCGACACCAAGACCTGGAAGTTCGAGACCGAAACCGAGACTCGAGACCTCACATTTCTATAGTTAAAGCTAACTCCTTGAATAATGCAGCAACAAAATAAATGGCACATTGCCAAATATCACGATAATAAAAATCATCCGAAATTTGTGGAAACAGCCAAATACTGCAAACGTTCATTTTCACTTTCCTCTTAGGAATTTACAACTTCAAGCCCGTGGCCTTATTTACAAATTCCATGAAGAAATTGCATGGACACTGAAAATGTTGGCAGCGTTTAGAACAATGGTTTTCAACCTGGGGGTCGTTTACCTTTTTTCTAGGGGTCGTGAGAGCTTCTTACAAAAATATTCATATTTACTTCTCGATTTTATATTTCTTATGGAACTACTTTTTGTCGTAGCCAAAATAATAGGATCGCCTGGCAAGAATGATAGCCTACTCTTTCATTCAAAATTGTTTTAATTGTGATTATGACCACCACAATACAGAATACTGTTGCGTTTGGCAACGCACGAATAACTTTGTGACATAAGAATGTGATGTGTTTTTAAATTAGATATCTGATTGCGGAAGCTAAGGTAGTTTTTATTCTAGTATTCAATGAGTTGTGCTGTGGAGTGATTTGCGTACGGCACGGGTCTTTCTCACTGATGCTGCCATGTGCATGAATTTAACAAATGAGTCTTGGTTCAACACAGTGATATCGTACGTTATTTTATAGTCATTATGATTTTCTATTGTACAAACACAACTGCATTTCATATGTCTGACTGGAAATTTTCGAAAGGGGGTCGTTGGGTTAAATTGGGTTGCAAAATGGGTCGCCGCATGAAAAAGGTTGAAAACCACTGGTTTAGAGGTTCTACGCATTTTCACTCGAAAAATGTTAGTGAGCCAATTGAATATTCGAGGTGTTTACCGTTGCCATGCTTCAATAAATTTGTTTTGACACAGAAACATTTTAATTGTTTTGTTCGTTACAAAACAATGCAAACCCTTCTGTGTAACGACAGGAGGTGATGCCCTGGTGAAGGTCCCATGTTCTGGTCTCCTACCTAGTATTGAAGTAGGCCTATGTTATTTGAAAAAGTGGAGAAGAGGGAATCATTACTTCTTATTTTAAAACAAGCACAGTCGATGTAGGCGAGTGTACACAGCCCCAGCAGCACTGGTCAAAACAGCACAGTAAAGTGGTAACTCCACAGGAAAGGTTGCTTTCCATCATTCAATTTTTTGCCAAGGTGTTTCGTCGTTTACATCATTTGCCAATGAAATAACAAACGTTTAAAGTTTTTTACTATCACCACTTACCTGTGTCACTACATTCTTTTTATTTTAACACAGGGCATCTCCACTGACACTCAAATTTTTTCGCCGTATAGTTCGTGTATTTTGGCTAACAAAGCTTTGCCATTTTTTGTAACGTTACCTACACCTTTCATAATTACTTTTCTCCTCACACGACAAGTAATTGAGTAAGAATTCTCCAAAGATTTCGAATTAAGATGTGATCAATTTAGAGTTTTATAAAACGAAAGCACTAGTTTGAATTTCAAAACGCAAAATTGTAACTAATTTTTCATCCATCCAAACTTGCTCACTCTGTCGAAAACAAGTTTTAAAAATGTTGCTCGTGATTCCTGCTGTTGACGCAAAGAAAAAATATTTAGGCCTATTAGAGCAATAGACGTTTTTGGCACAAATTATGTTTACACTTTGAACCAGCGAGGTAATATCCCACCGCATGCTCTACTGCAGTGACGTAGAGATGTTAATGTCGCCCGGGGCCGACCATAAAAATGCTTCTACTTTCCACTCCTCACATTTGCTTACAACAATATAAAATGAGAGAAAATCATGTATCATGCTTATTATAACAATAAGGAATAATAAAGCATCTTGAACATCACAATCAAATACTCAGAAACCGAAAGGAGTCTTGTTTTTAATTCTCGCTTATGGATCTTGCTTTCTCTACTTGTTGGCCACCCTTCTCGTCGCTTTTCCTATTTTTTTGCTTTCTTTACGTTTGCATGTATGTATGGCTAAATAAATAGCATAGCTGGCACATGCTAGGCTGTGGTTCAGCGGGAAAGTTTTCTTTTTTGTCATTACTTGTGAATCAGTTG
>Ga0210059_1013447_pt1 | contig 12244 bp, 8 predicted proteins | sample Ectturendosymbi2_FD_188042 | JGI IMG/M metagenome (GOLD analysis project Ga0210059, IMG submission 188042) | Ecteinascidia turbinata endosymbiont from Florida, USA - Sample 2 (SPAdes) (version 2) | ecosystem: Host-associated > Tunicates > Ascidians > Unclassified | place: Key West, Florida...
AAGCCATGATTATTGAATAAATGGGGAAATATATTAAGAACAACACACCAAGAAAGTGAAATGACATGTAGACCACTCACCATATCAAAAGGAAGGATTGGTGAATTTTCAAATTGATTGAGATGCGCGCTCTACCCACTAGACCACAAGGAACATTATAAATAGGCCAAAAAATAATAATTAGGTTTCGGTTGGAATCTGCGTTATTGTCTGCATCCAGAAACCATCTCACCACTTCTTGCAGACCTTTCGTACACTACGTATGTTTAAGATTGTGTTACGCGATAGTTCACTTTATTCGAAACAATTGTCTTTATTTTGTCTGCTATGGCTGATCAACGCAAGCGCTGACCGCATTGGCTGCATTACCGATTTATGCAGCATGACAGAACTGTTGCACGAGCTCAAAAACAGCAGTTTTTAACATAGAAGCATTCAGGCATTTGACAATGTATCAGCAAGGAAAAAGGAACACTTAAAGTTTGCTGGACGTCTATGAACAACAAACAATCGAAAGTTTTCGTGCGCACTTTATGCGCTTTCTCAATTCTTGTGTAGTTTAGCAAGATTCGATCTTGCACACCGGGGTGTGCGTCAGCCGGTCCAGCCGCAGCACATTTTCTATGCTCGACTGTTCGTATTCGACAACAGACGTTAAGGCAGCTTCGTTTTGCAGTTGTAAATTGCTCTGACGCGTTGATGAGTGCGTTTTACTCCCATGTTTTAACGCGCAGCCTGATATTTTTGCAATTATGAACTGCTATGTCAAAGAGTTGAGTTTATTTTCCTCCGATATCGTAACTTGGACCGCTGATGGTTTATATTCAGTGCAGTGGCACATCAAATGAGGGGAGTTGATTTAAAAAATATGCAGATTATGTCAACAAACTTAGGCAAAACATTGGTTTGGAAATATGAATACGAGGTCAAATTATGCCGTCACAAACGGCGCACACCAAACACAAATGACCACTATATGCCACTAAATGAAACCCCCCCATGAAAATTTTCTGCATACGCCACTGCTTCCGGCACACGAACTTCGTCTTGTTTCGGTGCAATGGACCGTAAATTTGGCAGCGTTTTCTTGCCGTCAGTGGTTCATGGATTTGCGCCGGTTATCGCTGATGTCAATTTACGAAATGTTGGCCTACCATAGATGGTGGACCGCATGGCGGGAGGCATCATGTTGCTTTGGTCACAGCGAGATATTTCACTTAATTTTTTAGAAAGAAATCTCCTGTACAGACCTGTGCATTTGAAAACCTTTGGAGATGGTTACAGGCTCGGGCATTTTTCAAAATTCAGGCTGTGGCGATTTGCAGCATTCCGCGATGTCGAATGACAACAACTAGACAAATTTCGTATGCAAATCGATCACAAGTTTTGCAGTGAATACTCAGCTCGCCTCCTTGCGGATGGTAACAGAAGACATTCACGTTCAGTTCCTTAAACCACCACCTTGCGTGGGTTATAACAGTTTTTTTTCACCAAATCTCGCTGCTCAGTAGAGTGTTCTTAGTTGACAAAGGACCACCTCCACCAAAGAGTGGGCAATCCCATCACTTACATTACATATGAGTTCTAAAACACTAAATTTTCTTGAATTATGGCCATTTAAAATGTCAAGGGCGGCAATCGCTCCCTGAAAATATCCGTTTGCCACAGGCAGTGCCTTTAAAGGATATACTTGCATCTTGCCGTGCTATAAATCCAACATGTTTGTATATTGTAAGGTTTTGTTGGAAAACTCATTTATGTTGAAAATGTAAGAAGGATGAGAAAAAGATTATCTGATCAAAATCTTTGTGGGCAGGCCTGCAAAACATATGAGAGCGTTTCTCTTTACCTTACAAACCACAGCGAATTTTTCAAGAGGAAGCACTTCGAGAGGAGACGTTCGTGGATGGCTCTGGCGAATTGCTGCCTGGAGGTAATTTTCATTAGAGACAACAACGAAAAAACTACGATGTAAATATAATCATTTTGGACTTTCGAAAAGTATCTGTTCTCATCGTCAGAAAAACTTTATGAATCAAGTGCAAAACTTTATACGACTAAAAATGCGACATACATGAAAGGAGGCAGTGATTATATATCGACAATCGACTATTACTACAAAAGGCAAGTTGGAAACGTGATAATATCTTGGGTGATTGAAATCAATGCTGATGAACCATTGTCATGTGGAAAACGAGCAAAGTCACACCTGCAGCACAATTTATAATTTATTTCCTATGTTTGAAAATAATAAAGTCTGGCTTGAGTGCATGACATGGCTTAAACTCAACGCTAATTTTCTTTTTTAACAATAAATTGAGTGATAATATGCAAGTCGACTTTTATGTTCAGTGAAACTGCTAGCAGCAAGGTTTCCCTGAGTCGGTTGGTCAGACACTGACTCGGATGTACACAGGTACTCCGAACGGCATCTTATTTCCCTGCTCAGGTCCCCCTGCCCAGTTTAGGCAAATCATTTTGCAACTTGTGAAAATTCCGGAGCGGACCAAATTAAAATAGTCTTGTGTGCAGCAGGGTCGCATGTTATCCACCCATGTATGAACCTTCACACTTGTTCCAGTTTTCTATGGTTAAACTGGCTGTATAGGATATTTTTATGAGGGTTTTAATGTACAATCCATCAGGCCATGAACTAATATGAACAATCAAATGATTGTCGAAGTCATGAGCATGACATCAAACTGCAGCCGGTGATGGAGACTAAATTTCATAATATTGCATATTTGCGAAAGTAGAATACTCTTTTAGCTCTCATTATTGTCAAATACATTCTGGCCAAGAGCGGTGACAGGGTTCCAACTATGGATCACATAGTCTATTTTAAGGGCGAACTGAGCGCTTGCGCCGTGCGAGGCAGTCCGTCTAGGTATGGGGAAGAACCAATATACAGGTGGTAAATACTTTTCCACTCAGAAAGTCCCCTTCAAGGCAAACCTGGGCCCAGCTTATATTGGCTACGTTATTCCTGGAGACGCTGTAGGGGATGCGGAGTGTGGTCTATTGGTGACTAGCCAATAGTGCAGGGGTGTAGTGGGGTGGGAACGCGTGGGAGCTGCGTTCCCACACATTTTTACCAGAACCGTCGCCAGAAAGTCTAATAAAGGGCTTTACATATGTGCAGGGGTCTTGACATTGTAAATTTGATAAAAATTCCACTTATTTATATTTTTTCATATTTCAATTTGAGTGGGATTGGTGCTTTGTTTAGGGGGGCCAAGCCCAACTGGCGACGGGACTGCTTTTTACACTGGTAACGTTATTTGAAGATGTTGGATCTAAATGATTACATTAAAATATGGCTGCGATCTCGATGTCCTAGCGACACGCAGATTCGCACTGCCAGTCAAATGTCTACAGTGAAACAGGAAAATCCAATGTGGAATTCTTGTAGGCGAATACTCACTTTATTCGAGGAACTTGTTGCAGCCTTCCTCTTTATTTGGTGTGGAAACGGCGTTCCCACACCTCTTTTTTTAGCACTATATACCTCAGCAATAGTGACCCTACAAGCCTTGCCTGGGCTCGATTTGGAATTTCTCAAAGCGGTCATCCTCTCTCGCAGAAGCTCTGCTATACGTATTACGTATTGCTTCTATTGTAACTTCTCATGACTTTTTAGTTTTATCTTTATCTATGTTGAAACTAAATGTGCTTCTGGCGCCAACAGTATTAGCAGCAAACAGATTTCGGCGTTTATTTGATCTTAGCTTGTTAGCAGGAATCGGTGGGTGAACCGGTTATTAACATTTTTAATAGTGAAAAACAAGAGTGAAACTTGGGAAAATAACCAAAAATAAACAATTTCCCTTCCTAGACCCTGCCGCAGTTCATAGGTGTAGCCAGGGGGGCGAAAGGGGCAATGTCTCCTCCCCAGATTTTTATAACATGTAGTTATTTTGTACTTTGAGAGGCGTTTTTCCAAACAAAATAGTGTTATTCGCCTAAAATCAAATATTTGCCCCCCTCCATGTCCGGGCTGGCTACGCCACTGCCGCAGTTGGCAAGACAAAGATCAACCTTTTATACTTGTATATATCGGGCCAACCAGCATGGTTTGCCTCTGGAGACTGTGATAACGACAGAACCTGTTGTTAGTGAATCCTGGAGTGAGAGAACCTGCTCTTAAAACATTTTAATTCCACCACTTGATGAAACCTTCTTTCTTCTTCACTACGTCATTGTTCTGTGACCATATCGGTCTCTCTTAATTCCGTTATTGAAGTTTGTTATTGATGGCAATTAACCAAGTCCTTCTCTTTTAAGAAACACCAATTTTCCAGGACGAAAACCAACTTGATTTCAGCAACTCATGGATTCGGTGAGAAATTTTAAGTTGATTCATTAGTTTTACTCTCGCTTCGCTTGGATTTATTTTCTTCTCGTTTCTGCGAACTGCTCGACAGCATTTTATCTTACTTCAGTCTTTTAAAAGTTTAACTGTTTATCATAAGGCTTTTGAAATGTTGTTCTTGCAAATGTAACGTCGCAAAAATGTTTGTCATAAGTCTATTTCCCTTTTAAAACCCGTGTATTTCAAAATGAAAAAAACAAAACATAAACTATGTAAGTTGATTTGGTGTAAACAAATTGCACTTGCTTCAGAACGACATTGTAGCCAAATACAACTCATATTTGAACAGTGGCAAAACAACGTGCGGAAGCAGACAAAGGGAATTAAGAAGTGTTTTTTACATATATAAAACAGCTACTGACACAGTGTTTTCTTTCAACAGTTTCAGAGTAGTTGCTTGAACACCCGATTTGAAAACTCCACCCAACACACTATTCGTAAGCTGTATTGGCAAGTATGGATGGGTGGTTGGGGGCAGTTGCCTCCCACTGATGACAAATGGCAAAATATTGGACGGTACTTCGTAATAAGAGGCACAAAGAGTTAACAACTTCTGACGAAATCAGGTGCAAAAATTGCGCAAAAACTTGCTGAAACTTCGTACAGTCTTGAAAAAAATATTCAACATTTTGAAATTGGGCGAAAGTGCTTCAGATTCAGGCCTTGGCTTACCTCACAAAACTCTTTGCAGCTGCAATCGCAACCTTTCTATCCGGTTAAAATTATTTTCTTAATCAAAAATAAATGCGTACGAGAAGTTGTCGTCAAATCTTTCGTTGACCCTTTACTACAATTTGAGCCCATAATCGGCCCCACGACTCTTCATCAGCCGCCGTCTTTACCTGTTCGCGCGTCGTTGTGGGGCGAAACACGTGCGGTGCGATACATTGATTCCATTCACTCACGATTTGACAACGCGTCAATTTCACACTGTCCTGCTTCGCTTCTTTTTGCGAAAAACTGAAGACTTTCTTCGATCTGATTTTGTTTTTTCTTGAGTTGCAAGACAAACTATTCCACACGCTCAACAAAAACTTGAAACGACTGTTTTATTTTAAGTTACGAATACGTTTACAGTTTTTTTCAAGCATGAAGCAAATTTTCATAAAATATATTTCACAGTCCTTTGTTTGGCCAGCTGAACGGAAGAAAAAGACAATACGACACGTTTCAAATTTGAAAAAATAAAAATGTGAAATTATGTTATTTGGTAACTTGGATACAATCACTACGGTATCAAAATATAAAACAAAACACTTCCAAGTTTTTCCATATCTCTTTTTTAAATCGGTCTAGTACCATTTCTTCTGTCAGATCTCGTTTTTGAAAAGTAAATGCGTGCCGTCAACCAACTCTTGCATCAAATGCAAACTTGAGTTCAGCGAGATAGTCACGTGATATCGGTTCCGCAAAATGCTCGATTCAATGAAGCGTATCTTCCTGTAATACTGTTTTATTGATGGACTTTGGCGCATTTTGAAAACCTCAAAAGACAAAGTGAATGGCTGAGGGAGAAACGTTCTACTTGGCCTGGAACCACTTGCAAACAAAAGCCAAGCAAGCCATTAAATCTTTGCAAAACAGGTAAAACCTTGCAGCACACCACTGAATTCTTACCCACCACCACGTCGTTCTTCTTCCTCCAGAACTATGATTGACGCATCGAAATATCTTTTCCGATTCGGTCAAAAACCGAAAATAAAATATCATTTGGTCATGTTGAACGTAAAGCAATTGCTGATAGCGAAATGCAAGAGATTTGATTAGCAGTGTTAATTGTGCGGAGTTGCATCAAAAGCACGTGTTTTTCTCTGAAAAAGTTCATCGCATCGCCAAAGTGTAAGCCGCGTTCGAGCTTCGCGCGTGATTTTAAATTCTGTTTATCTATTTTCAGCTTCACATTCACGCCGACAAAGCCTCTCGTCCCGAACGTACAGGTAAGAAACATGTTTCGGCAAAATGTTGCCTGGACTTCCTGCCCTCCACTGGAAATCGGTCCCTGGACAGGTGAAGTTGTACTGAGGTCATGTACTGTACAACATTTTTGTGCCAAGACGTTTTTCGACGCCCACTGTGCTAGAGGTAGCCCTTGCGCTGAAACTTGTCCCATACTCAAGTGAATGGATTTTAAGCGGTGTTTAGCAAGACACAAAAAAGCTGTTTTACTCAAATCTTTTTGGCCAAAGTATTTGCATAAAAAGCGAGAACAACTGAATGCTGTAGTGGCGGCGTAGCACCACTACACGCACAAAAATGACAAAGTCCAAGGGGATAGCTCCTGTGGAAATAACCTAAGGAAAAGTCGAAAGTTAAATAGCCTAGCCACGATGCGACAAGGGAAGCGCTTCTTTGGTCGCATCGGCTGGCGTGCAGACGGTATTACGTCACTAAGTGGTTCCGATCACTTCCTCGATTGCCCAATTAAGCAATCCTTGTTCGAATCGCAATGCAAGCGGAGCAAAACCGGGAACGTTCCGCTTCAGTGTTTCACAGAGTAGAGTTTATTCCACCTTCGATTTGTCCATCGCGATATATGTCAACATGTATGAAACAAACACCCGTTGTCATTCACATATGTTGGTGGATCGACGCATGGCATTCTCGTGACCTGAAAAGTGGAAGATTTATGAGCAAAACGTTTGCAACCATTTGTATCAATGGGCGGACAGCAAGCCCTTAACCCTTTAAGTGTTCCCTCAAAGAAAATTTCACAATGAGACAATTTTTGTTTGAGTGAGCATGAGTATTTTAATGCTGAGTTACCAAGAGTTCCAAATAAATAAAAACACTTTTTGAATTATTAGAAAAAGTGTAAAATCCTACCAAAATACAAACAAAATACACATTTATAATTCAAATAACCTAAGCCTAATAGGTTTTCTTTGTCCTTGCTTGTCCAATGTTTTCGACTGTTCCACGTGCACGGGAATGAGATTTCCCTGGACATTTGGTCTGGCGGTACTGCGCAGTTGCTCACCTCGGAGGGAACACTGCCCTTGTGTTGTACCGCAATAAATTTGCGCTTTCAATGTGTTTTATTGTTGTCGTGAATTATCTTCATCTCGGTTTTTCTGGAAGCCCAACAGTTCGGAATAAAGTTCCGGGAGCGGTTCCGCTGTTTTGACACAATTCAGGGATGGTGAATTATTCTGAGCCACCCATCACTGTTGTGATTTTCTTTGCCGTTACAAACCATATGGTAATCATTAACATGTCGCAGTTGTGGAAAGTAACTTGTGGGTAGTGAGTTCCAAACCTTGCCGCTTCGGCCTGTGAGCGAAACTTTAATTGGGAGGTAGCGAGTCGTCCAGAGTTTGATTCGTCATTGGAAAATGAAAAAGACAACTCTTCGTGCCAAACAAATAGACAGAACGTTAAAGTACTGTAAGCTTGTTTTGATCGTCGAGCAATCGTAAAAGGCTCTTAGTATGCGTTTTGATCAAAAATATGGTTTGCTCAGCACAACGAAGTAACTTTCTAGTAGCAAAATGCTTGAAAATTCACTCGCAGATTTGCAGTGAGGACAATAGTTTTAAATGACAGTGGGGTATGCACCCGCAGTAAGCGAACTGCGATCAGCAAAATCGTTTTAAGCATTAAGCAGCAAAATTTTAAGCATTAAGCAGCAAAATCGTTTACGACGTCTTCTGAGCGCTCGGTGCCTGCATGTTGGTTTTTATTATGACATCTGAGGTGAAAACTGTTGAAGCGTGTCGTTAACAAGTTTGCTTGAAGCGCTATTGCGATATGTCCATGTCAATGCTTGCTGTTTTCGTAATGTAATCTCCCATTATTGTCTCTGCTGGCAGGCACCCACATGTTAATGCGAATTTTTTCTTTCGTGATTGGTTTGCTGTTGTTTTTTTCGTCTGCAGGTAATTATATTTGTTTTTCTGTTTGCTTTTTTGTGTGCGTTCAATGCTCCCGTGCTTCAATTTGATTTGTTTGTTGATCTCGGTGCAAAAACACATTGCATTGGTCTCACACACGCCCGGGAAGTGTGCGCAGTAGTAGCAACACCACGACCACTGCGGCAAAATCTCAGATATTATGAGGATAGTTGTGGGGAAGGGGGTGAAATCACTCCCACACTGTGACGTGCACGAACCCTGCCATAAAGTGACGCGTCCTGAGTGGTCCGATGAAGTTCTGTGGCCTTTTTGTTTACCTGCTTGATTCCAAATCTTTTTCTCTTGGCAGCGCACTACTGCAACTGCATGTACGGGGGCCCGCCTTGGCAAGTAATGCAGCGGTGGATATTCCCACTTTGGCAAGGCATCTAACTAGACCTAGGCACCATGGGCGCAATTTGGTGAGGGACACGGGGGACGTGACCCCCACTTTTTCAGGTGGGGGTGATACAATATGCCATGTCCCCCCTTTTTATTCTCTTCAGGTTTTGCATTTGGCAGAGGTTTCAAAAATAAAAGTGATGCTTGTCACGTTTTGGGTGGAGAGCTTTTCATGTTAGATTGTAGATTACACATAGCCAAGCTCATGTTGAAACAGAGTTTGGTGTGGTGTCACTGATTCTGTTAGTTTATAAATTTTAGCTTCGATTAAATCATTTTTAACATTTTTGAAGTTTCTAATGACCGTAAAAGATGACTAACTGCTTCTCTTCGACATTATACCCTGTGCGTTATTCTGTTAGAAAGATTATTTTCTTGTAGCAGTGAGAGTATTACAGCTGCACACTTGAGAGACCACAATGCAGCCATGATATGTTCCGTTCAGAAATTTAACGGGCTATGCTTTAACGTTGGTTGTCACATATTCAAAAATAGACAGCTTATAATTTAATGATGCTAGTGTATATGTTAGAAAGTTAGATTTTCAGGCAAATCTCTGCGAAGCTTTTGGCGAAGACAAAAATGCAGCACTATTGTAGAGACTTAGTTTTGGGATGGGTAGTTTTGCAAAAGACTGTCTCAAACTATTAGTGAACAGGATTTCAATCAAAACGTTTGGGGAAGTTACCTACAGTGTTTAACTGGCTGTATATTGACCTATAGCTCAAATTGTAGAGACTTGACTCGGAAATAAGGATTAAATATACATTTATCCTAATTTTTATAATATCGCCACAATGGTGACCAACACATCCAAATGATGTTTTTTCGTGACTCTTACACTTTGTGTTTGTCCTAAATGCATTGGTTCGTAAGTCATCTGATTTACTTGAGTTTAACCAAACCCACAATGCAGCAACATTTTCATCCAAGTGCGAAACATTGCTTTACAAGTACATCACATCTAGTTTTGTTGGACATTCTTTTCGTGTTAAAGGTGAACCTTGGTAATTTTTGCCAATTCACCGTTGTGCATTTTGATTTAATTTCAAATATATTTGCGTGTCGTTACGCAAGTCCAGTAGAGCTCTTAGAATGAACTTTTGACATGGTGCAGAGTTGTAAGTCAGGCCGGGCTTTCTGGATCGGGCCAGGCTCGGACTTATGTTTGACAAAATATTTTGGGCTGATTTCGGGCCTGCATACAAAACTGTTTTATGACATTGGGAGTAACGATTTTTTTTCTTCGTGACGTAGATTTGTTGCGCTCGTCGCGGTAACTTCTGTGAGTGAAGCGATTGTGATTTTTTTCAGCTAATTCTGTATGCAAACACAGCTGCGTTCTTTTCTTCTCTGCTGTGGGTAGTCTCACACTCTTTTTGAGAAGGCAACAGCGGCGAGAAAATTAGCACGCGAAGCTTTGCCTCAAAGAGATCAATCGCTCACGCGATTCTTGACTTGTTTTAGGAATCCTACAAGTCGGTGTTGTCATGCCTATAGCGCCATCGTGGATAGTTTCGTGATAGTTTCCTTTTTTTCTTGAGAAACATTATATTCCGCAGTATTATCTTTTAATAACATGCTACGTTTGTGCCAGATTATGCCAATGTTTTGGTCAAGGTGTTTACTATTTTGGGTGTGATAAACCGCGTACTTTCAGCTATACCCGAACACAACGTTTTTTGTTACTCCGCAGTTGCGCATGTCCTAATTCCCTCGGCAAATTTGGCTTTCCGGCCTGAATCGGGCTTCAAAAATTAATGTTGGGCTCGATCCGGGTTCGGGTTTGTAATTTCGGGCTCCGGCCGGCTTCAGGCTTCAAAATGAGGCCTTTTCACAACTCTGTGTGGGTATGTATGCAGGGACCAACAAAGGGAGATTGAAAGGATGCATCCTCCACCCAACAACAATAAATGCAGATTGAAATCATTTTGTGAAGTAGGCTACGCTAATTTTAGGCCAAATGGTTTTGGTGCTGGTAAGAGGATATCAATGGAGATTTTGGTAGGGGTGGGGCTGCATGCATGATGCCCAGTAGGATTAAAAAGATTTGCAGCTTTTTGAAAAAATGGAAATGTGCAAAAAAAGTATTTATCGTCTTTGTAACGTTAAGCGACTTGAACAAGACATCAAATCGCGCTGCAACCCACCCTTCTCATAAAATGCATGAAAGCTGAAGTGTAGTGTTCTTCGGTAAGAGTGATATGCAAGTGCGACCATTGCGATTCAGCAAATTGTACACTCCAACTGACAGCTCTGATAAAATCCAATTGATGTTTTCTACTATATTGCTGTGCTTGTTTGCATCCAAATACGATGGAAGCAATCTGAACTACAGACCATGTCCAGCAACAAATTTAATTATATTAATATATCATCTGCAAGGACAAAACAAAGGGCGATTACTGTTGCTGTCAAAACACCTCTACAAACACGATTGGGAATCTGTATACACAAAACGTCACTTCTGCATCAACCCGATGGCCATATTGGTTTCACACCAAGCTCTCCCTCCACACTTTACAACAAAATTGCACCCATGCTAGGCCCAGGCGATTTTCTTCTATGGAGATCCAACGGAATACGCGCAATTTCCAGGTAAGATTGACGACAGCACTGCTAAATTATCTTATCTGTTACAGCACTGTCAAGGCAAAGACCGACAGCTGATCGAAAGTTGCTCGAGAAAGCGTCCCAACGAAGGCTAGAAATTTGCTTTTAATTATGCTATAGCTTCTGCATTAGCCTGTATTCTACACAACGCTCCGTGCTCTGTTGACTGTGTGAACCATTAGTTTGTCGAAAAAAACAATACACTCATTCACTCTTGTCTTCCCTTTTTCCCTACTTTTAGTGCTGACTCTAAACCTAAGAAAAATCTTCGCCTTGCTTTCCCTATTCCCCAACATTTGGTGCTAAACCCAAAAGGTAGGGAAAGTCTTCGCCTTACTTTCCCAACATTTAGTGCTGAACCTGAAGGTAGGGAAAGTCTTAACCTTGCTTTCCTCATTTCCTTACATGTAGTGCTGAACCTAAATAGGGGGAAAATCTTCGACTTCCTTTTCCTATTTCTCAATATTTAGAGTGTAGACCTTAAACGTAGGGAAAATCTTCGCCTTGCCTTTTTTATATCCCTACTTTTGGTGCTAACCCTAAACGTGGGGAAAGTCTTCGCCCCGCCTTCCCAATTTCCCTACATTCAGTTCTTCTTCATTTGAACGAGTTCTTCAAAGTTCAAACCACTGCTTGGCTGCACTAGATCTCGGGGCAGGTGTTGAGCAGCCATTCGATTGTCTCATCGTCCAGAACCGTCAGGCCGCGCAGTACATGAGGAGGTCGATGGATTGGACAGTGGAGGACAATATGGTCCACAGTTTGTTTGTCTGCGCCACATTCACAGGCCGCAGAGGAGGCCATTCCCCATTTGTACAAGCAGGAGCGGAAACGTCCGAAACCGGTGCGGAGGCGGTTTCGCTAGACCCAAGCTGTTCTTGGGAGTCATTCCGGGGAGGTGAGTGCCGGTGTCGGGGATGAAAATGTGGAGTCTTGTAAGTTTATCCGCCCACTCCACATTCCATTG
>Ga0210059_1013448_pt1 | contig 12243 bp, 9 predicted proteins | sample Ectturendosymbi2_FD_188042 | JGI IMG/M metagenome (GOLD analysis project Ga0210059, IMG submission 188042) | Ecteinascidia turbinata endosymbiont from Florida, USA - Sample 2 (SPAdes) (version 2) | ecosystem: Host-associated > Tunicates > Ascidians > Unclassified | place: Key West, Florida...
GGCCTCAAGGAAACATGCCTAGTTTGCCTAATGGTTAATCCGGCACTGTTTCCGACAGTAGAAAAAAAACATAGATCAAAACAAAACTCGGCTGAGACAGTAGCAAGGTTGTCGAGTTACGTGGTCGACAGGAAAGAATATCAAAGAAACAAGATGGCAGTTTAGTTGGAAGGAAGGACCACCAGTTTTCGTGGTGAGTACAGTCAATTGTGTATCCACAAATTATCCGCACCCAAGTTTCGCAATCTGCCTTTGCAGGCAATGTAGCGGACATGCGTGAACTGCAAGTTCAAAATTGCATGACACCACAACAGTGAGTCCGGCTCTTGTGCAGTGTGAGTGTCATATCAGAAAATAAAACCGTTATTGCAAGAATTAAGTCAATTTTGACTTCAGGTTTTCTAGAAATTTGGTTCTTAGTCGCAATTTCCAGGTGGTGGCAAATTCCCTTTTTGTCCCCCCTGTGGATACTCATGAACAGAGGGGAATGCCAAATACTGAAACAGTGCACCAGTTCCATTTATCATCAAAGAGTAATCCGGCAGAAATGAAGATATTTTAACATCAGGTTCTGAAGTAAATGGCTAACATTGTCGGATGGAGATGCTCAGTGGTGTGCAAAAGCATGTAAATTGTTTTATCAAGGTATCAAATGTTTTTGTAAGATATTTTTAACATGAGGCAGACAACCGTTTGTATTAATTTAAATTAAATTTGACGGTTGGCATCAATTATAAAATCAATTTAATTACGTATTTTGCTTGCGCATCCCCCCAACACGGTGGGAGTGAAGGAGTAATCATAAGAATTAATGCAACTAAATACTGACTACTTTTTCAAGATATTAATTGAAACTGTGCAACTGCGGTGACCATACTAGTCATAAATGTGAACTTTTCAGTTGTTGCTACATGTGTTTTTTATTTGAGTTGACCCATAAACTGAACATCTCTGTGGACATTTAAATGTCGAAATTCAGATCACAAAATTGCTGACCTAGAAATCTCTAAAGCGTTTATGGCGTTAGATATTTCCTAGGTCAACACATGTGGCTTTTTATATTATATCAATTTTGACGAAATATTCAATAAATTTGAAGCAGCAAAGCCAAGAAAACTTTGTCTTTCAAGTTGGATAATTACTAGTAAAACATTACAGGTTTTTTCAGCTAAATTATTGTTAGTAGGGGTGATTGAAGCAGCAAAAAATTTCGTCGGCTCTTTGGACTTTGCAGCAGAACTTTGAAATTGCTGTTGTGGTTTCTCTTTACGTTTCTGAGCACTAGATGTCATATTTACTCCTACTTCGTGTATTTATGTTGCACATATTAGTATTTCGTTGTTAAAATTGCAATCTGTGCGGCATAATCAACATTACAAAGACCAAGAACCGTCGCAATAAAGTTTTCAATGTTGCGTGCTTGACATTCTGAAATTTCACAAAAACTCCACTGATTTATAGTGCTTTATAGTTCAATTTGGGGGGCTTGGAGCTTTGTTTGAGGGGCTAAGCCCCCAAAATCCCCCCGTGGCGACGGCATTGCAAAGATCACTAAGTAAAGAGATAAGATACGCACCAAAATTTTTGATTGATAATGTTAGTGCCAAACTGCCATGTAGAGCGTTCGCAATACTCAAAAAATGTTAGTAAATGGTAAATGAATCCGAATGTGGGTGTTTATCAGACGACTCCTGGTAATAATTGCATATTGCTTAATTAACCAGCGGTTCCAAAACTTTTGCGAGCGTGACTGAAATCTGTGTTTGGTGAACATCTTGCCATCGAAGCCTCAAACGGCGTATGTTAACATGAAAAAAATGTTGATTGTATGGATGATTTTTGGCAGTAGGTTGCTAAGTTCGTTTTCAATGTCAGCATTCTACTCTTTCCTCAAGTGCCTACGCTACACTGCAAACAGACACAGACAAGTTTGAAGAATTACAGCTCAAGTTTAGGTTTGTGATCGCCTTGGCACTACCTATTTTCTGACCCTTAGCGAAATCGCAACCCTTGTTTGGGTCGCGACCCATACTATGGGTTTAATCGCCTGCTTCACTTCAAGGAGGTGTAAAGCACGCTGTGCAGACAAAAGCCGCGGTACCTGCTGGGTTGACCAGAAAAACAAAGTTATCACCTTCAACCAAGATGCTAAAATCAACACCGCTGGTTCAAGTTTCAGTGGTGAATTGCAGACAGCTTTGTTAATTGGCTTTGCAAAACAAAAAAGAAAGTTGTTGCGTCACTACACAACTTTCCCTGTATTCTAATCTCAAGGAAATGTATACGACAGCTTTTAGACATACTCATTCACAACTCCACCACACAATCCAAAACAAGTAAAATGGCTGCATATGGTAGCAACGTTCCACACCTACAGGCGATTATTACATCACACACAGTATGAACATTAAGATGATGTATTGTACAGTGCACGCAGCTGCACTACAACAACTCTGAGTTTACGATTCATTTGATGATTGTTGGTTTGCTAAGCACTGCACTACTTCAGCATTTAAAATGTCAAGACCAACGGATTTCCAAAAATTGTAGAAGCACTTTCATATTCTGCAGTTCATGAAATCTCTGAGGGGGGCCCATTTTTTTACATTTAGCTTGCCAGCTTGCCAGGGGGGGCAGATGGCACCCCTGCCCCCGTCATTTACGCCACTAGTTACTGAATGTTGACTCAATGCATGATAAAGTGACAAGAGCCAAAAAAGTTTTGCTACAGACAGCTTGGGATACGAAGGTGTGGAGCAGCTATGCCAACCGGGTCAAAAATCATGTTAGTAATTCAGTGAGGGTTGCAGATTGAATGGCTCCCTTTCATCTTAGAAAACCTGAACTTAGTTTAAAGTTACTAGAGCATTTAAATACTAACTGCAACGGCAATGGCTGTATGGTACTTTTTATCACTCCCAAAATGTGATGCCATTGGCAAATTTAGTGCTACTGCTAATGGAAGAACAAGGGTTTACACTAGCGTTACCAACCCGGGGTTTTCCCGAAACCCAGTTTTTTTTGATATTTTCTACTACCCAAAACCTGTTTTTTTTTCAACTACCAGACCTGGGTATTTTAAAAATCCTGGAATTGCTGTTGCATTAGTGATTCTGATAACACTGAAGTTGCAGATTGGGGCGTGTAACGGCCAAATCAGCACGTTTGAACTTTCAGCTATTACAAGAGGCACGTGGTGCGAGTTTTGATCGGTGACCATCGTGCGTTCATTGTTGGTCCGCTTGAATTTTTGTTCAATTGACCTATTCAGACGGATCGTGATGTCATTTTGAACATGATAGGTGTCTACACGAACTTTTGTCTTTTTGCTAACCTAATTAAATAGCTACCACGTGAGGTAGTTCTTTAAAGGTATGCCATAGTTTCATAGTTACTAGCTAGTTCATGTATAAGCTGTTATGTGTTAGTTTATATACAAGCTGTGATTCTTTCTCTTTGCACAATCGATTCCTTCCTTTTCAGTTTGCAATAACTTTCCACAAAATAATTGGCTTTCCTTTAGAAGCTAGATTTTTAATCATACACATTCAGCTTAAAGACGTTAGCGTGATCAAAGAAAACCAGAAGCTTAGAACCATTTCTTATACAGCAAGGTTCAACCAACACCAAAGTGCAATTTGTGCTCTGTATACAAAAGGAGGCTGTGGTTTAAGCACTGCAGTTTTATCAACCATTTGAAATCAAAGCACAGAAGCTACATGTAACCCATGAGAGTGAAGACCACAAAACTATTCCGGCACAGGAAGAGATCCAATCATAAATTGTGAAAAGGAAGTGAGTCTTTTTGAGGCTACAAAGAAGAAAGTCAAATAACCTTGAAAAACTGTTCCATGCCTTAATTACAATCAAACCCAAATCAGTGGAACAAGAGAAGGCTTTTTCAGCCACGGGTCTATTTGTCACAAAACTCAGAAACAGACTGAATAATGAAAGTGTGCTTTGATTGTCATGCGTCGGTATTATAAACATCATTGAAAACTTCTGCTTAACTTAATTAACAATTTGCTAATAAATTATGCAGGGATCAACAGTAGACATTTCACAATGATATTGGGTTTTTATCACTCAAAATCACATTCATTTCAAAACCCAGGTTTTCCCATTTTTTCTTCTCAGCTACCTGAAACACGGGTTTTAAAATGCTTCCCCAAATTAGAAACACTAGTTTATACAATGATCAATTAGTGGTTGAGCGCTTTCACCCCCTTGCGTTGTTTTTTTCCCATGTCACACCCTTTGGTTTGTTCATCCCCATGTTCCTCAAAATTGCCCCCATTGGGGTAATTCCACCCACTTTGAGAACACTGGTATAGATGTAAGGATGAAAGGGAGCAGTTTTAAGGGCATGGCAGAGCAAGGTACAATTGTTTATTTTATGCTGTTACAAAAAGATCACTCTGTGAAACTGCTGTGATAATTGGTAACTTTTGAGCCAGTCGTTAAATATTTATTTGATGGATAGCATAGTTTGACAATCAGTTTTTTGTTTATTTGAATATAAACAATACAAAAGTTATTGGTTTCTGTAAAATTTTCTGCAAAAAAATTGAGCTACTTAACATAACTTTTGCTCAGTGAGCTCAAGATACTTGCATCTTCACTTTTAGTTGCAAGTGGTTGTTTCTATGCATATTGAATGATTTGCAGATATTACATGATTCGAAGCATTGGTCACTTCGTTTAGGCCTGTATAAAAGCATTCTGGAGCCCCAAACCAAAGCCAAAGCCATTCTTATGTGAAGAAAATAGTCCAGTAAATTGCATAAACCAGATATTTACATAGAAATGTTGTTTTCATTTGTAGATATGTACCATTTAACCACATATTTCACTTCAAAGAAGCGTAATGTGTGCTGCACAGATGAAAGCCGCAGTGCCATTGATTCTATAAGCAATTGTCCCTATGGGGATGGCCAGAAAACAAAGTTCCCACCTTTGGCCAAGATGCTAAAATCAACAATGCAGGTTTAACCTCCAGCAGTGAATTTAAAGATTCAACAACAATTAGACAGTAGCTTTTTTACCATAGCTGATTGGCCTTACAGAACAATACAGAAGTTCTATTATCAGTGCACAAATTGTGTTGTTTTTAAAATGTCATTGCCTTATAACGTTGAGGTAAATTACCTGGCAGCTTCCAGACATAAATGTGCTCACAACTGCATTACACAGTCCAAAGAAAGCATGAAATGAATAATGGTCACAACGTGGGCAATGTTCCACAATTGATACAGATGATCATAACATCACACACACATTATGCATGTTAAAGATAACATACAATGCATGCCACTGCAACAACTTTGAATTTACATTACATTTGATGACTGTTGGTTTGCTATGCACTGAAGGATTGCAAATGTCAGGACCAAAAGATTTTTATAACTTTTAAAAGCATTTTTCTATCCTGCACTTCTAGAAATCTTTGTGCTCGGCATTAAGCTACTGTTGCGATTGGAAAGCAACAGCAGTGGAAAGTGTGCAAAACTTCACACTGCTGCAGCAAGCAATAATAAAGATCGCACACTTGCTCAATTGTTGCTTGTTCACACCACTTATATATAAATGGTAAATGGGCATTATTCTTTGCGAACATCCTGTTTATGGTGTATCATGCATTCAATGCCATGCTGATTGGAGAGGTTGCAACAACATCCTCTCCTTTATACAATAAACTGCATTTCACACGTTCTTCTTGTGAAGGTTGCATCTAGCATGGCCTTCACATCCTGGCCACAGCGCCACTTTGTTGCAATTGGAAAGCCCGAGTAGCAAATACACAAAGCTTCACGCTGTGGCAGCCAGCATTTATCACATGATTAATCAGATTTATCTGTATCTGCACTGTTTATTGCTGAAGAACTTGGCAGCAATGCAAGCTAAACTATGCATTCTTCACATTTAATAATGCTAATTTTGCACAAATGTGCTAGCAAAACCATTCCAATTTTGACACCTATTCGAAGTTTGCCCTTTTCAGATAGTAAACCATACACCTGGCAAAAATGATACAAACGAATATTGTAATAATAAAAAAGATTCTGTTGGAAGTGTTTTGCTATGAACAATGATGCTAAGGGATAGTGAGGCACATGAAACAAGTAAATGCTATCCTTTATCAGATTAGGCTACTAAAATTCCTCTACTAAATGACTAGGTAAACAGGTATGTATTGCATATAGTCAAGCATTCACACAAATCAGTGTCATTGGTCCTGCATACTGCAATGTGAAATTCAAGTGAAATGGACAAAACTTCACTAAGCAAGGAAGGTTTTCCACTCATTACTTGATCTTGGGTGCTGTTTATGGGGTCAACCCTTATGCAGATCAGCCTTAGCAGATAAAGTAAATGCAATTGTTTTAGATAAAGTGAACTATTGCGGAACACAATCTTAAACATGCGTAGTGCACGATAGGTCTGCAGAAAGTGGTGAGATGGTTTCTGTATGCAGAAGATAATGGAGATTCCCTCCGAAATCTAGTTATTACTTTTTGACCCATTTACAATGTTCCTTGAAATTTGCATGCAAATTCATTCTGTGGTATTTGCTTTAAGTAGACAAATTAACAAGCAAAAAGTATGCAAAAGCAATTAATCACCTTTGCGCAGTTAATGAAGTTTTATAAAATATCAAGCTCAAGGGGGAGGGTTTAACCCCAAACACCCCTGCGCATTCCATTGCATATAAACTATCAGCGCTCCCAGCTAGGATATCGGAGGAAAATACAATCAACGCTACGACACAGCAGTTCATAAGTGTAAAAATATTAGGCTGCACGTTAAAACAGTGAGTAAAATACACTCGTCACTGCGTCCAAGCAATTTACAACTGCAAAATGACACTGCGATGATATCTTGTCGAATACGAGCAGTCGAGCATAGAAAGTGTGTGGCTGGACCGGCTGATGCACACCCCGGTTTGCAAGATTGAATCTTGCAAAACTACTCAAGAATTGAGAATGCACATGAAGTACGCAAGACAACTTTCAATTTTTTATTATGTATAGAAGTCCAGCAAATGTTTAGTTTTCATTTTTCCTACTGAGACATTATCAACTTCCTGAATGCTTCCATGTCTAAAAAAGCTCTTTTTGAACTTGTGCAACAGTTCTATCATGCTACAGAATTAAAAAAATGTAGCCATTGTGATCAGCGTTTGCCCTGATCAGCCTTAGCAGACAAAATAGAGACAATTGCTTCGGATAAGTGAACTATCGCGGAACACAATCTTAAACATGCATAGTGGATGGAGGGTCTGCAAAAAATGGTGAGATGGTTTCTGGATGCAAACGATAGCACAAATTCCCACCAAAACATAAATATTACTTTTTGGCCCTTTAACAATGTTCCTTGAAATTTGCATGCAAATTTATTCTGTGGTATTTGCATTAAGTCAACAAATCGACAAGCAAAAAGTATGCAAAAACAATTAATATCCTTTGCGCAGGTAAAAAAGTTTTGTAAAATATCATGCCCAAGAGTTTTTTTAACCCCAAACCCCCTCCTCTTGCGTACACCCTTGCTGCTGAACACAATGAGTTCCTATAGTGTAGTGATTAGAGATATTTAGATAACTCTATTCAAACATATTTTTGTTCTACCTCCACAGCCCACTCGAAAACTACGCTATGGCTCACCAGTGTGCCAAGGCACATAGGTTGAGAAACAGTTCTATCTATTTTTGTGACAACATTGTATGTTACTTTTAAATATTTGCATATTTTCATCTCATCTATTTTTAACTAGTCTGGAGCTTGTACAATATGTCTGCTTGATGTGTTTTAAACAAGTTATGAAGACTGTTAGCTTTTCAACATTGACAACTCTGTATTAAAATGAATTTAACAGAAACAAAACTTCAATCAACTTTTGACAGAAAAGATTGCACCTGGTAGAGACGTATTTAAATACTGCAGGGTCATAAATTAGCAACCTTGGTCCTGATAACATTGGTAATTATTTTTCCATCGCCATACTTTTAGTGATTAAATGAACTTTAAAATAAATCTTGATTATTATGTATTTTGTGACAAACCAACTTCATTTTTTATTTTTTGATCCAAGATTTCATCTCAAAAATGTTATTAAAGTATACTTTGAAGTAAATTTATGTCAAATTCTTAAATTTTTCCACAAATTCTTTCCTTTATCCTATCTTGTGCAGACAGATATTATGATATGAGATAATTAAAGCAAAGTTTGTTCCTCAATAAAGGTTCACTTAAAAGTCAATTTATTAAAACCTAAGAAGAGACATAATATTTATAAGCAAAAGTCTCAAATCAACTTTCTACTTTAAAGTACATTATCCTTCCTTTCATATCTTGAGCCTAACTAATACAGCAAATTGAATATACATCACAGAATACAATAGTTACAAATTCTGCTGACATATGGCATCTGCGTACCTAAAGGAATTTGCAAGGTCCTCAACATACCAACAGTGGGAAAATTTGCAAATACATGCGATGCTTTCAAATAGAACACTTCGTGTCATTAGGCCTTCATAAGTCCAGATTAAACTTGTTGTTGGTTAGATTGTTCAAAAAGGTTCTAAGTGGTTGTCCAAATAAACAGCATCAATGATGTATTTGAGAACAAAATCTTCCTTGAGACAGATTTGGTATAAGTACAATCCAAGAATTTGCCAAATCATCGACACCTGAGACTTTATCAAAAAAAGTCTGAGACTTACACCTGAATATTCAAGATCAAGATTTTTGGTATTGCCATGGTTTTTCATATGATTGTTTAAAAAAGCCATCTAACCTTCCAAACATCAATATCCTTAAATGTAAATAATTGTTCCCAACTAAATTTACTTTTCTTTCACAAGGATCAGACCTAAAGATAACATCATTGAAATGTATTATATTAATTGGTCTTCTAGAATATGTGGCAATTGCTATGGATTAAAGCAGTACTTTCTAATCATTTTATCATATCTCTTATAGCAAACTACTATAACCTATTGAAGTATGTACTTTTCATGATGGGTGTAAGCAAGGAATTGATCAGCAAATTTTTAATAGGAAATCGATTTCACGTAAAATTACGCATCCTCAGTCCTGAAAATTGCAAGCAAAGCTTACAGGTAAAAAGTTGAAAGGCTGAAGTAACAGCAGAGAAAAAACAAACTCAAGACTACAATCAAAATTTTGTAATACAAGCTCATAAATCATAACATCTTAACAAACTGACTGACGTCAAGAATACTAGTGGTGACAAAAAAAAAACAAAAAAAACTGACTCATGAAATAAATGTTCACTCAAAAATTAAAAAGACGTTTACTCAAATAAATAAATGACTGAAACATCTAACTAGTTGATGCTAATGGCTTAAACATTTCTCCAACTAAAAACTAACTCTTGGTGAAATGACTAACACCGGTAGAGAAAAATAATAGCCATGTGCGGGCAGTAAGTCTCTGGGGAACGCATTTAAACCTGCCACGAGTTCGCTTTAAAAGCTGCGGTGGGGGTAAGCAAACTGTGTTGCTTGCTTATTATTTTTCTCTACCGGTGTTAGTCATTTCACCAAGAGTTAGTTTTTAGTTGGAGAAATTTTTTAGCCATTAGCATCAACTAGTTAGATGTTTCAGTCATTTATTTATTTGAGTAAACGTCTTTTTAATTTTTGAGTAAACACTTATTTCATGAGTCAGTTTTTTTTGTTTTTTTTGTCACCCTAATATTCTTGACGTCAGTCAGTTTGTTAAGATGTTATGATTTATGAGCTTGTATTACAAAATTTTGATTGTAGTCTTGAGTTTGTTTTTTCTCTGCTGTTACTTCAGCCTTTCAACTTTTTACCCGTAAGCTTTGCTTGTAATTTTCAGGACTGAGGATGTGTAATTTTACGTGAAATCGATTTCCTATTAAAAATTTGCAGATCGATTCCTTGCTTACACCCATTGTGGAAAGTACATACTTGAATAGAGATTTGTGCAAGTTTGAATCATCGCAAAAAGACGAAAGCAGATGGCAGTCGACTGATTCCTCGAAAGCATACAGAAACACTAGTGCTGTAAGTGTGTGCTACTATAACCTAATGACCCCTGCCCATGACTTCTAGCATATAATCATAATAAACGTGTTAATAATGGTTTTTAGTAGGCATAACTCAAGATCTTGCCCTCCCTACTTGCAACCCCTGGCTTGCGATCCTCACAAGGGTTATGAACATTAGGTTCAAAACGACTGGATTAGAGGATTATTCAGTGATGTTGTTTTACAAGCATCTTTGAGCAGAAACAGTTGTACTTTTACATCAGTGCAAACATAAATACTACAAGGAAGTTGTCAGTGATTGCTTTAAAGGTAGACACTGATAAATTTTGAAGAAAAGATGTATTTTCAACAAACGTTTGTTGATGTTATGCTGCTCAAACACTATGGAGTAGCCTTGTTTATGAGTACAAACAAAATCTGCAAAAAAGTTATCGATGTTTCATTACACAAGCCAAAAATTGGGCTTAGTTCAATTATGATTGAATTAATTTGTTTGACAGCAGACACGAAGTCTATAGTAAACACTCTGCACAATGCAGGTTGGTAAAAACATACAATACAGAAAGTTTTACAACGACGTTGGAGCTGGCTGAATCACAGGGTTACAGACACTTTCTTAACACAAATTTTGTAACAGCGTTGGAGCCAGAACCACAGGATTACAGATGCATTCTTAACACTGTTGTTCGTTAACCTGTAACACTTGGTACAGCAGTCTGCAGCATAGGACACTAATTCCCAAACTGGTTGAGGTCAGGTAAAGTATGAATGCATTGTGGCATGACACGCCCTCAAACAAACACTGCATGTTCGAGCACTCAGTCACAAAGTAAAACGTGATTGTAGTGTTCAAAGAATAGGGACGAATATAAACAATCTGATTGCATCAAAACATGCAACGATACGTTGTGAGACTTAAATCTATAGTTTGAAAAAAGTTAATTTTTTTAACGTAAGTCTACTTTAAACGACTTTATTTGATCACTGCATGAGTCATAGAGTGGCACAATGTTAGATTGAATTTAATAAATCTGATTGGCAGATTGTCAAAAAAGTCAAATACTAATGGGTTATATTCCGTATTCATGTCCAGAAACATAAAAAAACATTAATATCATCTGGTAAACACTGCCATCATTTTAGTAACAGTGTTGTAGGCCATATGTCACACCTCACAAATTACACTATGAAATCAGTGTGTGGTTACAAACAGCATAGATGACATGGGTGAGAGTATGCATTAGTTAATACAGTTTTTTTTAAGGAAACTGTTAGGTACCTGGTGTGGACTACTTGTAGGGACCCAATTTCTCTGATTCTAGGGACCTGATTTTCTTTGATTCTAGGGGCCCGATGATAATTTTCTCTTATTCTAGGGACCCAGTTTTCAATTCTAGGGACCCGATTCGGGTCCCTAAAACACCTTAAAAAACCCTGGTTAATAGCAAGGGTTGTGAAACTATGGCCCACAACGTTAGTTTTATGTCTCACCGCACAGGTACTGTGCTAGAAATTATCAAAAATATATTGTAACAGTCAATTCTCTTGGTTGGATGCAGCAATTCCAAGGGAAATATTTATGGTATCTTGAAAGCTTAACTATATTTTGATAAATCTCATTAACTGTTTTTGCTGCTTCGTTACAGAAAACAAATAATTTGTTTTTTTTGCATATTTTTCATTGCGTAGTGATAAATAAAAATGTTTGTTGACTTGATTTTTGTTTGTAATCAATGTAGGCAGTGGTGTAGGAGGCGGGGGTGCAAGTGCACCCCAAAAAGTTTTGATTTGGTAAAGTCCGGGCAAAATCTGTGAACACCTTCTCAAAATCCCTGAAAATATGGGCAAAAATGGCGCCCAATGTGTGCAGAATCACATAAAGACCTATTTTTGTAGGTCATCCCAAAAACATTCGTCATGAGAAACTATTCGCACAAAAAGTGGCCCAAAACTTTTTTGGGCAAGATTGGAAAAATTCGGGTAAAAATCCTTCGCACCCCCAAAAATTTGCCTGCTCTTACACCCAGCACCAGATTTAGGGGGTAGCCCAAGGGGCCCAGGCCCCCCACCATGTTCATGTGTTTAGCCATAAGTACGACATTTGCATGCCACTTAGTCATTTTTATTAGGGAGGAAAGTTTGTTTGTAGACGCTATTAAATTATCGGTCGTACAGACTGCAGTATTTCACTTGCATATTATTTGATGT
>Ga0210059_1013449_pt1 | contig 12240 bp, 9 predicted proteins | sample Ectturendosymbi2_FD_188042 | JGI IMG/M metagenome (GOLD analysis project Ga0210059, IMG submission 188042) | Ecteinascidia turbinata endosymbiont from Florida, USA - Sample 2 (SPAdes) (version 2) | ecosystem: Host-associated > Tunicates > Ascidians > Unclassified | place: Key West, Florida...
TTTCAAAAGTTATTCATGTTTAGGTGATGACCGTTTTTTGTGTCACCCTGTATGCACGGGACTGCTGATACTTCGCCATTTTGCTCCGAGCCTAAATACCTTGGAGCAGAGGCCCCCAACATAACGCCCCCCGGCACGAGGTCGCTGGCCTTTTCTCAAAATAGCATTACCGTGATCAGTGCCTTCACATAAATCAGGGGTGGCCATACTACGGCCACCGTGCTGGCCCACCAAATACCTTGCACATTTTTTCAAGCTCATTCTTAATGGTTGTAATAGAATCATCAGTTATGTAACAATGTTCTTCCAGCAAAAAGCAATGTGACGAAACAAATGAGGCAATTTTCCTAAATTGTTGTAAAAATCCAAATTTTAAGCAGGTGGTCTTAAACTTGTAAGCACGACTGTAAATTGAGTGAATGTTTTACTTTACCATCGAACACTATGCAGCTCCTGGCAGGAATTCAGCCTGCTGTCCTGTTGCAAAAGAAGCTAAAACAGTGGTTCTTAAAACCCTACAACATGGAACGTTTGACCATGAACTTTTACCAATAAATACGTTTGTTTTTACAATTTATTTAAAGTCAAGGGGGTTTGAAACAACATTTACTTAAGGGAGACGTGGTGGAAAAAATGTTAAGAAGCACTGAGCTAAACTGTCTCTTGCATGCCGAAGAGTTGAGCGAAGTCACATTTTAGACTCCGACTCCGCTCTATGAAGCTTAGACATCTGCTGCACTCAGTGTTCACCATTCCACCTAGAAATGCAGTGGCAGCTACAATCGAGCAATCACCCATATTTACCTGCTACACAGAAGCTGTTTGATCCTATCGATAGCTGCGTAGTGCCCTGGTGATTAAACGAGCAACACAGATTAAGTGGAAAGTAACTCGAGTCTCCGTGATTTTATACCCGGTGCCAGTACCAACCTCCTGGGAAGGGTCCACACAAGGCCACCACCTGTCAAGTGCAACCGTCATCGTACTGGTGTTGGGCAATTCAACTTCAGCAAGTATACATGGATGGGTCCAGCCCCACCAGCTGCTTGTTAGTTTGGGGCGGAAGGAACAAACCATGTTCCCATACACCGAACCCTTAATGGGAGCATATGTTTCAGATCTACAAGTCTTAAAATGATGAAACCATAAACTGATTGCTGAACGCATGACCCAAAGTCGTCTAACTTCGTCAAGAGGGCACGAGCAAAATCGACTCATACGCACGATGACTATGTGATATTTTGTTGGTCTTATCTCATGTTGATATCGGTATCAGTTGCTGGCAACACAACGTTAGAATGACGACAACTTTCGTCTCCACAGTCGTAGCTTGTTTTAAATATACTGAAGCTTGCCCTCGTTTTGGTTGACTTCCTATTATTTTCCACTGCTGGAATAATCTTATGTTCCGCAGTTGGAGTTCCTAAAAATCACACAGCATCGCGTCTCTTTACTTCACCTATCCTGGCATAGATGATTGATTATAACAACTTTTTGCATGGAAACGTTCTTAGCAAGTCATGATCTTTTTGACAGTTTCTTACAGTGTGGTTACAAAATCTTTTACGTTGCATTAAGTTACCTTTTAAAAAGGTTGTCGGGCACGAATGGCTTTAAGAGTCATTTAAACTTGCGATCCAAAAACTCAAAACATTCTCCCCTCCCCACTTGATAGATGACGTCACATTCCTGTCTCGGTCGTGACTTCATTCTACTATCGACTTCGTCGCAGCAGTGCAGTATCATAATTTTAGGGATCATTTCTATAGTGTGTATCTTGAAAACGTCATCCAACGATGACAGAACGCATCAGCTGGGTCTGCTCATGCTTCGCCGTTTTGCTGCGAGCGTATTGTTGAGACTTGGGCCGCAGCAATGCACAGCACACTCATATACAGTTGAAAGACCGTTTACTGGCTACGCCCAGTGAGACTCGCGCATATCCTACCTTTACGATTCGAGCGTAATCACTTCCTGCAGCGATCAACTGCTTGAGAGGATCTGACGTGATAAGTTTAGAGGTCACGTTCGTCTTGACAGAGAATCTAGGGGTAGGCAGTTTAAAAAGCAATCAGTCTTTGTGAGCCTGTTGAATGAGGCACCAATGGAGTTGCCGACTTCTGTTGATACTTAGTAGGTATCTCTCGCTGAATAATTTTGAAAGCCGTTGCAGTGGCTTCTGTGGGTCTTAAAAGGGATTTACTAAACGCTGAACAAGTGCCTGTCAAGCTCTAGTATGTTCTCAATCGTGATTATGAACCAGCAAGCAACACAGCGCTACGTGCACCTTGCCTTCTGAGTACGATCGCGAAGTCAATGACATGTCCGTTCCAAAAATAATGAGATGTCTTCAATTCTTCATTATCTATTCTCCCATTCAAGTGAGGCATTTTTTACTGATATTGAATTGCAGTACAATCAGTGGCGTACGCAGAAAATTTCCGAGGGGGGACAAGTTTCGTCACAATCGTGTGACGTCACAAATCAACTTTCAGGGGAGTGCCGAAGGCACGACCATTCTAGGGGGTCCGGAGGCATGCCCCTGGGAAAATTTTGCAAAGTTACACCTAAAAATACACATTTTTGTGCATTCTGGAAGCAAGTTTTAATATAATGCTTTTACGAGACTTATAAACCGGTGAGACAGAAAACTGAACTTTTGTTGTCTGAGGCTCGTGAAATAAACCTATATGCGTGCTTGGATGTTATAAGTTTTAGACATGTATCGCTTATCGAAGCCGCTTATTGAAGTTTGTGGGCTCAAATCTCACTTCAGCCGAAGCTTTTTTCTGGTGTTCATTGTCACCTGTGTTAAGTTACTTAACAGCCACGTGTGAAGCAATTCTGTCAGTGAAAGAATGGAATCGTAAAATGAAAATCAAGCAGAGGAAACGTACTGTGGTCATACAAAAATTTGCGTAGTCCGTATATCAGTGACCAGAAAACAAAAAGTCAGTTTATTTTAAATTAATGTCCTTGCCCCTCCCCTTAGTTACGCCACTGCCGAATACTGTTTATACATTTTTTTTATTTTTAGGGTCTGGGGGGGGGCCTGGCACAGTGCCCCCCTCCGTACGCTAGTGAGTACAATCCCTTCCCACGACGCAAATGTGTCGTGCATAAACTGAACAATCAGGCAGCAGAACGATTCTTTGCACAAGACAGTCTTTTGCAGCAAAACCAATTCCGAACTTCCTCAAGTCGACGACAGGGTGGTTCGGCTGCTTTCTGACATCTGTAACTTTAGTCGTCACAACTTGAGATCGTGGTTTTATTTCAAGAACTTCTTGTTTTTGTTTTCCAACACAGGCGGATACGACGGCCACGATTTCTTGTCAAGCGTTGAATATTACGATTTCGCGAAGAACGAGTGGAAAGAAGTGACAAACATGTCTGCAGGCCGCTCGGGTCTCGGCTCGGCGGTTGGTTACCAGCCGTGCTTGAGGAGGTAGCGCTGGCTGGCGCTGACGTCATGTCCTGAACATGACGTCAGCAATGCATAGCGGGAAGCCATGCGTGCAAAGAACGGAACGAACGAGGAGTTCTTCATTTTTTTGTGCCTATCATTCGAGAAAGAACACCTTCGCGTTTATCATCAGCATACTGTGAGACGCTCAGCGAATGGCATCAAGCAGCACCCGAGGCTGGTGTTACGTAAGCCTCAACGATGATTAAGCAAAAACGATGCTCGGCGACCGATAACACGTCAGTGCATTCTTGGCGTGGTTCAAAAAAACGCAATCAAGCAACAAGTTGTTTCAGGTGGTTGGGAAATTGACTGCGGCCAACTGTTTGTTCGTAGCCCTCCACTGCTGATGTTGGCGTTTTACGTTTTTTTTTAATTATTGACGTTATTTGTTTACTTTCAAATTGTTATCTATGTTATCATGTGGGAACAATTAAGACCCTTGCGCGTGAAGAAAGCAGTAGCTTCAACGCGACATAATCCCAGGTGCAGCCGTAAATGACCGAAGTCGAGTTAACGTTATCAGTACGCTTTGTGTAGCAACGGTGCTGCAGGTTTGGCAGTGCACCCTGACACTTGCGCCCTGAATACGATGCCATCACGTTATACTCCGTACAAGGAAAATGCTCGAAGCATGAAGTTCCATAATTTCGTAAAGCAACCAGCGGTATTTCCTACAGCGGGCAAATGAAAACATTCCTAACGAAACGAACCAGTTTTGTTTACGACACCGAAATTGACTCAAAGAACTATATTAGTTGTGTTGTTGCAACGTTTAGGTAAACGTTGTTCTTGCACAATGGTGTGGTACCATTACCTGCACCACAAATTTTTCAGAATTCCTGTCGTAGACTGCGAAATTCTACCTTTAACAGCTTGAAATAGTGCTACGTCCCGAGTTAAAAACCCTTGTGTTCTCTTTGCTGTAACCATGTGGATCCACCAAGGTCGGGTCTTAATTGGGTCTCAATCCCAAACATACGGCTTGTTTCGTCATCCGGACCAGAGTTGGTCAACCGTGAAGCGTCGATGCCCCCCTGGCTACTGCTTGCCGTAGACCGCTGCACAGTAAATATCGATTCTCATATTCATCCGCGTCTTGGGCACAAAATCCAATAACGGCTTCTGCAGCACATACGATACCCTGCTGCGCGGCCACATTCCAATCCGACAGTTCACGATTCGCCCGCGTGGTGGCGCATTCAGCTGAACATGCGACGACGAATTGTGACCAGGAGAAACAAAACAGATATGCCTTTTCCAGAGGGGGAAATAGTGCTGGAATTTTATTCGAAAACTAAAAAAATGGTTTGCTAAAAACTTCATAGATAAAGTTCCAAATCCTAAGACTAGTCAAGAAGCACATTGGTTGGGAATTCTACCCTACCAGAGAGACGGACCTGATGGCTGATTTACTTTTGATGTTTTTATCTGTTTTAAGCTTTTTCGATACGCAACCAACGTGTTTACTATTCACGTACGCCAAGTTTGAACCGCGTCTCTTATAAAGTTTGGGTCATGGACCCCTACTACATTTAAACAATAGTTATACCCTTAGAAATATAGCAATGTACGTAAAATTAACCTCTATAAATCACATTCACGGACACCCAAGGTTAGAAACCCCTACTAGCATAAATCATTTTACCGATTAGCTAAATTACTCTACCCAGGTAAGCATCTCCTCTTGCCTCTTTCTTTGCGTTCACCTTTTAGCGCCCGCAGTTCTCCGTGTTTTGTTCCCGCTGCTTGTAGCAAACAACGCGTAAGGGGCATCACGTCTTGCGTTCTTGAACATAAATCCATGAAAGCTGTTAGTTCCTCGCTTTTCACTGTTACCTTCGGTTAAACTTCAAATGACACGTGCCACTTCGCCAAGTGGCCATGTTAAGCTGGACTCATCCTGATGCTGGCTCACCGAGTACATGAATTAGTACATGATGACAACTATCCCACTCAACAGAGCTCCTGAGTGTCAAGTACATGCGCTTTTTATTAAACGTCGAATTCCGGTGATGTTCGCCCGAAAATCTGTCCAGTGTTACGTTGTCGTGTTGTTTCGTGGCTCTATGTCGTGGCTGCAGCAGCAGCAGCGTGTCGCCTGTATTTTCACACCGTCCTGCGCGTTTAGTAAAAAAACCGCCGACGTCACGCCTGCTGATTGTGACGCAGCAAAGAGTTCTACAAATGTAGATGCTATACAGATGGCAGCAGCTGTGGGGAGCGAGGGACATTGCTCCCGAGCAAGTTCGCGAATTCCGCCAGCGACCGGGGGGTAGCAGCTGTGTCGTCACATCTCCATGTCGCCATATCCATCACCTAACAAAAAGCATTGTTGGGTAGGTTTTAAAACGCAGTATAATTCTGCATGTATAAAAATCATGCGTTCAGTGTTAATGCTTCGTTACGAAAGTGGCGGCTACAACCGCTAACTGCGGGCCGGGGCCATGCGGCTACTTTCGCAGTGGATGCTGCACTAATGGAGGGTCAGTGACAGCAGCACCGCGCGTGAAGCTTTTTCTTGCACCCACCCATCAACGTCTTCGGTGTGCCTCGTCCGGGAATCGAACCATGGACCACAGTGATGCGTGCCCGGGTTACTGTGTTTTGAGACAGACTGTCATGTAGAAAGAAGATCAACACTTTCACTACTCGTGTTCTTTTTATGTAATCACCTTCAGCATATTTCACAACAACTTGCTGCAGAAGCGGCGCTGGTCCTACAGCATCTAACTACAAAGCGGCAATCGCAGAACTGATACCGTCTGTTATTGTTATCACCAGGGCAACCAATTTTTTGACCTATAAATTTTCTGCGTTTGCAACTGCAAAATAATTCAGCTTTAGGTGTTGAGGTTAACCCAGAAACATATTTATACACAGTATGTTTCGAAATTTAAAAATTTTGCCTGTTTAACTTTGTGGATGATATACTGACAAGTACATTAATTACTACAGAGTCAAACCTGAGAACATCATGAAGCTGAAACACAATGGATACGCATAATGGACTGAGCATTTGCCAAAACACTGAGCATTTGCCAAAACAAGTATTGTAAGACCACATTTCTCGCCTATCCTACATAATATTCAAACGTCCAGTAGCGGGCGAAACAACATTATTACGTCAGAAATGGCAACAACCCCATTATTATTACAGAATTGCAACTAAACATGCAAATGCATATCTCTATCTGTTGTTTCAGTTTCAATAAAATATCAATAGAGAAAAAAACTGTGCCGCAAGAAAATTTTGACCCAACGATAAATTTTGACTTTTCTTGACCTAATGACTTTGGATTCCCTGATGGTATGAGCGTTAAATTTGGTTTGTGGACGTTTCATGAACTTTAGAAACGGCAGAAAAATATCGACTTTTGGTTGCCATAGTCATCGCTGAGTTTGTGCGAACTTCCTGTAACGAACGCGTCTGGACGCACGTGGTGTTTATTACACTTTTTCATACTTACATGAAAGCCAGGAGGATACTTTAAAATACAGTACCGATTTAAGAATGAGTTGGAAGTAGTACTGTTGACAACGGCTACATTTTTAGTGTGTTACCATATTTTTTAGAACTACGCCTGGTTTTAACAGAGTTTTATCTGTCTGTTGATTTTTTGCGTTTGAAAAGCGCCAATCAAGCATCGCAATGCAGTAAAGCAAAAACACACATTTTCCACCGCTATGCAAGCCTGGCAATGCAACTGGTTGTCGAGCAATGAGGAGCACAACAGCTTGATTTAAGGTGCATCAATTCTGCGCGCGCATGCAATAAGTAGCAGTCCCATTTCTGATAAACGATTTGTGCCCGGCTGCTCGGATATATTAAAACTTTTACAGTGACATTGTGTAGGTAAGCTGCAAGAAATTTCAAACTAAAGCATGAAAGTTGTTACGACAAAGAAGGTTATTTAAGCCTGCACTACAACCCTTCTCCTGAGCTAAATCGAATAACCTCCGACATATGCGCGGGATCACTTGAAGCTTCCGAGCTCCAACGTGTGCCACGTAGCGTCCCTATGACCCCCTGAGGCAACGCCGCAAACCCCCCCACCTTCTGCATTTCCATCCATTTGGTCGATAACAAGGTTCAGTCTGTCACGGATGTCGACGATCTCGGCGTACACGGCTTCCCAGTCAACTCCACAGCTATAGTCCGAGTACATCTGCGGAGTAATGGGATGGATGAGAGATAGTAAATTTTGCAAGTGCAAAACATTTAAACGGAAACAAAAGGCTCTTTATGAAAATCAATCAAAATACTTATCCTAACAGAAGGCAGACGGAAATACCAAATCGTATAAACCTTTTAGTGGATTGGAATGTTTCTACAGGGAAGTAAAACATTTGGACGCATCCACATATAATAATTACGAGTCACAGCTATTTTAGTTCAAAAGTGCTTTTGCCATACGCGACACAAAACAAGTTCGCAAAATACATTAACTGCTGTGCTTTCTATTTTGATCGGTTAGCAAGTTGACACTTACTTAACTTGGTATTTTTCGTAACACAGGGTTCATAGACATTTTCAAAAGCGATTTTCCATACTTTTTCAATACCAAATGAAATACTTCAATGCCATCACTTCTTTTCATTATTTCAAAGTTTTATTCATGGAACACAGAATGCAAAAACATCTCCAAAACTGTCATCAGTGGTAAAGAAAGAAACTTGAATAAACAAATGGTTGAATTTATAATTTCCATACTTTTTCATTACTAACGACCATTTTATACAAATTCAATACTTTTTCACAGTCTTGAAAACCGTTTTCACAACTCAATACTTTCAATACCGCATGGGAACCTTGTATATATATTAGAAAAAATTGGTTCTTGAGGGAAACGAGAAGATTTTGCGGATTCGATTCTACCACAGGACGAACCGGTCACGTGATACGAAAGTGCTTGAAATTTTGGACGAGATGGGATGGGGACCATTATTCCTTTGAGACAAAAACACTTGACGACTCGCCACAGAACGGTTCTCCAACCTGTTGTGCCGCGTATGGTTTCATCATTTTCTTCATGAACGACTTCTCGACTCTTCCTGACTGCACCTTGGAAAACATGCTCCCTCCTCTGCCCATCATCCCTCTCCCTCGTCCTCCGCGCATCCCCCGCATGCCTCGCGTACCTCGCCCGGAGCTGCGTAAAGATCTTTCAGTCAACATTTGGCAGAAGCATTTATTCGCCGATACGATTGCTTGCGTCGATGATTGTTACAGCGATGTTACCTTTGGGGGGTCAAGGCACCTTGTTCGCGCGTGAACTGGTTGTTGTTACATGGTGCTTTGTGAGCACAATACAAAGGAACTGCATTTTCACATACCTGCGTAAGCACACTAATTTACACATAGCTCTTGAGATGCTATGAGAATAAGTAAACATCGCAGCAATTCGACTGTAGATTTAAGACAATTTCGAATGAATCACAAAGTCGCTACAGGTTACACTTATATTCAGCAACTAAAACAATTACAAGTTCGTTAATTCCAACGTTTTAGTAAATCGAATTATTTTTTCGAAACAGACGACTTACGATTGATTTGAAATGTCGGAAGCAAGCAATGTGTTTTCCGTTACTTAGCCCTTACTGAGTAACTTATAATATACAGCTCTTTGCTAAGATTCCTCACAGAAATAGATTTTAAGTACAACATAAAGTTTGTGCGTCACTAAAAGCATTTTCTCCTTCAACAACCTAATTTAAAAAATTTCAAATAACAGTTGATCACCGCAAGCATTACGTAGAATTCAGCCTTGCCGGCAAGCTAATCTGTCAGACAACTTTTTGCAAAAGTAGCAATTTATTTACAGTATTTGTGCCACCTACCATATATTTCATGGCAGAACGTTCAATAAAACAAACATGACTTAAAACCATTGAGTAAACCGAGGTTTGCTGTCAAAATGTGCAGATTGAAGACAAACAGGTCTACATGTAGCTCTACAAATGTGTAGCAACAAGCACGTTCTGGTTTGTGACAAGCGTGAACATTACTACGAATGTGAAAGAAATCACTTCACGAAGATCATCTCAAAATCAGAAAAAAAGACTGGGTAAAAGGTTTAGGCTAGCACTGTGCACTTCTCGTTCATGCCTAGTTAAGCAGTTTCTCTGTTTGTAATACTTGATGTCAAAAACGGGATAAAATTTCACTTTGCACTAAAAGAGACTTTGAAAATGCAAAATGTAGCATTGAAAGCCTAAAAATGCAAAAGAAAATTTAAAAGCAAATGAAAAGATGCCTTATAAAAACAGATGTCGCAAAAAAAACAGAAGTATGAGCAACTCGGCTTTGCGAGCATGGTAAAAAGCTCATGCAGAACTATGAGCAGATTTATTTGAATATTTTCTGAGAAGCTTTTCAAATTGAAAATTAACATAGCAAAAATTACTAGCCGAGAGATAAGAAGTCATAAAAAAAACGACAAAAATCAGTGAATCGTGTGTTGAAAGTCATGGTCAGTGAATAAAGATCGGGAGAACGATGTCAGAAAGCTATTCTATTTTGTTTGTTTTTATCCCAGAAGTATGTTTGCAATGCTTTCAGGTGCAGGTTGAGTAGCATTGAAAGCGGCATTATAAACATGTATCTTCCAAAGGACAAGGTTTATTTTGCTTTAAGTTACTGCACTTGGCGACTTGAATAAATGCAGCACACCTGCGGATGCCACACAGTGTGCAAATAAAAATCACGTCTTTGTCATGAAAAACCCGTCAGACAGCATATACCCCTTGGGAAATTCGGGACCATTCTGCCCGAATGATGCAAATCGTAATGTGAAACTGCGAAGAAGAACGTATTTGACATTTCGCACAACAGGGTCTGTTCCAGTTTTTTTACAACCGATTTTCGAAAATGCAAATACCTATAATATTGAAAACGTTGTGTTTTGTAGCAAACAAGCCGATCACTTTCCTGTTTCACGTGCTTGGCCAGCTCATCCTATTGTGATAAGTATTGTGACTCCTACAAAAAATGTCCCCTATTTACAGTTGATCTTTTACAGTTTTCGTAAACAAAATAAGATCAACAGGTGGTAAAGGATGCTGGCACAGAGCTTGTGCTCAATGAGCGCAAAACAAAATATAGAAAACACAAAGTTATAAAAAGATTTAATGAGAAACCACGTTTTACAAAAAGCTACCAATGTGGGATCTTCTTTTTTTCTAGTAAAACAAAATCCACAACAATTATCAAAAATACCTGATGGCATGGATATGCCAAACAGGGTAAAACACTTAAAAACTTACAAATTTGACCCTCCGGAACCAAAACCTTGAGGTTTCTGGTTTGGTTTAGGTTCTGCTGCAATATTAACGTCTGCAAAAATGGAGAAACATTAAAGACCTGAAAAGTACAAAAACAAAGTAAAAATCTGTGCCATCTAGTAATGACCAGCAGCACAACCTGCACGAAAAAGAAAAAGTGGATGTACTTTCCACCTAGCTTTTGAAAATAGAGCACAAGATGGTGCTGGCAAAATTGACAGCATTGCATACACCTGGCCTTGGGTAATGAGCAGTTATGAAAGTAAGTGGATAATATGAACTTCATATCCAGTAGCAGGTCAATAACTGTGACTTGGATGGTAAACAGAGTTTTGGGTAAAATATTTCATAGATTGAATATAAGGTGAGATCAAAATACAAAATGAATATATGTTACAAGTTGGAGCTAATGCAAAACCGCAAACGTATATATAGACTTCAGTAAACATTCGGGAAAAATAAAATACAAAAATAAACTTAATATGAAATGTTAAAAACAAAATACAATGTTCCGAATTAGTTGGGTAGTATGTCAGGAAAACAATCAAAACTGTATGTTATATAACATTACTATCTTTAAATGGCTGAAAAATAACTGAGGCACCAAGAAACATCTGACAAAATATAGGTTATGGTCATTCAGTTGAACTATATAAATTTTTTCAGCAAAAACTTTTGAATAAATTCAGTATTGGCAGTTTGTTTAAGGGTCAGTTTAGGTAAAAATGAACAAGTAGGTACAAAAATAGCTGAAGGCTGATGAAAATAATAACAAAGATGTTGTTTTTGGGCCTGAAACACACACACTACCATTACAGCATTAATGTCCCAGATAGAACATAATGTTCAGGTAAGGAAAAAGATAAAACAAACATGCAGTAGAGTTACACATCAAAGTTCATGTTTCAAAACTACTGACAGGCAAAAATTGCCAAGTTATAGAATCACATTTCCTAAAAAACTCAAAGAACCAGAAACAAAAGTTGTAGATCTTTGTTGAAAATAATTTAGCATTTGAGTCACAGAAATACTAACATCATTTCATGAGCAGATTGTTAGAGCTTTGAATTAACAGGCATTTGCCAATCACAGCTCATGTCTTTAATTTGTGTATTGATTGATGTGAATATGTTTATTCCATGCATGAAACTGCAAGTAACTTCACATTTTCTATCAGACATATTATAGCTGTTCTCTTTGCAAGATACATTTGTTAAAATCTGCTATCATTTAAGGTACAGGGTGACCCAAAAAGATGCGTACCCATATTTTGTTCGATAAAAAACCCATTTTTAACGAATGTCTTTTCTGTTGCAGGACGTGATAGGTGAATCTATGGATGATCGTTTGCAGCTATAGTTGCCCCAAAAATGTCTTGGACAAATCAGCAGAAGATATTCTCCCTGGAGACCTATTTTGCAACAAAATCATACCAGAGTGTACAGATTCAGTTTCGAAAACGTTTCCATTGTCGCAACTTTCCACCAAAA
>Ga0210059_1013450_pt1 | contig 12240 bp, 10 predicted proteins | sample Ectturendosymbi2_FD_188042 | JGI IMG/M metagenome (GOLD analysis project Ga0210059, IMG submission 188042) | Ecteinascidia turbinata endosymbiont from Florida, USA - Sample 2 (SPAdes) (version 2) | ecosystem: Host-associated > Tunicates > Ascidians > Unclassified | place: Key West, Florida...
TATTTTAATTTCTTTGTATTGCTAAAAATACTCTACCCACACCAAAGTCCTTTACTTAAATTCGATCCACTCATCTATGTACATAGGCATGCGCTTTCACCTGTACATTTTCTTCACCATGTTCTGCGCTCATTCGTTTTCTGTTTTCTTTTCATTATGTCTATTTGATCTGCAACTGTTGTTTCTCAATCACTTGACAAAAAGTGATAAACGGGGTTGGTTGACCAGATGACCGCCACGGTCTTTCGCCAATCCTATGTGACACAGCGCCCCTCTTTATTTACACTGATCAGCTATTGTGCCATTGTATTCTCATTTGCTCTAATGTTCGCTCATGGTTGGTTTACTGCATGCGATGGCTTTTATGGTGCTTCTGCTTATTGGCTGAGTCATATGAAACAATAAACCATTACCATTACCACTCTCGCAACTGATAAGGCAACTTATCATCAGAGGCAACCATCTGAGATTATTGGCGAAAACGTTTGAAATATACCTAGTTTTAATTATGAATCACTATTTCAGGTGCGCAAAAAATAACGGTTCCTTAAAAAGTAACGGAAAATTACTAACAGTTAAGCCATTTGCAAAATAACAGAAGTGACAATTTTGTTCAAGTGAAGCAAGCCTCATGATGTACTTTTGGTGAAAATTGCATCGTGAAATACCGCCGAAATAAGGGTTATGGCATCAATGTCGCACATTGGCGTTGTAATTTCTGAGATATAGCCTAACAATCTGAAATTTGCAAAAAAGTGAGAAGTGGAATAACTTTCGTAGAAGTTTGCGGCTACTACACTACTTGCTTGTTTTGAAAAATTATGAAGTAGTTTTAAACTTATTTGGAGATCTACAATCATTTTATATATTTCTTTAGTGTTAATCGAGAAAATAATTTTTACCTTCTCCGGGATATTCCAAACCTGCTCTAATAAGAGATTTGTACTCTTAATCGGTGCTCTATTAAGTGGTTCTTCACTGTAACCATTTTCCACGTGTAAACTATACAGTGATGGGCAGGTGTTTTGTTTTTGGCTTTAAAAAGTCGAATCAGGGCTATTTATTTAAGAATATATTTTGTTTGTAACTATGCTAAATATTATGAGTCACAGACCAAGAGACATAGGCCGAAAATATTAAGTAGCAGCCAAGAGAGGCCTAAAGCTAAGGCAAAAATAGACCGAAGCAGAAAAAAGAAAGGTGTTTTGGACAAGTATTTAGAACCACTGAGGGTATACCCTCAATGCCACACCACATTTAAGATGGCGACAACGTAGGCTGCCAGTCTGGTCATGTTACACCAGATAGTCAAATTGGAAGTTTATGTACCGGAAGTGATACAAGTCGTTTCGAAAGTGTTGATTCTGATTAAAAAAAAGAACCTCGTCGGATGTGTATCTGATGAGGCATGCGACCAAGAACACTCAAAATGTGGATGAACAAATAATCCTGCTATTTAGCCAGGTGTCATGAGTCGAAATGTTAGTGGCTAACCTGGACTATTTAGTCCAAATACGACCACCTGCAATCACAATAGAAGTTTTCGAAACGAGAGTGATAGGACACGGTTTTCTAAGTTTCACTGCAAAAGATTACCATCAAATGGTAAAGCGGTAGGTCAAGCCCATGACTATTATTCCTGGCCCGGAAAAATATAATCTTTTACTACTACTGCAAACTTTTCAGCTCTGGATATGCACTGTAGCACAGCATTTAATACCTCTCCTCTCTCCAGGTACTACACTTGTACCTCTCTTCTGATCACGGAGGTACCTGGTCAGAAAGAAAGTATGAAACGAGGGTTGTTATTCTTTTATTTATTGGGTTCTATGGCGCTGTCCATTGAATTCTTTTCTGGAGAGGTCTTGGCGTCCTTTTCGGGCCTCGCCTTTGTAACATCACTGATTTCTATCATTAACCTACGCCTTGATGCACCCCCTCAAAAATTTCTACACGCCACTGAGTGGGGCCCCGCAAAAGTGTTTCAAATCGGGCCCTGCACTTTCTAACGCCGGCCCTGGCCGCATATTGCCTCGTCCCGGTGTCAAGCGAAATTTCTGACTTGCGAACTCGCTGACACCAGGCCATCTGCGCATGCCCACAGTGATATTCCAGATCATGCATTTCGCAAGCGGTGCTGTTCACTGAGATATCAATGGCTGTTACTGAGACATCAAATATGCTGAGAACAGATTAGGGTTAGAAAAACAATTGACGTCTAAGACGAAGTCATGCTTTTCGCTGGTCAGTTATTCCTAAATCGTCGCTTATTGTGGACTATCTGACATCTACCAAAAATTTTGATTTTGGCAACAGACATCAGAACAATCGCCAAGGCATGTCACGCAAAATCCCCGACTACCTAAGAAATTTCGCTTGGCACCGGCAGAGAGACTATTGTTTTCTGTGTTATCAGGTTTGGTTAAGTTGATTTTCCTAATTACCCACCATTTTTGCTATGAACAGAAGTCGTCGGACCTCTTAAAACTTCGTCAGCGTGATTGCATTGTAAACCTTTAATCTGCTACAACTACACTACAGTTGTTTTGACTGTCAACGCTCCATGGTGGTGTAACATAAACCCATTGGGCATCAGTGCGCGTTCACGGATCCATTATTTTGCTAATTTACACTGCATGTATGAGTTTTAGTTTCCCTTCAGCTACATTGCTGGCAGACAGAGAAGCCTAGTTATGACATTTTTTTTGATATCTCAAGACGGGAGGAGAATCTTATGGTACATTGACCAAAATCCATTCCTGTGTAATGGACAAGTCCTTGGCAAAGGCAAATCAATCGAATTTCTTTAATTTTGCATCTGGAAAGGTTAGCCTTAACTAAACACCAGTCTTGTACAGAAATCCATTCTTTATTTTTTTCAGATGCTATGTGTTTACAGAAATAAATGGTTAGGAAGTTTGTGTAGGCTTAAGTCGCCACTTTTTCTGTTCCCCTTGAAGTGACGACTACAATGAATGCTACTGTAAATTGCTTTTGAGGGTACAACAGAGAGAGTACTAAAGGCTAAACCAGTCGTGCCGGCATGTTCTGGTTATTGGAGGGAGCTGAACAGAAGAAAGAATGCAAAGGGACATCTGCAGCAGGTCGGGGCCAGCACCACCGACCCTCGCTAACTGTCGAGGCTTGATTTGTTTCGCCAGGAATGAAATCGTAAGTCGTGTAGGATTGACAAGTTATCTTTCCAGTAAATTCTCTCTACGCCTTCGTAACGCAATCGTATATGCCCAGACACGTTTCCTCTGGTTGTCCATCGGTCGGGTTTTCTTGAAGCTGAATCACCATTCTACGAGATACTGAATGATCACACGCCCGTGCTCTAATACGGAATGTGAATGCCATATTGCAATGGTTCTTCACGTGGTCCCCGGTTAAAAATCTATGTCCCCAGATGGAATGCCGAAGTGTTCTTTCAACCCTCAGATGCACAAAAAACGACGACCACCACTTTACTAATGACATAATCGCAGACGATGGGTCCCCAAGCCAATATCATTAGTAATAGGGGTCCCGGGATTGGAGAGGTTAGGAACCATATTGGAAATTCTCTCCAATTCAGTTGGGGTCTTCAGCATTTGAACGATCATTCTAGCGTAACAAACTCCATAAACCGCGAACTAGCTGTAAATTGCGTAATGCACCGTTACAAAACAAACTTTTTCCAGGCTGCTTTTGCGTGGTTGGCCACAAAGATTACTGAAACAAATCAGAAGTGTATGTAGCAGCAGAATCGGCCAATTTGCTATAGAATGGAGGCTAAACTCCGGTTTCGTGTTGTCCATTCCTTATGAAGCCAGTTGCTTGCTGCACTGCGTTTTGCCCGCCTGTAATTGTTTGTCAACCAGAACTCCACATCTTCATGTTTTGCTCGCCAAAATAGTCACTGGGTACTAGGGCCGGCCCTAGCAGATGCGGGGCCCAATGCAAGACCTAGGCACGGGGCCCCTCTCAGCAGTGTTTTATGATGTCATCGTGTTCAATCAACCGTGTTACGATCGTGGTAGAGCGCGGATATACAGTGCAGCACTAACACGAGAATTGAGCGCGTTTGCTAACGTTCGATATAGAGGAAATTTGCTATTTCTGACGAGTGCGTTCTTTGATAACAATGAAATTTGTTTGACATTTCTACTGAATTCTCGAGCGCAAGGGGTATCTGGCAAAAATGAACAATCTACCCAAACACCATTGCGCGGGGCCCAATGCAGCTGCATCGGCTTGAGGCCGGCCCTGCTGGGTACAAGTCCTTGGATTGAAATATTCGAGTCCGCAAAGATAGCAAGCGTTTTTCACGTGTAAACATTTTGGAAAAAAACATGAGACTGGCAAGAACACTTAAACAAGTATTGAATGAGAAACAAAGAAAGGAATAACGCAAAATAAAACTGAAGTATCTAATGCTCAGGTAATACTGCGAGTTGCCATTTCAACATACAAAACTGTTCAACTTCGACTGACATTCAGTGGCGTAGCCAGCCGAGAAATTTGGGGAGAACCAAAAAATTTGGGTGGGGGCCGAAATGTTTGATTTTAGGCCAATAACACTATTTTGTTCGGAAAAACGGCTCTCAAAGCACAAAATGACTATATTTTCTAAAAACTGGGGTGGGGGCATGGCCCTTTGGCCCCCCGGGCTACGCCAATGCTGGCATTGTAAATACACAAGCTTTTAAGCTCCGTACAGGTAATGAAAGGGCTATTTGCCCGTCCATCAGTTTCTCACAGGAGGAAGATGGATTAGTTCTCGCTCTAAGTGATTCTTTCTTCTTTTTCCAAAGAAAAAGCTTACCCAAGAAAGAAATAACTCTTGGCAGTCAAGTATGGTGTAACATACATCGTGTTCGCTTGCTTGGGGGAGGGACATCGGCTGCATATGCGCACATTTGCTTAACGCTTTTACAAGCTATAACTGCCGCGGTTTCAATGCCATAATCTTCCACCAAAGCGCGCAAGATATCTCCTTTGCGTTTCGTCGTCGACCGCACGGCGGCGAGTGATAAAATACGTAGACGAGCCGACCGGAAAGCGGGATGTGCATCAGAAAGGCCGACGTGAACAGCAGTGGCGTGACCTTTCCAAGATGGCGCCTCCGTCACTTCATGTTGAGGAAGGTTTTGGGTGGAATTTTTCAGGGCTAAAAGACCTCCACTGAAGGCATCCAGATCAAATTCAGGACGACTGACTAATTCGTAGATGCTTTGAGCTTCAAGATCGTCTAATATCGTATCGACAACTTTGCACGGGCCATCCACGTATTTTCGATCGGTCATGCGGGAAATGGCGCGAATAAGTATACCTCCAGCTTTGCCTGGGGGACCACATGTAATATCAAGGCCTTTAAATGTCCCACCACGATATTTTTTGCCATGGCTGCGGTGAAAGTACCACTTGCACGTACTATTGATTTGCAAATTATCCCTGTGCGAATACGGATCGCTATCCAAGTAAACTTCAAATTCCGTTATGGCGTAGTCCAATTTACCCACTTTAAGGACTGTACTGTAAAGTACAGACTTGGCCAACTTCGAAACTTCTGATAAGTCAGTCAAACGTTGCAGTACGTCGCGTAACTCCGCAGCCATGCTATAGTATTTATTTCAAAATGTCCAACCAGGGTGCTTTTTGTTTCTGCTCTGTGTCACAGCTAATCTGTCCAATCGTAAAAAATATATTGGCACCTCAAAATAGCAACGGAATGTTAAGCTAAATATGGAAATCTGGTCACATAAAACGTTGGCTAAGCTGTTGAAAAAGTTAAATTTATTTATTGTTTTATCTCAGACTCAAGATCCACACCACACCAGTTAGCAGCAGTGCACAAAAACATTTTATCACTGCAGAGCATGGAGATGCTCTCCCATACGCATCACAGGCAGAACTATGGGGGTACCACACCTGTCCTAAATTAGCTTGGGGCGCCCAAAATTTTGCTTGTCATCAACGTTCCCTCTAAGACAATTTTACACTGAGCAAATGTTTATTTTAGTGAGCATGCAATTGTGCAACCATGCAGACATACAACTAGTGAAGCATTTCAAGCTGTAAAAGGGCTATGTGATATATGCACGATATTATATTCAGAATGTTGCAAGTGTGTGAGAATGAGATTTCACTGCGCAAATGGTCACATTTTACATCTATAGCATGTACGAAAACAGTGGTTATGCATACAATATGTCCAAGACATTTTTTCAGGGGAAAGTTTTCCAAAAGGGGTGAGGCCCTCTCCTTAGTTGCGGGTCTGGTCACCAGATGATTAGGTTTACAGAAATCACATTGTAGGCTAGATTGGTATGTATTCAGAAAGACTTCTGGTTCGTTTCCTTTGGGATATCTTGAAATCTTCTCTAGTTGGCTTGGATAATTCTGCTTGGTAGTTTGATTGATATTGGGAAAGGTTGTCAGACAAACAATGTTTTTTGGGCAATCTAAAGGGTACACAAGAGAATGCAGGGGCTGACAAGGGGAGATTTAAAGGATACATCCTCCACCCATCAGCAGTAAAAGTAAATTGTAAATCATTCTGTGAAGTAGACTACGCTAATTTTGGCCAATGGAGATCAACGGAGATTTGGCTAGGGGTGGGGCTGCATGCATCATGCCCAGTAGCTAAATATTGTAGGATTTTTAAAGAGCAGAAATTTGCAGGAAAAATATTTAGCTGCCATACCTTGCAATATATACAGTATATCGTACTTTACAATTTACCTTCTTTTTAATGTTAAGCAACTTAAACAAGACATCAAATCACGCTGCAACCCACACTTCTAATAAAATGCATGAAAGTCGATGTCTTCTACTTAGAGTGATATGCACGTGCGACCAGTGCGATTCACCGTTTTGTGCACTCCAACTGACAGCTTTGATAAAACCCAATTGATGTGTTCTATTATATTGCTATGCTTGTTTGTATCATAGTCTGATAGTAGTGCAAACAAGCTGAACTACAGTACCATGTCCAACAACAAAATTAAGTTTATTAATTTTTAAATCATTTGTAGGGATAAAGCAAAGCGTGATTAGTGTTGCTTTGAAACACCTCTAAAAACAAGATTTGTAATCTACATTTACAAAGCTTCACTTCCGAATCGGCCCGATGACTATATTGGTTTTACATCAAGCTGTCCCCCCAACATTTTACAACAAAATTGCACCCACGCCCAGACTATTGAGATTAGACGTTGAAGGTATTCAACAATGTATTAACACTCCATCATTACATTCATTCTAGCAAACCAACAACATTGTACCAACATGAACAAGATTGGTGCTGACGAATGTAATGCAGCCTTTGCAGTGACCTTTTTCCTCACTACTCTAGTTAATATTTCTTTACTAGTTCTGTTTTGTTTCCTACAGTTTTTTTTTACGATACTCACTGTTGGAAAGGGGTATCCAGATTGACGAAAATTTGACTTAGGTATATCGAGGCGTTACAACTTTAAGGACCACTGCCCTTAAACACTTTGATAACTACTTATCTGATATTGCATCAGTCCACAAATATCAAACAAGGCTTACTTTTTGGCAAAAATATCACTTACCCAGAATGAAAACGTCTCTGGGTCAGCTTCCTTTAAAGTACATTGACCTAAAATTTTGGTGTGATATTCCTGAAAATTTAATATCTCTCTCACCTTATTCATTTGCAAAACAACAAAAAAATGTCCTGCTATCTTTCTAACATCCCTGTTGATTTTCGTTTCATAGGCTTGGAACTTTTCTGTAAGGTTTCATTTTTAAATTTCTTTTATTTTTGTATTTGCCACAGATTCATGGTCCATATCATAAAGGTAATTGAATAAAACAGGAGCACAAAAATGGTTAGTCATTGTGCTTTACAGAGTAGCTAGGTGTTAGTTGAAAAACACAATCAGCACTGAGAGGAGCAAAACACTTAAACAACAACCCAACTATAACTTCATTCACTTATCGTCATAAAGGGATCTGGCAGTGGCTGATGATTAAGACATTCTAGCATGAGGCTTTGAGGTAAACAACTAACACTAACAGAAAAAAATAAATCAGATGAGGATACTCAATGGCACACAAAAGCATGTAAATTGTTTTGATCATGGTTTAAAATACTTTTGTAAAACATTTGGTATGAGGCTAACAATCATTTGTTTTCACTGAATTTAAAACAAGATTTGAACAAGTTATAGTATATATATTCACTTTTTACATGTTTGGTTTGCACAAGCAACATTGCTTTTTCTTGTCCTTTATTGTAATTTGAAAAAGTTGGCAACCCTAGTCAATACTGACAATTGGTATTTCAAAAAATGGCCGAATTCCAGCACAAATAATATTTCCACTTGAATTTTTTGACAATACAATATTTGCCAAATTTGCCACCATCTGGCAAACCTGAAGCAAGCTCTTGAGGAAGAGTGTGAGGCAATTTGGTACTGTGTCAGTGCCATTACATGTCTTTCAGATAAAGAAAATCTTGGTAGTTACGTGACTTGTTCAACTTGTACTTTTTGCGCTGTATCATGTGATGTAAACAGGCTTGCAACTAGCTTGAAACACTAGAAGAGGCGAAGAGTTTTCTGAGAAGGGGCCAAACTTTTAAATCATGTCCAACACATTTTTCCAGGGAGAAAAAAATTATCCAAGGGGTTTCTCCCCCCCTGCGCTTCCTTAGTTACGATCCTGGTTGTAACCAGTTATCACAGTTTTATATTTTTAGTGAAATGCACAAAACAAGTCTATGTATCCTTAAAATGCAACAACAGCAGTGCGGTTTCAAACAGGCCAGCAGAAGTGTAGTTGACTTTCAAGGTATTCCTAAACATGCCATGATTATCGTTATATTGTCCCACAATTTTACAGTATTATTATTAGAGGTTGCTTAAAAGTAAAGTAATGGATAGTAAAAATTTACTCTCTGAAACAACTACGGACCAGGCGATCTTTACAATACATCTACCAAGGTAGTGGCCAGTGGCCACAGATATGTGCAATAATGCCTAAGCTAAAGATTCTAAAGATTCTAACATAGGGGTGGGCAACCTTTTTTGGTTTGCGTGCCAGAATCGGCTAAATTAATGACAAAATTCTTCCGCGTGCCAACCAAACTTTGTGAGAACATACTACTTGACATCCTTACAGGTGTATGTGAAGAGCCTTGAAGAAATGATTCAAATTCACCCAAACAGTGAAAACACACATTCACCTTGAACACAACACCCAAACAAAAACAAATGCTTTGCCTCTTTCAAAACAAAGCATGCACAATAAACTTTTTAAACAGGACTTAAGTTACCATTCAAAGAAAATATCAGTCCGACAAAAAGCTTTGATTACTTTTCTCGTGCTGTTTCAGTGAGACTTCTGCTGCTGCATTACCGCTGAAAGAGATTTTACATTGTAACATTGGGTTTATATTTTGTGACCTTCAGAGATATACACGCACTACTAGTTTCATCGGTCAGGCTATTCCTATTACGAAACTTAATAAAGTTCATAACCTATGGGTCCCCCCAATTGGGGGGTATGGAGTGCGGCTGATACGGCTCTGTTTGTAGCCATACGACGGCATCAAAAGCACATAAGGGTTAAATTAAAATTAAAAATAAATAAACGGATTGTTAACAAACGAAAATCAAAATGGACACCGAGTTTCATCAGATAATACTGCGACTTGCCAGTTATTAACTTTTTCATTTGAAGGGGGAGGATCTCGTTTCCGAGGCCTCGCTCACGTGCCGGATAGAAGTGCTCGCGTGCCAGGGGTTTCCCATCCCTGTTCTAACATGTCCCAGCAGACTCCTTCGCATAACAACTATTTACAAATGCACGCATCCGCATCAGCGTGTCACGTGACGAGTTGATCACCGAAGCCGAAACATGAACATCAGAGGTGGCCGGAGCCACTTTTTCAGACTCCGACTCCGTTCCTGTCTCAAACTTTTTGAATCCTGGTCCGGTTCCGGGTTTGGCAATTTTTCAAATTTGAGAATCCGAATCCTGTTCAGACTCCGGCTACAATCATCGATCCAAACGTAATTTACCCATGTTTTGACTTAAGAAATGACCACACAGACTCTTGTTTTTGCCGAAATGGAAAAGTGACACCGGATCCGGTTTTTCACAAATTCTTAACTTCGGGTCCGGATCCGGGAACGAAAGAAAAATGCAGAGTCCTGCCGGAGTCGACTCCGGGATCCGGTCCGGTGCCACCTCTGATAAACATCAGAGGTGAGCGACGAGGGTCAGAGGGGAGGAGTGGACTTCGTGTCTGATAAACAGATTAAAATAAAATGAAAAGGTATTTCCAACTGTTGTTTCTCCACGGTTTCAACACAGCTGGCTATGTAAAAAAGACGGTACTGATTTAGCATCTCAGCTTGTCTTCTGAGTTTCTTTAACCGATTTAACGCAAACCTCTAAGGAATGGGCAATGATGTGGCCGAGTCATATCACAAGCCCTTCGAGTCAGACTCATCTAAAATTTTTTCGAGTCAGAGTCGAGTCATGACTTGGTCAAGTCAAAGTTGAGTCACAAAAACTGTCGAGTCATTGGTTAGCAAGCTCAGGTCAGTGTCAAGTCAAATGAAAATAAACATTTTCTCTATATTTTTTTATTTATTTGACTTTTCTCCTTTACTTTCCAGGGTTGCCACCTCTTCTTACAAATGATATACCAAATCCGGTCTAAATATATGCCAACTATATGTCAAATTTATCTATAACAAAAAACTTAAATTTAATGCTGCATTTTCCATGCTTTTTACTATCTCTTTTCAGTCTGGCATGATCAGCAGTTGCTGTTGATCAGTGCATCATAGAGAAGCTACTTAATTTCGACAGTAACAGATATACCAACCACTGGAAAAGTCAACCTTCCAGCACCTTTAAACCACATTTTCATTTCGTTTGGGGTCCATCGCATTCTTGCGCTGTAAAATAGCTGCTTTGGGGTTTACAATTTTTTTTCACAGTTTGCAGAAGGGATACACAACATCAACAGGATCCGTCATTCTTTTCTATAATCTTTTGCCACTCCATACGCAGCTTTCCAACTTTTGGAGGCAATTGGCTGAGTAAACAAGGATACCTAAACTAAGTTCAGTGTTTTCAGGACTTTGCAGCGCTCTTCCAGTATCGTTCTCCGCTTACCTGAAGTGCATTCTTACTCCCGTGTTAAAAAATCACTAAGATTTTTTATATATCTCTAACACCATCACGGTTTCTTTGTTTACAGTGAGAAATGTAACAAATAAGTTGGTTTTTAAAGTCTCAACTAAACCCACCAACAAAAATATACCAAATATATATTCCAAATTTTTCATATATACCAAACCACAAATTTCAAATTTGGTATATATCTATACCAGTTGGCAACACTGTTACTTTTATTCATTTCAATAATTCTAGCCGTAATCCTGCTGCAATAAAAATACCTCCCTATTTGTCCTTCATTTGGCCCATCAAAGACCCAAAGTAAAAGTATGAGGCCGACTGCCATGATCACGATATGTAATTACAGTAGAATGTACCTAATTCGTCACCTCAAGGGGATTGCAAAAAAGTGACGATTTAGGCGCAGTGACGAATTATGCAAACAGGTGATAACTCTATCATAGAAGCTCGTATACTTTATCATAGTCACTCGTATACACAGTGCTCTTATTGCAGTAAAATACAAGTATAATGACGTTATGGTTGAATACAACAATTAATTCCTTTACTCGATCTGGACTCCTCTATTTCAATCTAGCACCTTTTACATCTCAAACTGCAAAGACTTTCCGCGTTCTCTCAATGGGGAGTCGGGTCGCGCTTCGCACCTCGTGTATAAATTCGATAAACAAATTGTGAGGTGCAACAATTCTCAGATAAAGATCCTTAATTTGTTTGAATTCCCACACGTACTAGCTGCTTAGACATCAAAAACGAAACTGTAAATGACGTATCAGCCGATCAAAACGCTTCTCATGGATAGAAAGAGGTGACGAATTGAGCAAATTGACGGATTAGACGATGGCAAATTGGACGAACAGAAATGTACACAAATACAAAGGCGCAGCCAGGGGGGGTGCTGAAGGTGCTCAAGCACCCCCCTTAGCGATCAGGATATTGATGTTCATTTTCTTAGTTTTTCACCAACATTGTACTGTAAGTCGAGATCAGGTGCATTGCAAAATGTTCTTTGGCAGTCCCACAGGCGTAGCAACACATTCCTTATCAAACCAAGCGTTTATGAATTTTCGA
>Ga0210059_1013451_pt1 | contig 12239 bp, 5 predicted proteins | sample Ectturendosymbi2_FD_188042 | JGI IMG/M metagenome (GOLD analysis project Ga0210059, IMG submission 188042) | Ecteinascidia turbinata endosymbiont from Florida, USA - Sample 2 (SPAdes) (version 2) | ecosystem: Host-associated > Tunicates > Ascidians > Unclassified | place: Key West, Florida...
CTGAGACTGTCTCGTCAGTGTCGGCTGAACCGCCACCTTGTGAAGACACCTCAACCACGAGCAGCGACTCAGAGAGCGCTATTATCGCTGACAGCGATACTGAATTGCTTGACAATTGATAAATCATTGGTTCGTTTGGAGATTCTGTTTAACAATAAAAAGATGTGAAACAGTAATTCAGCGTGGTTGTTTTGATAAACTGACCGTTCAGCTGATGGCATGTGATGTTAAGCCTCTTTGTCGTGCCCTCACATAAAAGTTAACAGCTATCTGCAAAGTGTTAAAAGCTTTTGAAAATATATGCCACATACAGTACGGAAAAAACAATTTTTCCAAAGTCACTAATTCAAAAGCAATGGGTGTACTTAATGAAATCCGCATCTGTACATCTTGATATCATGATTGTCGTGAAAATGAAAATGTTTGCGCATAGTCGACAAAAAGGTAAAGCCGGCAGGAGGTGGAGCACATGGTAATAGCCAAGACAGGTCATTTTGGGCCAGAGCAAAGCCAGTATTGAAGGCCAGTTGCAGCGCCGGCTATCGGAGAATTGCCACAACCGGCACAATATCAGCATTCGGTCTTAAGTTGGTTATCGACAATGAGCCAGAGATGAGGGGCAATTCAACATCCTCGCCTGCCATTGTAGGGCCGAGTCTCGAAAAGGTAACATTTCGGCGGCAGATCCAGGGATATTTCCACGCCTGAGCCCCGTATTTTCGAGGATATTTCCTATACTGGCCGGCTCACATCGGAACTTCGCCCAGGGATAATTTTTGATCTGGGGCAGTTTTGCTATCGTATAGATTTTTTAAAGTAATTGCCGTGTTAATTATTTCGCATCAACACGCGTTTCAAGTTACAAATATCGGGCAGCGATTCCATAGACCAAGTTGTGACGACAGTGAATTTCCGCCGCTGGGCATTATTAGCAAATGAAAAGGATGGAATGAAAGACAATGTGTAGAAAAGGAAAACGGTGAATTGTTCTTCTGCACCCCTGGGTTCCCTCATCTCCTAAACCTCAGTCACAGCGAAAGAAGAATGCTGCCTAAGACTATAGGTTGCGGGACCGGGGGAGCCGCATGGGCCTAGGCTCCCCCGCTTTCATTTCTGGGGGAACCTGCTCCCCACTTTTAATTTTCGAATTTTTCCTAAATAAGTTTAAGTAACACAATTTATCATGAGAACGACATCCAAGTAAAGTTCCGAAGATTTGAAGCAGCCAATTAATTTTCCTGATTTTTAAAGCAGCGCGCGGGAGCTCTTCGTTGTTGTACAAAAACAATATTGATGAGACGCGTGCACTGATACAACGCATCAACAACTATATCAGTTAGCCACCGTTATACATGAGCGTTAAATCTGAGGAAAAACGAAGATTTGTAAAAAGCACCAGACATTTGAAGAGATCGGATGAAAAAGTTAGAACAAGATGTACCACGTTGTAAGAAGCGATAAATATCATTTCTTCAGGCATCAAAAGTCGTGACACGATGGCTAGCTTGGTGTGGGCGAACAGTTACATTTCTGGGTATGTAATGCATAATTCGGTAGGCATTATTGTATGCAGCGCGTCAGCGCTTCATCTAGTCTGTGTGTTTTACTCCACAGTTGGCAAGCATACAATGGCATGCAATAGACACGAAATAAAGTTTGTTTTTTTTACTGCAGGAGAGCACTAATCCAGCTTGCCTCGGAGTTTGTTTGCTGCAGAGTATAATGATTTCACTTCTCTCTGAATATCATCATCATCCTTCAGTGAGGCATGTATCAACACAGCAAGGTATTTTTCTTGGTCAAAAAATTGTACACGTGCACCGTTACTCCAATACCAGAGGCCAACGACAACACTGAAGACCAAGGATACGAGATCGAACCCACTTTTTCCTCTGAACGTTGAGTCTAAACATATGCGAGGAAAACGGCTTCCTTATGTTGCAGGATAGGCAGTTTTCAAACAATTTAACAAAATCGAAAGCACAGAATGTTAAGGAAAACTGCACAAAAGAATGTCTTTCTGACCTTTTATCTGCAAGCGCCGATAATTAACCCAAAATCGTAAGATAACGAGATTACTGCAAATAACTTAACCAAGCCAACATTGTGTCACTTTTTGGCAAAAATTCTGATGAAGCTTCTGACAATAGAAAGTACTTTTCGGAAGAAAATTGAATATATTTTCGGCCAAAAGTCATTCCTACTAGAAATCATGTTGACAACATCTTTATCCGAATAAACCACGCTTTCCTGTGTGCCACAACCTGGGCTACCGAATCGCTGCCCGATATTTGTAACTAAAAATGCGTATTGATGCGAAATAATTGACACTGCAATTACTTTAAAAAATTTGTATGATAGTAAAGCTGGTGCACAAGCGAATATCACGCAGGGGAAGGTGGGACCCAGTGAGACTAATGGCACAGTCGTCTTTTTTGATTTATTCAAAAAGTTGAAAATGTTGAAATATAAAGTTTTCATGGTGATTTAGTCTCATACCAGCGGTAGTACTAAAGTGAATTTTTCTTTGATAGGCAGCCGTTGTTACGAGTTACAGAGCAAGTTGCGTTTTTGCTACCTAACAGTAATTTATAAAATCGCATTTAGATTTGGGTTTTGCCCACGTTAATCAACATCTTCTGTCCTGAGTTTTTGTGACGTTGTAGTCAGGGCAGTGCAACATTATATGATAATGCCAGATTTTAAATTATTTTTAAGTTGAGTTGGTACTTCTTCATTTTATTTTTTAGATATGCGTGGGGCACATCTGACAAAAAAAGGGGGCACACTCAACACATTGCCACTAGGTCAGCCTAAACAAGGTAAAGCTTGAGGGGTTATATTGGAATGCAGTACAGAATAATTCTAATCTATGAGCATTTTTAGGTTAATTATCGGTTTAGAGACACATTATATTTGTATGGTAAAGCATGAATTTTAGCATATTGCATTGGCTTCAATTAATGTTTGCTACTGTAAGGAATGCCCAACGAGGCGAAAGCCAAAAATGCGGCTCGACAACTACTGAGGCCTGATCATCAATCAAGGGTAAACACCGCTTAAGGGCAATACGCATTAAGCAAAAATACGCAGCGATTCTGCGAACATTACATACCTGCCCCAAAATGAATAAAGCGGAGAAAGCGAAATCATTTCAACACAACTAAACAACGTGAGGACACAATGCGCTTTTCCAACCATTGGGGTCGTCCATGAAGGACGTTAAAGCCTAACGGGGGGAGGGTATCACCATATTTGTGATAGATTGTGACAAGGTGAAGGGGGGAGTCAGTAGGATGTCACACGAGTCGTTTTGGTATGCATGCTACAAGCAGTCATACCAAAAAGGAAAGGTGTGGAGGCCAATATGTTTCTATTCCATTTGCAATAGTAATGAGGAAATTTTTGTCGATGTTGCTAATGAGTTAATTGTTTTGTAGTATATTTCCGATAGTCAGTCAATATTTGTTGGATTTACAGCTAATGGCTAACTATATTGTTGTACTGTCAATATAGCCAAAGCTCATTCAATAAAATTTATTGACTCCCAACTCCATCTACTGGACCAAAAAGTTTTAGATTTCGACGCCCGATTCTGTGCAGGATTTTGTAAGCTGTTTGGCAAGCATTCCATAGTTTTATTCTTAATTTCTGGCAAATCAATATAGGCTAGCTCTGGAATACCCGAAGTTAAAAGCGGGCTTCATCTTTCCTTTCATCTCTATCTGGAGGTGCATTATTAATTAAGCTTTCCACACATCCTGAAAACTTCAGAATCATTTCCTATAATTTACACGGACCCATTCTTAATGTCTATTGCAGTGTGGACGCTAAAAGTCCAAGCCATTTTTTCTAACACCCTTTGCCCCGTCCGGCCCTACGTGCGTACAGAGTTTGTTATGAATGTGGTCTGTTATGAACGTAGTCTGTTATGAACGGGTCTGTTATGAATGCGTCTGTTATGAACGTGGTCTGTTTTGAGTGGTCTCTTATGAATGGTCTGTTTTGAACGGGTCTGTTTTGAACGGACACCCTTCAAAACATAGCTTTACAATTGTGCATCATTACTACAACAAATGTTTTGAGAAAAACATGCATGTTTATTTTTTTATAAGTTTTCATTGCCCTCAAATTTTTTAAAGTCCCCCATGCCCTACTCCCACTCCGGGGTCCCGAATACAGGTTGTGCGCTGCTTGCAGATGACTATTCGATTTCATCAAAATGCAGAAGTAACAAGTGTCTGAAATTCTTGAAATATCTACTATCTGTCTATCACCACAAGCTTCAAAACCGTGGGATTGAACTACCAATGACGGTCAGGAACATAAGGCTATGCTTTTGCAATCGCAGACAGCGACAAGTCGTCACAATTACCGGCTCTGAATCATTCATCGATACTGCGTGGGCAGTAGGCTACGCATTTTTGTACTCTTGTATTATTCGACTGCACTTGTGATATGGACCACGAGTCTGTGATAAAATAAAATAAACATTATTTAGTTGCATGCACACGCTAGTTTGAATGCGATGTATTCACTATGTTTGCATGTTTTTGCAGTCATCCAGACAAAAAACACATTTACACTGTCTTAACAGTTACAAATGGCCCTTTGAGGGCAAACATAATGCTGATATGGCCCTCAGTGAAAAAGAGTTTGACAACCTGCTACAGTGTAGCAGAATGAGTGAAAGTCGAGATTAGCGGTGTATCTGAGTAGCAGTGAAATGGTGTAGCGCCTTCCTGCTGATTTTATAGCTATATATATATTTTCTAGATATGCTATTTTTTATTGTCAAGTTCTTTTATTTTGAAGTTTTTGATAATTTCCATGTTTTCACGTTGAACGGATTATTCACAACTGTTTCGAATTTCCTTTTTCGCTGCCTGACTAAGAGGTTCGCAACACCATAGGTTGGTTAGAAAACGCAGAAGGGCCGAAAAGCCTAGCAGCACGTCAGAGTAGCTGATCATCCATGACGCATTACTTGCTCTCTGTATAGAACTCTTATGACCAAGACTTTTTCTCTAGAGAGTTCCGAGGCATTTCTGAACTTTACAAAGTCGGCATTACGCAGAAAAAACTCATCAGCGTGTTTTAACAGACTGCTTTGAAAAGAACTTCGGAAAAAAAGACCTCGCTTTATTTGGTTTTTAAAACAGAAACTTTTTGGCACTCTCGCACTTCTTTGAATATGGGTTTTCATAACAAAACTGCATGCAAAAACAGTTGAAAGGTAGTCCTTAGTGAAGCACTCCTAATGTCTCGTTGCAAGCGTAGCAGAAATTATGCGCTGTGGTTTCTCTGGTACATACACTGATTTTATTGAATTCAGTGCAAATTTTAAACAGGGTAGATTGCAAATTGTTTTCTCCACAGTAGCATAGCAACAAACAAAGCTTAGCCACTGACCGCTTCGAACGGCTGAATTTTGAACAATTACTATATAAATCAATTTTTAAGGAGCTGCTTCTTGCAGGACTTCACAAAAAATAACTCGTGCAAAGTCTCGAGACCGAGACCGAAATCCTTCGAGACCGAGACGAAACCTGAGACATTCGAGACCGAGACTCGAAAAAACGAGTCCCGAGACACGTCTCGAGACCGAGACCTTGTCTTGAGACTCCATCACTGCTCTGTACACAGTCTGGTGTAACACCGTTAGTATTGTGCACTGTGATTGAAAGGTGCTATGCTTGTTCTAATTAAAATCACATACCGCAGGGATGGGCAATTATTTTGGCTCGGGAACCGCTTTGAAATGACCGCGTTTAGCGGATAGATAAATAGATTTGTTTAGCGGTATTGAGTTCATTGCGCCAGATGTAGCCTACTCGTCAAGACAACGAACACTAGGGCACGAAAAACCCGGAGGTTCTCCAGACAGGTCCCCCAGCGGAGGTCGGTGCCTATATTCTAATTTAATTGTAAAATAAATTCATTAAACAGAAATGGTACACAGAAAACGCTCTATTCACTGTTCTTGTACAAATGCACTTTATTCAGCGCAAGCAATTCGATGAGACAAATGTAACCTCACCGGCTTTTCAACAAATTTCAAATTTGTGGTGTTTTCCTGAATGCTTCCGCGCGCCACTGAAAACGCTGTGGCGGGCCACATGTGGCCCGCGGGCTTGTAGTTGGACCATACTGCGCTAAGAGATTACAAGCGGAGTGTCACGACAATAAGCACCCAATAATCAGGAATCATTCAAACATTATGTGGTATTTTAGGCGGACGTTGTTAAATCGGCCTAGCTTTACCTGCCTAATACCAATCAGGCTTAGTATGGTAGGTAGCAAGCCCACAAGTCATTTTTCAAAATAAACATCCAGAACACGAAAACAAATCGACTTTATCTCTCAAACGACAAACACGACAATTTATTTCTTCTTCATTGCCCTGAAAAAGCCTACTTGGATAAGTGGGCGAAACGTCGGCTAAATAATAAAAATAATCGCCAAAAGATTGAATTTTATTGCTTGAACCAAAACCTTTTTGGCGTTTTCAAAATGTTTTTGAAAATTTCGAGGGAAATTCTTTCCTGACAAAGAACACATGAAAGTCATCGATCATTATCTGTATTGTCTTCCTACTAACATGCAAAACACTGTAGGTTGACGGAGCTTCACAGTTTATGCACGTTTCAATTAAACCAAATAGAAATACAATGTTAGTCTAATTTTTAAGGCAGGGGCGGGGAACCTGCGGCCCAAGGGCCAAATGCGGCCCGCGTGGACATTTGATATGGCCCGCATCGTAATTTTCGTTACCAATGTTGGAGTACAACTTCGCGTGAAAACGAAGCTCCATGATAAGTAGGTACTGAGATAGTACATCAAGATCCTCATACTCAGATAAAGGCAGAATTGAAGGATAAAATCATTTGATTTTGCGGCTCGCCAGTGATAATGCACAGTTCATTTGGCCAGTGACAGTAAATAAGTTCCCCACCCCTGTTTTACGGAAAGGCAAAACAATTTGAATGTTATCGAGAGCTAGCGAAGAATCTAAGTTAGGGTAGCAACACCTCTCAGATAAACAATACTGATAAACTCCAGAATTGCCAAAGGTTGCTTCAGTTTTTCAGTGTTTTGAGACTTCCTAATGGTGCTTAACCGCGAACCATCCAAGCAGAAAAGGATCTCAAATAAATGCAAATGGTTGAGAAATACAGTACCAGAGCTAATTTTGGACATACGTAAAAGTGAAAATCTGTATTTCACCAATGAACCGGAGTAGCAAAAGAAGATGTGTTAAGTTCGTTTTGTCCGACGTCCCCAAAACCGGCATAGCTCATGTCGAAATGCGTTTTTTTCTATGTTTTTTTCACGGGAAAATACTTTGTGAAAAAAATGTTTTTTCAAAATTTTTCCTGTGTGAAGTATTTTTCATATTTTTTTAAGTTTAAGTTTATGCAAGCAATATTTCTCAAAACGTCAGAAATTGTGTAGTTCGCATCACGTTATAGCGCATGTTGACACAGATGAAGTCGTGCCTCATAGGCGTGAACAGCTGCTTGCAGTCGCTAAGAGACCGTTCTGAAGCGTCAAATAAGTGTAACAAGAAAAAAGGCTACGTCACAAAGCCTCGCGTAGTGCTTCTCCACAAAGGAAGAGCACCTTTAACGCTATACGCTCCAAATCACATCTGCCGTTAGTGGCAAACACATGACTTTTTCTTCAGCGTGACTTCCGGTACTGCCTGCAGCTCGGGTTGTTATATGGAGTCCTACGAGAGGGAAGTAGCTGCGCTGTTAAATCACGTGATAATTACCCGCGTGGATATCAATGCTATTTTGTCTTGGAGTGATTGGTTCCTTTATTGATGAAGAAATTTCCAAAGGTTGTCTTCTTTGCGATTTGCATGAGTCAGAGGACCGTTATAAGCAGATCATATCGCTTTTCATATTTAGATGACAGTTTCTGACTCGAGACGTTTCTAGGCAGCATCGTAATTTTAGGCAGGTTGACGTTTCGCACTTACCTGTTAAGAATGGTTACGATTGTTGAGATTTCGTTCAAGTAGTGTTTGAAGTCTGTTTTCAGAGTCTTTTCAGAATTTGCTTTTTTTAATGTTGTAAAGACGATAAAAGTCTCATAGAATAGAAGCACAGAGATTTTTCACAACTGGTAAGAACAAGGTTTTTAGAAAATGAATGCAATGCTGTTATCAACAGTCATTTGCCTGAATAGTTTTGCCATGAAGACAGGTCGTTCGGTTGCTATTAACCATGAAAGTGTGCGCACTGATTACATCAGATGCGGAAACTGAAAACCCTCTTCTGGTTCAACTTCCATTATCTGACTCAGTTTAAGACAAACACTTCTTTTAAGGATAGTATATCCCACGCGCAAAACTTCGAAGATATCAGGAAAAGGTGGTTTATTAAGTTTTAGGAAATGCTATGTCAGCCATGCAGTAGGTACAGTATTCAAAAATAAGCACTCCAAAATCCTTTGCAGATAATTAACAGGTCAGCAAATGCAGTACTCCTATGAAAAGCTTGCACTTTGCACGAAAAAAACATGTTGAGTGCATGAAAAGGAAACAGTTAAGCCGAAAATGGGTGACTGTGACAAGGCACGAGTTGTGGCCATACTAACATCTCTTTTGCAAGGTAACAAGTTGCATGCAACGTTCTTAGACTGCTTATTTACTGGCGTGGTGTCAAGAATTCTGACTGTGTTAAGCTAATAGAAATGAAGTTCGAGTTCTGCTAATACCAATACGATAATCAGTATTTTAATCACTACTTAAAAGTATTTACCTTTTGCTCCGTCGTTAGTCTTTGTTAACATCTATCATCCGGAAGTCAGACGATAATTGAAAAAATTTCCTGGGTTTTCTATCAAATTTTTGGATTTAGTACACAAGACAAAGATTTTGCAGTAGGACAAATTTTCATTGGTGTTCGGATATACTTGAACAAGCTGCAAATTTTGAATACGATTCTTTCGATATTTGCAGCACCTTCGCCTGACAGTGATCCTGACAAAAAAAGATCCAGACAGACGGGTCAGTTTAAACTTGCCCCGGAGTGGAATGGAAGCGAACTCCCTGAGTCGCAAATTCTGTTTGAAGATCACAAGATTCCTCCAGAGTATTTGCTTGAGCTGCTTGTAAAGCAAGTGAAAACGGTGAGCGTTACTTTGGGGCTGTAAGATTTTTTGCGCTGTTGGCCCTTGGTCGTGTTTCGTTGCTGATCGCTTTCATGATGCACTGTAGCACGCGTGTTAGCGAGATCACCCAAAGTCCTTGCTGATCTGCTTTCGTTATGTAGTATTGCTAATGAGCCTTGCGTCTTCCCGAGCAGTTGGGTCTTCATGATAGAGCGATGTGCTGACGTCAGACTTGAAAATTGTGATGCTTGTTTTATACTTTGTGAACTAAAGTTTTCATCATGCTTTAAAAAGCTTCAAAGCCTCAGATTTCAATGTCTGAACACAGGCATGACACTTCTTCCAAAAAAGATTTTTTCACTTTTACTTTCTTTCTTTCAGGATAAGCCTGCATTTGTGAAGTTCTTCCTCAATGAAGACTTAAATATAAAGAAACGTTTTTACAAAAACACATTGTTCTTTTTGGTTCCAAAATCTCTTTCAGACTGTCCTGGAAACGAGAAAGGATATATCGTCAAACTAGGCACGGTTACATGGTAAGTTGCTTATTAGCATTGTCGACGACATGCGTACCCAATACTGTACAAAGAAAACTTCGTTTGTAAGCTTAACGCGTCTGCTTGGTATTAAATACAACAACTGTCTTGTTTTGCTGCTAGACGTATTCTACTGAGTATCGTGAGCACGAGTTCAGACATTTTTCATAGAAGGTACTTTGGTTACAACGAGCGTTTTCGACAGATAAGCATGGATTTAGACCTCCGACTACTCTGTCTGTTTAAAGCAAATATCTACTAGAATATCGTTTGTGCATTATGCCTCTAATCCTATAAAAGCGATTCACGTCTGCAGAAAACAAATATCAATGCTTCAAAAGTTGTAATTACAAATGAAAGATCGAGGCAATTAACTGCAAGTTTTTAGGTGCAAAACATTCAAATTTTCACAACGGTGAAGATATGTAGATTTGTAAAGGGAGAGCGTGGCAGGCTGATTCCTCGAAGGATCAAAAGCAAACCTAAAGCTTTTAAGCAAGCAGTTCTACCAGTTTTGCTTAACCTGACCCGCAGAGTAACAGTAGCTTACTTCTAAAAGCAATAGGAAGCATTTGCTTGAAAGCTTGCGTGATAATCGGAAAAACCTCAGTATCATCGCTACAGAACAAAGAGAAAATTCCTATAAAGATATCTTCGTTTCCACTCATCTTAAATGTGGCCACTCCGCCATCACGGAAGTAGCAAAACCGATTGTTTGTCTCTAATGAAATTCTTCCTAGCTTTTGAGTCAGAAGTTAGTTCCCGATACCCATGTAGGAAAGCTGCCAGGTCAACAACCTGCCCGACTGCTTTGCGCAAAGGTTGCACATACGGTTTGCTATACTACTGCATACTACTATAAAATAACCGGTCCTAGATTTGTATTGATTTGTCGGCATGTTTGATTTGATAGTGAAGTGCGTCCCGCTCCAGCAAGGGGTTCTTAAGCTGGGGTCAGAACCCTTTGGGGGTCAATGAATATGTGTTAGGGGGTCTACAAACATAATCCAATCAAGAAAATCCGCTAGTTTTTATCCACCCATTCATGCCATTATTCATCTTAATCGCCCCTCAACTGCAGTGTGACACGTTTATTGAGTTTGGTGACGGCAGTTGGCGGCAGTCTTAAGCCTGAAATTTGCTTCTTGCCGGGGTGGTTGTGGTGCTCACGCTAAGAGTCCAAATCTAATTTCTCCATAATCGAAGAAACGTTGTTTAAATGAAGGAGTCCGCAGCGGTTTTGGGGGAATTGTTTATGGACTTTAATATAAAACTATTGTTTCAAAATCGTTGCCTGTTGCTGATCTGAAATGCTTTGGAATTTTTGTTGTGTAAAGAAAAAGTTACATTTAGCATAATCAAAACCAATATTTTTCAAGATGATAGGTGCTCGCTTACAGTGCCAAGTTTAACCCATCCAATCGGGAAGGTTTTCTGTATGATGTTAGAGTTATAAATCCGGTTAATTATCTAGCTTTCTTGCGTCATGAAATTGGATACGTAAAACGTGAAGCAATAACACACAAACGTGTGAAAAAAAACATGGAATATTAACCTTGCTCCGAACTGCATTAAACTTCACCACATATTTCAACATAGCCAGAGAGCAAATTGCTGCTGGAAGCTTATCTGTCATGTTATCCCATGAAGCCTTGGCTGCTTCCTTCTCGTCCGTCAGAACAACACATTAAAAAAGATCACGGAGCGGATCCGGGACAGGACTTAATTTTGTCCCCTGAAGGAAAACACAAAAGGTATCTCAAGTTTCATTTTCAACATCAGGCAATTCGGGTTTTACCGTCGTTGCTTTGAGCGTGCTCTTTTCTGTACACTGCACCAACGTTTACTAGCTTTGACTTCCATCATAGAAGAGCAAAGGAATCGATGTACTGTCTGTTATTCAGTGCAAAGTTGTAATAAGGAAAATAGGAAAATTTTTAATACAAACCAATTCCCCATCAAACCTTTGATGACGATATTTTCTTTTCGGTGTTCCAAGACGTTTTCTTATGATGCTGAAAAAAACGTATTTTATAAACTGTACAAAAAATTATGAACGTAGGCTGTTTCGTTTTGTTGCTTCGCCTGTTTGAAGCGTCTGCACATACGTGGACAGCCAATCTTTCAAAAAAGATATTTATTGTCAGGGTTTCCTATTTTCAGAGTGCTTGCCTTGGCTAATCATGTTATCTGTGCGAACGCAAAATTTATGTCTTCAGAACTATTCAATGAAATTATTCATCCGCGTTCGGGCGAAGATTTGTCAAACTTATTTGTGTTTGACGATTCTATTAATGCTTTGTTAAAAGCGAAATTGAAGGGTAGTCAAATCTAGATAATGTATTTAGAGAATTAATAAAGGGACATGCTGTTGTCTGATATTTGATTCACACTTCGACACCAGCAGGTCAGGCTCCAACCAAAACCATGCTGCAGGATTTGGTTGAGCATTCGACACTGCCACCTTTTTCTTACGAGTAATACAGGGTGTTTCACAATTGTTGAAACAAAGCGGCAGCTTCTAAAACCTTTATCGATGACCTTATTCATTTTTTTCTTTCCAGATTGTCATAGGGAAAT
>Ga0210059_1013453_pt1 | contig 12238 bp, 10 predicted proteins | sample Ectturendosymbi2_FD_188042 | JGI IMG/M metagenome (GOLD analysis project Ga0210059, IMG submission 188042) | Ecteinascidia turbinata endosymbiont from Florida, USA - Sample 2 (SPAdes) (version 2) | ecosystem: Host-associated > Tunicates > Ascidians > Unclassified | place: Key West, Florida...
CCTTATTTCTTAGCTTGATGGTCATTAATTGCTCAGGCGAAAGGTCCTTTTCAAGATTGAAGATAATTAAAAATGAATTAAAGGGCCGCAATATTCCAGGAGAGGTTGTTCACACTAAGCATTCAGTACATTAAAAGTGACAAACTTGGGAAAGCAAATTGTGATGAATGCTTAGATAATTTTGTTATGAAGAAGGCAGGACAAAACCTTTTTAACTGCTCACTGTGTTATGTTCAGCCTTAATTGATTTGATGATTCTAGCTTTTTATTTCTTTATGCGTATTTCAATAATGGCAGCATAAGTGAAATTTAAACTAGTCCAGTCGCCACGGTGGGCATAGGTGAGCTCAGCCCTTCCAAATGTAAATATGAAACACTACAAATCAGTAAGGATTTTATCAAACTTTCAGAATGTCAAGTCCCCTTGCGAAAATTTAAGCCTCCTATTCAAGACTTTCTGGCGACGGTTCTGACGATTCACTCCATATCTTTTCACGCGACAGTTCAGTTGCATTCGATTCTTACCAGTCTGAAAGAGTAAGAAGCACGCGAATAGTGAACAAGTAAAAGCTCTAGAAGGTTTTCTATATAGGCTTTAGAGGAATCAGCCGATTGGGTTCTGCTTTCTTCTTTTTGCGATGTTTCAAACTTGCGCATATCGGCATTCAAGTAACTTCACTCCACAGATATAATGAGCAAGGAATCAATCACAGATTTTTATCCCTTGCTTATTTCACCTGGGGAGTGAAGTTACGCGAATCGTGAACGTAACAGTTACAACCATTTGGTGCGTTTTACGTGAGGTGTTTTGCTCGTGTGTGTCAGATTTTTACAGCCGTGGTAAGCGAGTTACAACGTGGTCCTCACGTTGCGCTTTAAAGTCTTTATGCCGCCACGCATACTATATAGGTGCAGTGTGTTTGTTTTTTCTTTTTTTTGACACAGATAAGAAAACACATATGTGATTCTTATAAAAAGCGTAGACCATGTGTTGTGTCAAATATTTCAGCTGTGGCCATTTATGTTGGTTTGCCTGTGGCGGTCAATAATCTTGTTCCCGTCAGCCAAGTGGGATTCCCACAATTCCGTGCAATTTACCGCTTTCGCGTCGAAGGCAGCAACAAACGCAGTGATCGCGGGCACTTCAGTAATGATTGAGAACTTTTTAATGACCGTACTTTCAGAGCATAATTTTCCGATTTTCGCGAATTGGTTGACGCGTTCCATTTTTTCCTCGCAACAATGCGTGAAGGGTCCTCACAAGTGGATTAGCCTGGGGCCTCGCATCAGTTAAATCCGGTCCTGTGTGTAGTACTAATTTGTATGACATCAATCGCAAACCTTTCCCAAGAGCCACCTTTGAAACAGCCTAGGGCTCTGCAAACGATGTAAAGTATTTGTATCAGGTTTGCTATTTTAGGGTATGTATATTGCAAATACAGTATTAGCAAGTAGGCTATACTATGAGGTGTTAAATTTAGACAACTCAAGTTACTCAAGTTGCATTGCCTGAACCACTTTCGCAGATAGTGCAAGTTGCCTTAAGTAGCCTATAGCTCAACGTTTTTTGGTTGATTTTGAGATGGTGGTTTTCAGAATGTACCGTACGTTTTTTGTATTTTTAAAATGTACGATACAGGATGAGCCAAAAGTAGACCTGCTTTTGATTGCTTATTTACATTTATGGCTGAAATTTTGGGAGGGTATTGACAAATACTGGATCGTTCCGGTAAGAAAATTATTCTACTTTCACCACTGACCGGAAGTGATACAAGCCGTTTCGAAGTGTTGATACCGACAAAGAAGGAGCCTCGTCGCCCATTGAATGTGCATCCAATGAGGCATGCGAGTAAGAACACTCAAAATTTGGATGAATAAATGATGCTACTTAGCCAGGTGTCATGAGTCGGAATGTTGGGGACTACCCTGGACCACTTAGCTCAAATAGGACCGCTTGCAATCTCAATAGAAGTCTTCCCCAGAAACGAGGGTGATAGTACACGGTTTTCCACGTTTCACTGCAAAAGATTACCACCAAATGGTGAAGCGGTAGGTCATCCATGGCTATTATTCCTGGCCTGGAAAAATAAATTTTTTTGCTGCTACTGCAAACTTTTCAGCTCTGGACATCCACTAGCACAGCACTCAATACCTCTCATCTTTGCAGGTACTATACTCGTACCTCCTTTCTGATCAGGGAGGTATCTGGCCAGCAAGGAAATATTTATGAGGGTTCCAATTCTTTGATCTATTGGGTTTAACGGCGCTGTCCATTGAAGTCTCTGCTGGAGAGGTCTGGCATGGCGTCACCTTTTCGGGCCTCGCCTTTGTAACATCACTGATTTCTACCATTACGCGTTGATGCACACCTCAAAAACTTCTAGACACCACTGAGTGGGGTCCGGCAAAAGTGTTTCAAATCGGGGCCCGCACTTACTAACGCCGGTACTGCATCCATAGTACTTTGGATCTCTGCGATACAGCGAGATTGTGGTATCAAGGCAAAGACCATCGTTATTGCAAAGATAAAGTAAATGTATTAATATTCTCATTGATTGAGCCAGTGCTCTCTAGAAGAAGAAAGTCATTCCAAGGTGACTTTTCAGAGCCACTGCGTGCGCCAAATCTCAAGTGAAGACTCTTCTGTTTTCTCAAAGTGGCAACTCGCTCAGAGTTTCCCTGAGCGTCTCATAGAATACATTCTTGATCTGGCTGAGGTGCAGCAACTAGACGTGATGCGTAAGCTGAGATAATGGCCTGTGCTGGCACGCACACGCATCGTCATGAGGAAGAGACAGATGGTAACGGGGTGGTGCACACAGTTGAGCAACATGCTTTGAACTGTAATGCCAGCGCCATGACTGATTTGTTCTCCATCTTGATTACCACTCCAGTAGAACATACAGATGTTCTCACAGATAGAGCCAGAGTCTTTGGCGTGCGTATCGCTGAGAGAAAAATAATCTGTTTTCAGAAGTGAGACTCGTAGAGCAATTCTTAAAAGCACTAGCGTTTCCGTATGCTTTCGAGGAATCAGTCGACTGCCATCTGCTTTTGCGATGATTCAAACTTGCATATATCTCTATTCAAGTATGTACTTTCCACGATGGGTGTAAGCAAGGAATCGATAAGCAAATTTTTAATAGGAAATCGATTTCACGTAAAATTACGAATCCTCAGTCCTTATTCAAATAGAATCAAGTTGGATAAGGACTGAGGTTGAAGTTGAATAAGGAATAGAATCAAGTGGAATAAGGACAATTCTATTTGAATAAGGACTGAGGATGCGCAATTTTACGTGAAATCAATTTCCTATTAAAATTTGCTGATCGATTCCTTGCTTACACCCATCATAGAGCAATTATTGATGTATTTCTGGGCCGTGATAGATGAGCTTCGGAGTGAATATTTGGTGCTTACAAGGAACAGATGCTCCAACAAGCTGTTCTGAAGAGTTACTAGACGAAGTAAAAGAAGCAGATCCTTGGCACCCTCTTCCCAATTAAAGGATGTAGGCGAACTGAGGGCCACGGCGTTTGGGTTATGTTACCATGAGAAAAAACGTGAGTTACCCAGCCCAAGTCAAGCGCAGAAATGGCAAGACTGTTAGCTATTGCAAATGATTACCCAGGACCGCCAAGGTCAAATGGCACGCAGGACCGTGACCAATGTTACGGTGAAAAGCTTCTTCCCAGTGGCAACTCAGCTGAGCCTGGTAATTTCGCACTACAGAAATAGAGCGGCAGAACGGCTGAGACAGATTGAAAAAACAAACGGATGCTGTAACCTCCCTACCGCATTAGCTGCAGCCTCTAGTGTCAAGCTGACGTGACATAACCGCGTTTAGTCTGACCCCTCTTCTCAATAATCAATAGGAGATAGGGCGATTTCTGCTAAAGTTGAGTTATTATCTTGTGTGGAAAAGCATTGCTAACTTATTGCAGATGCTTTCCAAGATTTCCAGCAAAGTGTGATAGAAAAAAGTGAAATTTTACTGTCATTCTCACGACGAAGAAAAATTGGAATGATCTACACTTATCGATTTTTACAACGTCTGCTTAAGTTTTGGCTAATTTACCTCTTCAACACCAAACTAGGTTTGGCCCGCGAAACATCAGGGGTTGTCTTAGGTCCAACACTACTTTAATGTGAAATTGCTTGGGAAACGTTGCGGAGTGCATAACCGCTTGGTTGTTGAGGGGTCTGTCTCGACGACGAAGGCCTCTTGTGACGGCGCTTACAACATTCTATCGGTTTATTGCGGACTGCCACCTCAGAAAATCTACGCTGTTCATCAGCCCACACCACGCTTTAGACATCATTTTGTTTCCCCTTCCGCAAACGATTCACTGGCGTCCAGGGTCGTCGCCAGCTGGAGGGAGCAGTGGTGCGCCCCCCCAATTTGATGTTTTGCCCCCGGTTGCTGCATACATCCCATATTGTATTTTTAAAAAGTGGTCCCCCTTGTGGCTTTTGGCCCACCTTGCTGCGAAATCCTGGCAGTGGGCCTGCTGGCGTCTACGTGATTGTGAAAGGCTTCCTCTGATTTGAAATGGCTGCGTTTTATAGCCTATAATTTTCTGATCTCGAAACGGGAATACTAGAGCTGTTATTCCTATCTTTGCTGTTACAGTCGATCCTTCTCCTGGCGTTATCTTTGAAGAAGTAGCTACAACTTTTCCTTCTTTGCAGATAGAAATCGAGGACACCGTGATCAAACTGAGGCATGGTGTTGAACCATTTATATCAAAGAATCCAGCTGCTAAAATCAAATTTGTTGAAGGAGTGACTTTTTTTGAAGTGCATGCTGAGGTACACGTTGAAATCTGCAATTGTTTCTCTGCTCAGTGTCGGAAACTGCTTATACTTAACCTTTTTTTCTGTTTTCTAGATCGGCTTGTCTGTTTTGTGGAACTACGGAACTATAGTTTCCGTTAAACTGAACCCGAAATTTGCAGAGAAAGTGTGCGGCTTGTGCGGTAACTTCGATGGCGATGCCGCTAACGACTTCCGAGCACGATACGGTAAACTACGAAACACGTCGAATAGAGATCTGGCTTGGTTTTGCCGAAAAAAAATCGATTAAATCGGAGCCCTAAAGGTTTTGCTCAGATGAAAATACCACCAACGTTCATGTATAGATTTATGTTCCATGTTCTTATATACCCTGAAATCGGCCGTGTGTCTAGTCAGCTGTCTACGTCAAGCCAGGGGAGGAGCATAGAAATTGTAAATCGTTTTGAATGTCTAACATCAGTGCAAGAAGTAAAAACAGATTAATCCCTACGTTATTGTTACACTTCTTTGGTATACCAAATATTCACTGAATGACCTTCAAATTTTTCAACTAGTAGGTTGCTTTTTTGCCAAATGCCGCTGAACTCCTCGAGATTCCATCTGGCATTTGCTGGCAGATAAATCTTCTGCATAGAACCAAAAGGCATAAAAGATCAAAAAACTCTGAGGGAACTTCAGCGTTTTGCCCCAAAAACTATATCCCTATCGCAAAAGAAAATTGTAGAAACCATTTACAATTGAACTTCTTTTAGTAACTGAAAGATGTATTTTACCCTATTACTATTAAAAACCAGTCAAATTGATAAAATTTCCTTCAATTTCAATCCTTTTCGCGCCGGTTTTCCTCTTGGGAGGGTCACAGGGACAGCAGCCCTAGCATGACTCTAAATACTTCACGGTCAACAGGAATTTCAGGCAGTTCCGCTGGATACGGAGGAGAAGAGGCTCGACATTCACGGTTTTATGAATTCCATAGCTGCTCACTTTATCACGAAGTCACGCCAAGAACTCTTCTAAAAAATCCTATCTCTGCCGCTTGCACTTGGCATAGCATTTTTTCGGTCATTGCCCAAGATTCGTCACCATAGGTGAGGATCGGAATAAAGACGGATTTAAAACTGGCAGCTTTGCGATGTTTGAAAGGCTGAAAGCTATCGGTTTGTCACCACAGAGCGATGAAGTATACGTAGAAGTGCATTTGCTTTGCAAATCCGTACATCACAGGTGTACGGGAGTGCCTATTTTTGGGGATGCAAAAAATTTTTGCCCAAATTTGATCTTGTTTTTCCCAAAATAACATATAAAAAGAAAGTCTTAATGTTAAGACTAAAACGTACTATTGTAAGCAAATCAAGGCGTTTACATGTCTAATTACCATGCAATCGTCAAATGTCAGTAACAAATCAATGTGTGCATTGAGGCGCTCCTGAAAATTTTCAAGTAAGCTACAGATTAAATTCAGGGCGGCAAAGCTTGGCCGTGCAAGTTCGTTTATGTGGGTATCTCAATCTCGTTGATGAGCAGCAAACTGGTAGATTTCTCAACTCTGAGTTTGAAAATACTATTATTTATACACCTCTTCATTACCAAATCATATAAATAACGAGGTAAATAAACGCAATCCTGAAGAGTGCATAACTATGGGGATCAACGCCTTATGCCCTCAACTAGTTATCAATCTTTTTGAATAGGCCTACAGCTTTTAATCATGACTTTTAAAGTCACGTTTCGAAAACCAAAAAAAAAACACTCCAGTTTGGACAGTTGAATGAGCACTGAACACAACATGCTAAGATGAAATAGCAATATGGAACTGATTCTGACATTATTACTGCAGTCTATATGATCAACTACCAAGGAATGCATACAAAAGCAAATTTCCAAAGACAAATGACTTATAGCCTCAGCAAGAACATTTTATACAAATAGCAGTGCTTCACTAGACTGCATTAATGAATTACGCTGTGCAATAGATTCTAGAGTTGCCACTGTTAATAAAAACTTCACTTCACAGCATCAAATTAAAAGACTAAATTTGGCAAGATGCAACATGTGAAATTCATTGCATGAAACAAATGGAAAATATGACAGCCTAAACAGTATGAAATCACAGCTACAATACTACCACACAACATATTGCAGCTGCAGTTACTTGGTTAACTGTATTTATGAATACTTCACAGCAACAGATTTCACACTTGCAAATTTCACATTGTGAAGCAAATTTGAAACACGAAAACATCACAGGATCATATCACAGTACACCACATTATTACCACAAAACAATTTGCAGCTGCACATTCATTAAGTACTACTTCCAACAATGATAACTGCACAATGTTGAATCAAACCTACATTATTATAAAAAAGCAATTCACAGCTGCTTTTACTAAGTGGACCTAGACAAGCATGACAGCAACAAATGTAGCCTTGAAAACTTCACAGCATGAAAAAACCTGAAACATGAAAACTTCACAGTATCAACTCACATCATTTGCAGCTACATTTTTGTTGCTATGGCTAAACACACTTAACAGCATCACCAGTTCCATGTTCACAAAAGTTAGGGTTAGTTAGAATGGTGAGTTATCACTACATGTTCCTGATTTTACAATGTTCGAAGTCTACCCAAATTTGAATGAGGTTGTTTCAATTAAACCAAAATTCGATTTGGGCTGTTGAAAATTACCTAAATGTGTATAACATATGCAATTCTGAATGAACCTCTTCCACTTCATCCAGATCTTTCCAATAGTACCCAAGTTTGAGTGAAACTGTTTCAATTACCCAAATTCGGTTTGAAGCTGTCGGAATTTGCCCAAATGTTACTGATTGTATCCAAATTTCAATGAAGCTCTTGTATATTCCCCAATCAGAATGAAGTTGTTTGAAGTTACCCAAAGTGTAATGAAGCTGTTCCACTTGGCCCAAATTTGATTGAAGCTATTGCCGTTAGCAGAAAGTTGATTTAGTGTGTTGGACTTTACCTTAATTTCTCCTATTTATGGAAATATTTCTAATTTCGCAGAAACTTGAATGAAGTTGTTCTAATTTGCTCAAATGTGTTTTGAGGTTGTTGAAATTTACACAAATGATTCTCATTTTATCTAATATTGATTAAAGTTCTTATAGTTCACTCAGATGTTTCTAAATGTATTCGAATTTCAATGGAGCTTTCCTATGTAACCCAACTTTGAATATGACTGTCTAAAGTTACCCACAATTGAATGAAGCTGTTACAAATTGTCAAATTTGATTTGGCTGATGGACTTTACCCAAATGTTTCCAATTTATGTGAATGTTTTTAATTTCACCCAAATTTACATAAAGCTTTTCTCATTTGCTTGGATTTAATTGAAGCTGTTGGATCATACCCAAATGCTCCTAATTTACACAAATGTTTCTAATTCTACCCAAAATCTGAATGATGTTTTTCAATAAGCTCAAATTTGATGGAGGCTGTTAATAATGCTCGCTAGGGTTCTTAGATTTTGGAAGTGGCTCAGATAGCCTAGCTGAAAACGCTCCGGATATCAACCACAACGCAGATACCATACTGCACAGCCTGTTTACAAACATCAACGAACCAGAATGATCATTGCGCATGTGCGACATTGCATCTCAACGTGTGGCATTAGAATAACATAAACCAATAGACACAACGCACACAATCACTCCTCAAGAAGGCTGTTGGAATTCCCAAATGATTCTAGTTCACTGAAAGGAAGTGACTATTTTGCCATTAGTGGAAAAAAGAATGGCAAAATAATCTTAACAAATCTTTTGCCATTGATGCACTGTAAAAAAAGTGGGTTATTTTTTACGAATTGGGGTAATTTACATTGAAAAGTACCCCAAAATCTACGGCAACGTTTACCTTTGCCCAAAACATGTGAGGTATTGCATGGTATTTACCCAAAACCAAAAACGTTTTTCCCCATTTGTAAGAACCCCACTTAGGGTTTGGGGTAATTCTTCTTGTTGCCTAAAGCTATGTTGGGTGATACATCATTGGTACCCATGAACTATGGCGACATAGACACTGCCTCACTTAAATGTGAATATAGCTGTATAATTTGCCCAAATGTTCACAATTTTTTGCCCGAATAATGGCCAATTTTCCAGCGTTGGGGACGCAAACGCATCCCCTGCATCCCCATACCGTACGCTTATGCTGTGCATCATTCTCCATGTTCAGCTTTCTGTCGCTCTCTTATGAATATTACCTCAAGGTATTTGAACTACTCGACCTGCTGCAGTGCATTGCCACTCACTTGCAGCATACACGCCTTGGGTTTCTGGAGAGATACCCCGATCTTTTTAGTTGTGATTTTCATTCCCGCTTGGTCGCACGCAGCAGAAAACCATTCATGTTGGAAGCCCTATTGCGAAGATGCAACGAGCACCCAAGCGTCCGCAAAAAGCAGACGGATGATTCTGAAGCTTCTAACAGTGATACTCTCATCGACTCCACTGGCACCGTCTATCCATTCGGGTAAACCAGAGGAAGAACGGCGTCCCACATGGATCTGTCCTGGCTCCCCTTCTCTTCAACATCTTTATCTCTGACCTGCCAAACACTGTCTCCAGAAAGTATGCATATGCTGCAGATCTAGGGATCTTGCATCCTGATGGAGTCTGGCAGGCAGTGGAAGGGATGCTGACCAAGAACATGGCAACTGTAGATGAATATCTGCAGATTTGGAAGGTAAAGCTCAGCACTACAAAAACGGTGTCCAGCCTTCCATCTCAACAACAAGAAGCTAAACGTGAGCTGAAAGTCAAAAACAACGAAACCCTGCCCTTCTGCTCCGAGCCCAAATTCCTCGGACTAACGTTGGACAGGTCTCTCACGTATCGCCGACACCTTGAGTCACTTCGCAAGAAGCTGACACCACGCGTCGCGCTCCTGAGGCGGCTTACTGGCTCCGGCTGGGGTGCTGCAGTAACAACTCTGCGAATAGGCACCCTAGCTCTGGTGCATTCAACAGCAGAGTACTGCTCTCCTGCTTGGTGCCACAGTCCTCATACCCGCCTCATCGACCCCGCCATCAACGACGCCTTGCGAATTGTGACTGGATGCCTGCGTCCTACACCAGCCGACAATCTTCCCATCCTCGCACGCATCCAACCTGCTGAGCTTCGTCGCAGTGGAGCCACACTGTTTCTAGCACACTGTGCCATGGTGCCTGGACATTTGCTCCACTCAGTGCTCACCTGCCCATCGAGTGCAAATGCACGGCGCCTCAAATCGAGACATGCATTTGTACCCGCCGCACAACATCTCATCAGTTTATCTGGCAATAACAACATACGTGCGGCGCAGTGGGCGGATCACCAATGGATCACCTCCTGCTTGTACAAATGGGGTATGGCCTCCTCTGCGGCCTGTGAGTGTGGTGCAGAAGAACAAACCGTTGACGATGTTGTCCTCCAATGTCCAATCCTTGAACCTCCCCATGGACTGCATGGCCTGACGGTTCTGGACGATGAGACAACCGAATGGCTACTCAACATCTGCCCCGAGATCTAGTGCGGCCAAGTAGTGGTTTTAACAACTCGCTCAAAAGATGAAGAAGACCAGGTGTTCCTAATCTTTCTCTGACCATGTACCCTTTCAGCAGTCCAACAGGTAAGCATGTACTCCTTCAGAATTTCGAAAGAAGAGCATGTACCCCTTCAGAATTTCGACAGATGAACGTGTACTCCTAAAATTTCTTACGAAAAAATACTTTATCATTATTAATCATAGATATATTTAACAATAGGCATAGGCTATAATGGCTTTTGAGAACAATATTCACTGATATATATGTAATATTTACTGACAATAGCTCAGTGGTAAAGTGTCCGCCTCCCAATTGGAAAGTTGGGAGTTCGATCCACGGCCACTGAGGAAATTGCCGTAACGCTCCTTGGGCAAGAGCGTTCGCCTCAATCGCCCCGGCAGGGGGCAATCTTCAGGCTACGGCCTTTGCTACGGGCTCCGCGCTTTTTGGGGCCCCACGGTCTTTGTGTGAAATTTGTCCTTTTTTGGATACAAGGGTGGATAATAGAATTCAGGTGCCAGAGGCAAACTCAGAAAGGGGGCCCTATATTTTACATTTGCTATACAGAAACATTATTCGCAGAAAGCGAGTTACATTGTTCAATACGTCTGGGTATTTGCTTTTGCGTTAAAAGATCATTTCAAATTGTAGTCATTTGATTTAAATTGTCTTTTGTCTACACATTAAAGTAGTGGAGGGGCGCGTTTTGGCACATTTGTACACAATTTTGCTTTATTTTGACAAACACATGACTTGCTTCAGAGTTATCAAAAGTGGTTCTAAAGTTGTCGATAAGCTTTTCAACAAAACAATGCAAATGCTAAGCGCGCAACTACAAAAGAGGGGGTAACGTACTGCCAAAGGCTTACCGAGGTTAGATGGCGCCCGGGGCAAGAAGCAAATTTGCCGCCCGCATGTTCGAACCTTAGGTCTTCAGGAAGCAAATGTACTGTATCGAAGAAAGTACTTGTGACATGGTTGGGATTTTTCGGGGCCCCCGCAGTCATTCGGCATTCCCATAGTGATTCGGCGCCCGGGGAATTACGCCCAACATCGTTGTACCCCTGCTTACGGCATCACTGGAAGGGAGGGGACGGAGGCTACCGCCTCGTTCTACCCCTAAAATCCACACCAGACTATATGTACAGGCAGGGTTACCATCTCCCTAAATCAAAAAATAATCACGCTTACGTGCGATGAAGTAGTAGGTTACTACTCATGAAAATCTCTTTATTGCAAGTTTTTACGTCAATGGTTCTAGGAGTTCCAGCGAAATTCTTGGGTTTGAAATTTTCAGACTGTAATTAATTCACAAACAAAAAACAATTTTTTTATATTGATTTATTTTGTCGAAGTAAAATAAATGCCAAATCACAAATACTTTTCACCACCAACTATTTGTTTCAGTAGTTTTTGATCTTTGGAAAATGAGGTCATGCACCTTGGAGCAACTGAAGTCTAGATTTACTCGAACTTGTAACAGTGATTTGACAGTTGTTTCATTAAGACGGTTCATTTCCTTGCTCCACTGTGATGAAACCAGAGAGAATACCCTTTCTACAAATGCTTTGCTAACCGGAATAGAGAACACGATGCTGACTAACTTGTATATGAGCCGTAGAGAATCATTTTCAAACAAAAGCTTCATCCACTTTGTCTCTGGGCCATCCTCGTTGAATGTTTCGTCAGGAATATTTTGAAGTATACCATTGAGAGCCGAAACCTCGTCAAACAACTCATCTGCCATCGCTACCTGAGGATCAATCTGCTTCGCTATTTCTTTTACCTCTTCGTATTTACCTTTTCGATTCTTAGTAATATCCAGGCGACATTAGCTGGATGCCTCTCCGGTCGATACCCAGCGGCGATTCTAGAAATATAAAAGTGGGGGG
>Ga0210059_1013454_pt1 | contig 12238 bp, 8 predicted proteins | sample Ectturendosymbi2_FD_188042 | JGI IMG/M metagenome (GOLD analysis project Ga0210059, IMG submission 188042) | Ecteinascidia turbinata endosymbiont from Florida, USA - Sample 2 (SPAdes) (version 2) | ecosystem: Host-associated > Tunicates > Ascidians > Unclassified | place: Key West, Florida...
TTGCACGGACGGTGTTATGAACCGCCGGTCTAACGTTGCGGCGGTCTTGTGTATCGCCGGTCCAACGTTGCGCCGGTCTTTTGAATTGCCGGTCAAACGTGCCCGGTCTTTTGATCGCCGGTCTAACGTGCCCGGTCTTTTGATCTGCTCCGTTCTAGAGTAGTACTGGCAGAAATACTTGTAGCATGTGGATTGCCACCTGCTCTCATTTTTTACTGTGGTTAAAGAGTCCTATAAGACGAGACACTTCTGCAATTAGTGTTTTTCCAGCTTTTCCTCATGGTATTTGCATATAGTTTTTTTTCCACCCTACAATTATTTTGTATGCTAAATTGAGACTTTTTCTGATTTGCTTCAAGTCTTTCATCTTGCCCCATGCTATAGGCATTTCTTTTTGGGTGATTCCCTTATCTTTATCCTTGCAACTATGGCAGAACTATTTCAATGCATTGTCTCTGCGGTAGTCTTCATCATATTCCTGATATCTTTCACATGTCATTCTGGCGCATGTGTGATGGTACCATTTTGTGCAATCCTATCACATGCTATGCCCTTAACAGTGACAAATTTCCCACAAACTCCTCATTCATTCATCCTGGGTGCCCCAGTAGCCTTTCAGAATTTCAGACAACTAGCTTTACTTGGTCTACATTATATATTTACGCCTAGAATATTTCTTAAACTTATTCAAATAGAATTTTGCTGTAATTTAATTAAGTTGCTGCGGAGAGTCACATGTCATTTCAGCAGTCACTTTTGTGAGAAAAAAATGCTGTATTAATGCAAAGCAGACTAGTCCACATGTAATCTAAACTAATCATTGTTGAACAAATCTGACTCAAGTATTGTAGAAAATCTGAGTCTTTCAATCATGCACCACTGTCTGCTGCTGCTGATTTCATGAAAAATGACATCTGCTAACTTTATTGTGGGAACAGGTTTTTAGACCACAAATGTTAATATAGTTTTTCTGATTGTATGTGCACTTCTGATTAATGATTCACCTTTCAAGCTGACTGCAAGGGCACACACCATGCATTCTCAACAGGTGCAACATCCCACTAACTTCAGGCACTGCAAATTATCTTGATGCACTTGTCAAAATTTCCCATTTGTTACTGATGTTGTCCCATTTATGCACTCTACTCTCCGTTCACAGCTTGTTTTTTGTAATGACTATAACTTTTAAGTCTGATAATTTGTCAGGGTTGCACAAGTTGCAAAACTGCATAGCAGATTTAAGTGAATGAGTTTAATCTAGAACCAGCTTGCTTTATTTTTTAATCTCATATGTTGTTTGTGATGTACAATTTTCTGAAACAACTGTATTCTGAAAGTGAAGGCTAGCTTTGTTGATGTTCAAATTTTTGACATCAGAGGTGAGTCAATGAAGTATACACAAGTTTATTAGTAATTTTACAAAAACATTTGGATAGATGCTTGGAATATGCATTGAAAGTTTATGCATGCATAAATTGCATAGTTAAAGAATATTGCTTTAGTTTAACATTCCCATCTAATCTGAAAATATTTTTTTTGTGTTGAAATTCTTTTACAGATGATGTGTTTTCTTTCGCATCATATTATCAAGATCACATGGTTCTTCAGAAAGAACCCCACAAAGCCATTGTCTGGGGATATGGAACTCCCGGTGCAACTGTCATCATAATACTGGATGAGGATGCTTACCTAGCCACAGTGAAACTTGGCCCCAGTGGAAAGGGTGTTTGGTTGGTCACTATGAATCCACAAAAGTAAAATTTTTTCTTCTCTGTATGCCCACTACTCATTTGGATTATGACACAAATGCACAACTGAATGTTAATGTTTAGTTTGATTTTTATAGGTAATGTGACCCTATTCATATTTTTATGATGTAATTTATTCAATTTGTGTGTGAGGGGCTGTTGCATAAACTAAACTTTTTTGCAAATATGTTAACTGGTTAGTATGTCAAAACTAACCTTTTCAACTGCTCATATATATTTGTGAGAGCTCAAGGGACATGACTTTGCAACCTGAGTTGCTCATAAGCACTTTTAAACAGCCTTGGTGCTAACAGAATTCACGGTCATTTGTTTACAAACATGTTTGTCAACGCACAACAGATAGCTCTTCTGTGTGTAAACAGAACAATATTTAATCATATTTGCTGCTGGAGCGTCATAATTATGATTGCTGTTGCAATAAAAATGTGGATGCTGTTACAACCAGTCGTGGGATTCAAAATTTTAAAGAACAGGTTTACTCACTCTAGGACTCACAACAGGTTCTCTCATCATAGTATCCAGAGGCAACCGATGCTGGTTGGCCCAATATAAGCGCAAAGATTGATCTTTGTGTTGCCAATTGGTTCAGTCTAGCAGGGTAAATTATTGATTTTAGTTATTCTCCCAAATTTTTTTCTTGTTTTTCACTATTAAAAGTCAGTAACAGGTCTTTGACAGGTTTGCCAAAATAAATTCTAAGTAAAAGGTGTTAATGGGGAAAAATTGAGAACCCCTGAGTTAGCCCACAACCAGTGCTCACTATCAAAGAAGTTGCAAGAACATGTTCTTGCGAACTGGTGGAATCCCATCACTGGCTACAACACCAGTGTGATTGCTGTTGCATCATAAAGTGGATTAATTACATCCCCAATACAATTGCTGTTACATCATAAATGTGAATGCTGCTTCCATGCCAATACAATTCGTGTTGCAACTTTGAGGATTTGACAATGAGCAAGTATGAGGTCATGTTCATATGAGGACTATAACATCAGTTGTGCAGCTCAAAACTGAATTAAGAATAAAGTATCTAGTTAAAAATGGTGCTTTTGCAAGTTTTGCCAAAATCGGTTAGTGAATAAAACATAAAGACTACAAGCTACTGTATTTTGTATGCTTTATTGCAAGTTTTAAGTGAAAGCAATTAAAAGCATTTTGAAAATACTTGGTGTTGACAGAGGATAATGCTAATTATGACAAGACTACTGAGCTAGAAAAATGTAGCAAATTAGGTTTGTAAAGCACCTCCTCCGAATGGAATTCTGTGGTGTAGTAGTTTCATAGATGTCACTCTGTGTGACATTTTTTTTTACTTATTAACTGAGAAAAAGCCTTCAGGTTTCCCAACTGAACTATTCAAACAAGGTTTTTCTTCCTTACAGAGCTGGTGGCCCACACTATATCAAGGCAATTCAGGACAGCACTGGAACTTTAAAGGAAATAACGCTTAGCAATGTCCTTTTTGGAGATGTGTGGTTTTGCAGCGGCCAGAGCAATATGCAGTTTACCGTGTCGCAGGTGCGTTTGTATCAAAACATGGCTTCCTATGGACGTCATTATGCTTTTGTTTAATTGTTAATTTGTAAGAAGCATGGCCATTTGATAACATTTCTTTGATATTGTTGCTTGTCGTTAGCTTGTGCGCGTGCACATGCAGCTGTACAGTAATGTATTAACTGGTTTTGTTTGATCGAAGTCTATTATGCAAAGGCAAGTCAAAAAGAAATTTGTGCAGTTGCGTTGATAATACTTGTTTTATAGATACTATTGCATGCTGACATCTACAGCCCAGCAGCAATTAAACTGATATGTACATATTTAGTGTATACAGGCACAATTCCAAAATCTTAAAAATGGAATTGCAAGATTGTGATAGTGGGTTGTATGTGTGTGAAACGTATCAATTTCAAGTAATGTGAACTGCAGTTAGCGTAAACTTCGTAGCTGGGAAAACATGTCCAGGTACAATGCCTTTAAAGCGCCAATATCCAGGAGCACGACAAAGCAGCTGTGTCTCTAATACTGTACCCCACATCAAAACTAACCCATGCACATGAAACAAATCGTCCAGTTCATGCTAGGATTAACGTAATTTTACTCGACCCCCAAAATAAGTCAAACAACCCATCAGGTTTTTCCATAATGAAAGTATCTGTAGAAAGTACTGTTGTCCACTGTGCATGAGTGAAAATTCACACTTGCAAAGCATTAAAGACAGTCCCAGCAGCCATGTCAGTGTGCAAAAATTCCAGTATATTCGTCATTCTGAGCACTGCCATGTACCAGTGGTACCAAAATATTATTAAATTTGGACAGCAGTGTTCAATATTACAACAGTTCTAAAAGATTCATCTTTTCAAGCACTAAGACATAACAATGGTGCTAAAATATTAATCAATTCAAGACAACCTTGCCAAAATGCTACAGCAGTGCTAAAACATTAGTCATTTCAATTGTGGGATATGTTATGCACATCATTTCATATTCTGCAAATCAAGAAACTTTTGATTTTTTCTGTGGCAAATTATCTACAACAAATAGTTGAGCTAATCCTATAATGAAAATATATTATGAAAATTGAAAGACAAATGTCATTTTCAAAAAAGTAGTATCAGATCAACTGCACTCGTAAAGCTTTTAAGCTCCATCTTTTATTATTATTTACGAATTTATGCTATGAAATTTTAATTCTTTTACAACCCCACATGGATTTTTTATCATTTTGTTGTTTCCAACTCACTCGCCCCGAAATGATTCGATTTGAAAATGTTTGGTTCAAAAGTCGTGATGTCCTTGCCAATTCCTGACGTTTACCTACTTCAAGGCATTCAACGCTTCCGATGAAATCCAAAGGGCGTCCAACTATCCAGACATCCGATTGATGACCGCTACCCGCATCAAATCGAACAAACCCCTGTATGATTTGGCTGCAATTGAAGAAAACTGGGCTGCAGCATCTAGCAGTAAGCGAAATTAATTTTTTGTGCGCTTCGATCAGACCTGGTTGGTAAACGGTGCTCACGCTTAAAACGGTGTTTTAAGTTGCCGACGAGAGCCATGAATAAAATACTGTCACGTCATGAATAAAATGCTGTTACGTCATGAATAAAATGCTGTGACGTCATGAATAAAATGATGTGACGTCATGAAGAAAATGCTGTGACGTCATGAATAAAATGATGTGACGTCATGAATAAAATTCTGTTTCCTAACGAATAAAAAAAACACTTGTTATCTCGCTGCTCCGCTCGTCAACATAACATTTCCAAACTTTCGCTCTCGCCCAACTGGCTAAGGGCAACAATCGAAACAACTGGCACATTACAAAAGCGATTACTCTTGATGTGCAGCCATTTATTGTGGGCGGAAGTCGGTTGTCGATGATTCTACTGCGCTCAATTGCCGAAACCGAGCGCTCCCATGTGTTGCGATGGGAAATCCTGAGCGGCATATGCGCAAAGCTTCATACTGTGGCAGCAAGCAACAATAGAGATCACATGCCATGATCACTCTATTATTGCTTTTTCGCGCCACGTATATGTAGTGTTTTTCTTCACGCACATCCCGTTCGTGGTGAACGTGCGTTTTCCCGTTTTTTTTCGTCGGCCACCCTGACAACAAGGAAATTCTTTTGTTGTTGATGCGCGTCTTGCAAAGACGCTGATCGGAGGCATCGCTAGAGAAATTTTAACCCATTGTTTCCAGTCGGTTTTACTATTATTATTTGAATTTGGACCTTCCAGTAAATTCGATCTAAATTCAGCTTCACGCGAGCGCTCAACGCGCTGATAACCGAATTTCGAAACTGAAAGCTGCGCAATCAAGCTACGAAAGTGTGAACAAGTTTTGTTGTAAAACCGTCCCAACCGAGAAGCACAGTCAGCAGAAAAGTGTGCATTTCAGTGGAGCCCGATTCAGTCTTCGTCCCGTTGCCTTTTTTCATCGTTGTTTCAGCGTTTGCAAAATTTGTCATGACATTTTGCTGGTGAGTTGTGCAGAAAATTGGCAAGAATTTCTCCAGTTTTGTCAAAAATTAAGTGTATTGACAAGACCTCCCTTTGTTCGAATTGGGTAAAAATGCTGCATGATGGGCCGTTTGCTTTTTGTCCATCGGAGTTTCTGTAAAAGATCCAACTAAACCTATGGCGACGTTTAATGCAGAGTAAAAGCGAAGAGTGGCTTATTTGTTGTCGGAACCGAATTTCCCGTTTTCACGGCATCGAAAATCGATTCCAACAATTGCGAAGTGAAAGCGAAGTCGACGTTTCTTAAACTTGGTGTTAAGAATGCCGGCGACATTCTCACTTACCTGCTGAGCCTGCACCGCGACCCGTTTTAAAATCCCTGCAGCTTTTTCACAAGAAGCCGCCTGTATGCAGAATCGGTTGGCGGTGCTGACTGGACCTATTTCTCGGCGGTGTGCTGGTTCTACGGCTCGCGTCTCTACGATCAGTTAAAGATACCAATCGGTCTTGTGTCTGCTCCCTGGGGAGGAACCCCCGTGGAAGCCTGGTCTTCCCCGCGGGCGCTGAAAGAATGCGGTCTCGATGCCGGTGAAGACGTCAGCAATGCAGTGGAAAAATTGAGGTAAAAATCCCGGTAGCTTGGTTGCGTTGGATATCGAAATGTTCTGAAGTCTTTTATTTGGCCAAAGGTGCCATGTTGCTGAAAGAAACTTGAACTAATATATGTATGTCAAACGGATTTGTCGCGGTCGCTCTGAGGCACGTGACAGAAAAGCTAACGGAGCGGAACCGCTCTGAGGCACGTGACAGAAAAGCTAACGGAGCGGAACTGCTATGCTTTTGTAGTTCCGTCGCCCGAAGGGTCAACGAAAGCTGGTTTGGTCAAAATCCCAATCCTCAAGCTAACAGTGTCTTGTGGAACGCAATGGTTCACCCGCTGCTGAATATGACGATAAAGGGAGCTGTCTGGTACCAAGGCATGTACTCAGTGTTACGCGTGAGTGCTGACAACAGCAGTACTTTCGTTTTGATTTGAATGGTTGATTTTCTGTGGCAGAATTGTTTTTTCTTTCAATTGAATCGTTATTTTCGAATCGTTCCTTACCATTTCAATCCCTATCACATGTGATTGCTCCCTTACTTTGCTTTCCCTTGGAAAAGAAAAAACAGACAAGGTATAGACAAAAAAAGGACTTGGAAGGTTGAATTTGTCCCGACGCAAAAGACGCTTTTCTAAGGTTATTGAAATAGTGCGTATCCAGCTTGATGACACAGAACACAAGACTGCTAACACTGCATCAGTTCAGAAAAAAGCTGTTATACACTTGTCTTTTTGTTCGTTGATAGGGATTTTTTAAAGGCTTGGGTGACAAGCGCTAGGTCATTTCTGCCCCTGTCGTCTCGTTCATCAGCGTCTACGTTTCTTTGTCCGCGCGTCAGATCCTGTATTCCTCGCTTTACAGGAGAAGACAACACACATTACCACACCAACTTTTACAACTGCTCCTTTCCTGCCATGATTCGGGACTGGAGGAGGTCGTGGACCGAAGGCACATCTGGCCAAACTGACCCCGAATTTCCATTCGGATTCGTGCAGGTCGCTCATTGTACATTCTCTTCGCATAAATGCAGTAGTGCATGCTTGGGGCGAACTACAGTCCGCGGGCCGCATGCGCCCCACGAGGGCATTTTGTGCGACCCGCAGGGCAGCCACACGTGCCTAGATAGTAAATATTTCGAGTCTATGTTAAAGTAATTTTATCGATTAGATTCGAATTCTCGAGATGTTATTCCGTCTGTGTGCACTACAGTGGAAATGTGAATTGAAATAATACAATACAAGTTTATAATTGATGAAACGTTCACATTTTGTGCGACCCCAGGTCGGCGAATAGCTCAGTTGTAGCGTGCCTGCCTGTCAATTGGAAGGTTGGGTGTTCGATCCCCGGCCACTGACTGAATTGCCGTGGCGCTCTGCCGTCAATTTTCGTTAAATAAATCTGTCGCATTGCATGCGATCATTAAATAAAGGTTATAACAATATTATCATTAATTCATATTTTGAAACGTAAATTTTAACTGAATAAGACAAATGTAATATGCGGCCCCCGGTAGCAATTTAGTCCAATGTGGCCATGCATAGAAAATCTTTGCCCACCACCGATGGACCACTTTGCTATGCTGACAGCTCCTGAACTACTAGTCGAAACTGTATAGCACATAGGTCAATGGACGTTTCCTCAAGGATTTATGGAGTTCCAGAGCTCCCTGTGGACCACGTTGAGAATCACTGCTTTAAACCAACACGCGATTTTGAGAGCGCAGCTTTCCTCAGCGTTGCACGACACGTCGTCGGCACGTGACTTCCACGTTCCTTTTCAACATTTTTTCACGCTCTTGCGCAGATAGCGACGAACAACATCATTCCCGACGACGGCACCTACCCCCTCATACGCTGGCATCAAACGGCAGACTACGGTTATGCGCCAAACAAGGCCATGCCCAACACTTTCATGGCCGTTGCGTTGGACCTGCCTGACGACGACTCCCCTTACGGAGCAGTCCACATACGCGATAAGCAGGACGTGGGCCTGAGACTGGCCATGGCGTCCCTGAATACTGTTTATGGTCTGAATTTCAGCGCTAGCGGTCCCGTCGTTCAGTCTGTTGTGCAAACCGACCAGGGTCACGTGATGTTAAGTTATCCAATCGGGGAGAAGATGGTGGCACGAGAACGTAAAAACTTCGAGGCAAGTTGTGTATTTTCATCTCAAGCTTAAAACTTCCAATCTTCGATTGAACTGGTTTGTTTCGACTAAACCGGTATGCACCGGTCATAAACCGGCAAGAAATTTTAAATCGCGTAATAGTCTTTGCACTCTGATCTTTGACTTACCGTAAAATTAAAGTTATTGTCTACTTTGTTTCTCGTCTTGTCAAGTGATGATTTTGTCGAAGCCAGAAACTATTGTTCAAGTGCCTTTGAGCAATTTTTGATACTTCCGTCGTATCTGCAACAAAGCTTCCCGAGGTTTTGTCTAGTAATCACGAAATTGATTTTTCGTCGTCATGAATTTTGTACTTAATTTACGCACTTCGGCTGTAATTTGCAGGACTGTAAGTGCAGGATTTCAGTGTTGATTGAGCCGCCTGCACACGCGTTCCTACAGTTTTTCTAATTGTTTGCTTCTGTCTTGTATAACTTGTTGGCTGTAGCGAAAATCAAAATCCATGCCTTCGAGGGATGTATTGCTAACAAAAAAAGATGTGCGAACGCATTAAAAAAGTAACTGTTTTAAAACAGCTCAAAACTCTTTCGAAGCAAAAGGTGCGGGAACGCCGTTCCCACGTATTCCCGCCCCACTACACCCTTCGTGAGACGCCCGCGTCTTCGGTCGTTCATGACTTATACCCCCTTCGGGGCTGGCATTTGCAAAGCGCAAAACTGGTCTGTCATGTCTACGGTGTCAAATTGACATTCCAGGTCTGCTGCAGCTTCTCCAAGTGCAACATCTCTGAACCTTCGCCGTCGCCGAACTGGTTCTGGGCATTGGTCCAATCAACGACAAGCAACACGATCACTCTTGATGTGCGGCCATGCGTGGTAGGCGGAGGTCATGCATCGATGATTCGCTACGCTTGGGCGCAGAAGCCTTGCGCCTTCAAGCAGTGCTCTGTTTATAACGCGGCTGGTTTGCCCGCTCCACCGTTTGTCGCCACTGTGAGAATGCATTGATTATCACTTGATCACGTTTTGATGCTCTTTCCATTTAGGTCGTGTCTCATGCTTCGAATTTGAATCTTTTCTGTTCTGATAATATCAGGGTTCCTACGCAATTTTGAAAATAAATTTTCAGACTTTTTCCTGACTTAAACTTTTCTGAATGACATACCCAGCAATGTTGCCAAATGGTTGTCACCTAAACCCGCTAAATCACGTCACCAAAAACTGCTAAAAAGTAAAAACCATGTCACAATACTTCAGCTAAAATCTTCCTAAAATAGTGAAGTTCTCCTTAAAATACTGCTATTTTTGAGTTGTTTAAAGTAAACTTGTAAGGCTTCGTATCAATTTTTGGTCTCGCACTCACTATCAATTGACCAGACATTAGGCAAACGACTTCCTAGCATAACTGAACCACCTGGAAAAATGATGTCTTGTTAAAAATATATTCTGCCAATGCAGTCTTTGAAACCCAATGCGCTCACTGAGCACAGAGGCAAATCAATTAGGTTTCAACAGCCATTTAGTTACTTGTTAATATGATGCAATTTGTCTGCTTGAAGCAGCTTTTCGAGGGGTACCCTGTAAACAAACGGTTTTCAAAATTGGGTACCCTGTAAATAAACGGTTTTCAAAATCCTGTTAGAAAACCTGCTAGCTGCTAGATGGAAAATTTTCCAGCTAACAGTGAGAAAAACCTAGATCTACCAGCCAAAATGGCAACACTGATACCCAGGTCAAATACAGGCATTATAATAGTTAACGCAGTGTAAATAAAATGAACAATCTAGAACAAACTATTATGAAAGTTAATGTCAAAAGATCAAGTCTGGAAAATTATTTTCTTTATCATTCTCCATAGGAACCCTGGAGTATGTATTTCGTTGTGATCAGATCTTATATGCACTTGATTTTGCTTTCCTGCTTGTTATTCGTTTATGTTTTGTGGCTATCCGATTTTTTCGTCAAGTTTGCAGCATTATCTCATATTTTCATTTGGAATGTAATTCTTGTTTGGAATTCCACGCCGTTCCAAATGATTTTCACTTCATTTTTTTATTCGGTGATCAAGGGCGTCGACTGGGGGAAGCAAGGGTCACGTCTCCCCGTTTATATTTTCAATTCTGATATATGACATGATTTATATCGTTGTGTACACGTCACTTGTCACTTGCTCCTATGCAACGAAATTATTCCTGAAATGCAATAGAGCCGTCCGGACGAAAACCCCCTCATTTCAAAGCCTGACGTTTTCACTCATTCTGAACCTTCTGAGTCGGTATGGTTCACCGCACTTTCAGGCTTATGGTCAATCAATGCAATGTCATTTGTCGTATAGCTTCTTAATGTGGCACGACTTCCACCAGTGGTGTAAGAAGCGGGGTGCAAGGGCTGCAAACGCACTCCCAAAAGTTTTGATTTGTCGAAAATCCGGGCAAAATACCTGAAAATTTGGGCAAAATCCCTAAATTTCTCCTAAAAACCCTGAAAATCCGGGCAAAAATGACGTCCAACGTTTGCAGAAAAACGAAAGAGGTCTTCGTGAACTTTGTCGGAGAAAATTTGTAGGCAAAAGTCCCACCAGGACTTTTCGGGCAAGTTTGGAGAAATTTGGGCAAAAATCCTTTGCACCCCCACAAATTTGCTTGCTTCTACACCTATGACTTCCACCGTGTCACTGCTCTTTCAGCCGTTGCCACAAATATTATTTCAACGACGCGGAACAGCTTGTTTGCCGGGTGTGGGTGCTAAAAACCGTAAGTGTGGGAACGCCCTCAAAAAACTAGCCATTTTAACGGCACTTCAAACTTTAATCAGTATTTAATAAAGTTTCATTGCACAACGAGCGAAAACATTCAGGTGCAAGCAATCATCGAATGCGCAAAAACAATTCATGATGTCGCTAACAGTATTTACACAATTATGGGTGCTACGCAAGAGACTACTTGCCTTTTACGTATTCATTTCTGCGACGTCTGGAGCTACAAACAGGAAATCTGAGTATAAATACACATCTTTAAGTCAAGTTACTACGAACAAAGCACGGGGACACCGTTTCCGCCCCACTACACCCCTGGTCGTTGCACATGATTGAAAAAGGACTTGCTGTTATTCTGTGCCTTTGCAGTTGCATGTTCGTGATATTAAAGGTCGCGTGGGTGCATTTGCCTGGACTTTTATAATTATTACGAAAAATCACTGTCCATTGAAAGGAATCTTTTTCCCAACTAAGAATGAGACACTATGATCTTATCAGAGCATATACAGTGGAATTCGTCTATAACGACAGTTCGCCAAAACCAGTGGTTTCCAACATGGGGTCGTGAACCATTTTCGGGGGAGTCATAACCAGCTTGGGACACCAGGGGGTCGAAGAGTTTTCTGAGGGAGGCTCAAATTTTTTAAGCTTTGTCCAACACATGTTTCCAAGGCGGGCGAAAATTTTTCTAGGGGGGGTCCCTTAGTTACGGGCCTGGTCGTGGGTAGATATTTTATGTAGGCTACAATGCTGCATACATTTGCTTTATTCGAGTTTTAGATGGTGTTTTTTGGTTAGAGCAGACATGGACTAATCGAAATCAATTAGTTTTTTTGAGCAATCGATTGAACTGACTAAAAATGACATGTAATCGATTACATTGCCACTTGGAAATCTACATCCCTGCGCGATTAACCGCGGTTTTGGTGGCTGGGTTTCCTTCTTTATCGTCGTTACGTTTCAGGGGAGACCATTCGCCCATCTAAGTTTTGCGGTGTCTTGCGTTTTTGCGAGCTTTTTG
>Ga0210059_1013455_pt1 | contig 12237 bp, 7 predicted proteins | sample Ectturendosymbi2_FD_188042 | JGI IMG/M metagenome (GOLD analysis project Ga0210059, IMG submission 188042) | Ecteinascidia turbinata endosymbiont from Florida, USA - Sample 2 (SPAdes) (version 2) | ecosystem: Host-associated > Tunicates > Ascidians > Unclassified | place: Key West, Florida...
CGAGCACACTGTACGCTTCGTTTATTTCCCACAATGCAATTTGTTCTTTGGTGACGCCGGCCAAGTCCAAGGCCTTGGGAATCGCGTAGGCTGGGGCGGTGGGGAAATCAATCGGGGCGCCGGCGGCGTCAGCAAAACCCACAATCCGCGCCAGAGGCGTCACTCCTTTCTTTGCAGCACTGCTCGACGACATGAGGACCAAAGCGGCAGCACCATCACTGAGAGGGCTCGCGTTGCCAGCGGTGATGGTGCCATCTTGCGGCTGGAAGACGGCTCTCAGCTGCGGGATCTTGTCGAAGTTAACTTTGCTGTATTCTTCGTCATTGCTCACTGTTACATCCGGTTTGCCGCGTTTACCTGAAAATAAATTTCACGTAAGTGGATACCAGTAAACACTTGCGATAAATGTGTATAAGTGTTTACGAACCGTTTGTTGGAGATGGGTTTGCAACCTGACTACTAACAAGTAATGCGATATTTAAGTGATGGCACAAACTGTACAAACTGTGTTAATTACCTATTATGGCATTAGCGCAAACGCACACACCCATTCAGTTCTCCCGATCGCAACGAAATGAAAAAACTTAAAGTATCACATATGCATCAGATACTGATCAAAACATCAAAACTGCATCTGTGTGCTACATTTATGTAGTATAAAATACAAACAAGTATCAAACGCAATGCGCCAAATGCTGAAGCACAATTCAGTTCTGCGTAAGCGAGACACTTCCATTTCATTTCAAAAACGGGCCGAGGCGCATGGCAAACCACACAAAATTCCTTGCGCTTCAAGCATTCGTTTTTTCCGTCTTTACCTGGAATAGTCACGACGGTTTTTTCATCCTTCAGCCTGCCTGCTTTGCTGGCTTCGGCGCTTCGAATGTACGACTGGATTGCATAAGCGTCTTGCTCCTCGCGAGAAATGCCCAACTTCTTGGCAGTGTCTTCACCGCCAGCAATCACGTGATAGTTTCCGTAAGCATCGGTGAGCCCGTCATGAACTATTAAATCGGTCATTTTCACACCGCCGTATGATGGGGCTGCGCGCTGCATCATGAACGGAGCGTTTGACATGCTTTCCATTCCACCTGCACATTTCCATGTTGAAGAAAGCAAAACACAATACGCACGCAACTTGTCTGTGCCGGTTACACGCAGTCGGTAATTAAATCAAACAAACAAGCAACTTGAAAAGAAAATCAACTTGCAATTACACAAGATACGGAGGTAAGTTTTTTAAATGCTGGGGAAGCAGGAGGTTAATGGCGAATATGGCTATGAGCCAGGGGTGAAAAAACGAGTCACCTCACCCTATAGCAAGGGTGTTCATGGTTACTCAAAGCCACTCCAACTTTCTACCCGCTAAGTTCACCCAGTAGTAATAGGATTTTTTATGATACTCCAGTTGCACAAGACCAAATTAGTGATTCAACATGTGTGACGTCACTACTGATTTAGCTACATCATTGATTCATCTAATGTATACACTCATGCGATGTCTAAAGTTTGGCCCGTCAAAACCAATGAGTTTAAGATCCCTGCTGCAGCACAACACAGTCTTCATGTTTTTTTTAGTTTGATTTTCGTGACGGCAATTGGCAGTAGGCCGTAGCCTGAAATATGATTCTTGGCAGATAGGTTGAGGTGAGTGCTCTTGATTTAGGAGCTCTACGGCGATTCACTCAGTAGCTGTGAGTCGAACATCAAACCTTCCAAGTGAGAGGCAGACACTCTACCGCTGAGCTATCGCTGCTCATAAATTTGAAACAAAAGTATTCCCAAAGCCCCAACATGTAGCCCATGGTGGGCTCTTCCTTACTCTAAGAAAGTCTGCTACTAATCAGAAATTAACAAAATATCAAATAGAATTTTATCAATATGTTACTTAGCGCCTGGTTGTGGAGACAATGAATTATCAGTTTTTCAGCACAGAATGGCATTTAAAGCAACTCTGTATTTTTGAAAAACAATCAGGAGTGCCGGACTATGCTCCTGCAATACTGGCAGGGAGTTCATTTGTATTCTTCCTTGTGCCACTTGAGAGTAGCAACTAACCACTATATTTAGTGCAAAATTAGAAATCAAACAATAACTGCTAGGCAGTCAGGCATGAAGTTGTTGAAACAAGGCTAAAATCATAGATTCTCACCCGAAATTGTCCCCATGTATTAAAGTTCCGATAAGGTATGTGGAATGGAAGCACTACATTAAAAAAATATTTTATCAGAAGTGTAAAACATAACAGCTTCAAAATTACTCTTATATATAGTGTAAAAATGCCTTTTTTCATCGTTTTTTATTAAAAAATGAAGTGACTCAAACATCCTTTCAGTCTACAGTTAGCTTCGTAAATGCTTGGATCTAATCAGGTTTCATTTCATTACGAAAGTGTAAACACCACTGCCTTCAAAAACCTCTAGGTTTATAGCAAACTTTGGAGTTATCAGCCGACTGGGCTCTCCTTTCACAACACCATTTTCGGACTGTATATGTATGAAGGTACAATTGTACCCATAGGCCTACTGTTTCTCAGGGGGGTAGAGTTTGTTTTTACCACACATCACTGAACAGGGTGAATCTTCTTTTTTAATTTGGCCTGAATAATGTTCTACAAAAGCTTAGGTCAAGAAGCCTCAGGTCTCTATACGAATTCAAAAAAAGTAATCAATTTTTAGCACGTTCTCTGCCAGCATACGAATATATCGTACCTAAAAATCAGCCTAAATCAAACAGTTTTTGGTTGTCTTACCAACGGCTTAACTCGCCAGGCAATTGTGCTAGAGAGCTGTTCAAACCCTCAAAAGACTCAGCATCCAACAAGTTTTCGAGTCTGCAATGAAAAAAAAATTTTTTGGTTTTGGGTTTCAGTTTTTTTGCAAGTGACATCCTAATTAAGGTAGGTTTTTGGCCTTTTGGCTCATGTTACCTGGCCCAGAACCCAACTGCTAGACCAGGGGTTCCCAACCTTTCTCTGACCATGTACTCCTTCAGCATTCCAAAAGATAAGCATACCCTTTAAGCATGTGCCCCTTTAAGCATTTCAACACATGAATATGTACCCATTAAATTTCATATGACAAAATATTTTATCATGATTAATCATAGATATATTGAACAATAAGCATACAACAGCTTTTGAAGATAGTATTCACTGATATATCTATTGTATAAACATTTTGAAATATGAGATATGTAAATATGAATTTATCTTCTATTGCTAACCTCAAATGTATCCCTTCGGATACACAAATGTACCCCTAGGGGTACATGTACCTCAGGTTGGGATCCTCTACGCTAGACGGAAGTATTTTCGCTCAAGACTCGCTCAAACACGAGTCTTTTGAGCCTTTGATTGACTTTTAAACATTTCTGGTTCAAAAGTTATGATCTAAAAACAACAAATTGATTAATAATTAGTGGATTAATTACTTAGTTTGTTGTTTTTATGTCAAAACTTTAACCAGAAACCTCAGCAAGTCATCCAAAGTCTCAAAGGACTCAGATTTTAGCCTAGTTTCCAATAAAAACTTGAGCAAACTACTACCATCTAGCGCAGGGGTTTCCAACCTAGGGTGGATGCACCCCTGGGGATACATTTGCTTATCCGAAGGGGTACATTTAAGGTAAGCAATAGAAGGTAAAAAAATATTTACATGTTGTTTATTTTCAAATATATGTACATATATCACTTAATATTATTTTCAAATGTCATTATATGTTTGTTGTTAAGTATATCTATGAAAAACCATGAGAAAATATTTTGTCATAAGGAGTTTTAGGGGTACATGTTCATCTCTCAAAAATCTGAAGGGGTACATCCTTATCTGTTGAAATGCTGTAGGGGTACATGCTCATTTGTCAGAATGCTGAAGGGGTACATGGTAAGAAAAAGGCTGGGAACCCATGATCTAGCAGTTTAGGCCCAGAGCCAGATGAAGTGAGCCAAAAAGGCCTGAAACTACTACACTTATGATGCCACTCACAAAAAATCCGAAACCCAAAATCAAAAATTTTTTTCATTGCAGATTCAAAGACTTGTCAAATGTCGAGTCTTTTGAGGGTTTGAACAGCTCTCTAACACAATCACCTGGCGAGCTATACCGTTGGTAAAACAACTGAAAACTGCTTGATTTAGGCTAAATCATACTGACTGCGAAGGAGAAGGTGTTGAAGAACAAAAAGTTACAATTGAACCTCGTCCATCATTTTAGGGTTAGAGGAAATCAATTTCATGTAACATTATGCATGCTCAGTCCAGAAATATGTAAGCAATGACTACGGGTGAAATGTTGTAAGAGGAAGCAAGTGAAAGCAAGCAAACTCTAGAACTAAGAAATCATAACAAAGTATCCTGTCAAGTAAAAACATTGAAATACATCGTTCACAAATAATTTTTTCGCAAAAAAACAACACGGGTGTGTTAGTGCCTGTGGGACTGCTTTACTTATTCTTTACTGGTACATAGAATGTTAGATCTACCAACCTGCAATATCAGCACAATAATTACTTTGAAAGGATATCTCAGAAAATCAGAGATTTACTACTGTTGTAAACAAAGAAAATGAATAAAGCAGTGCCAGTTTATATAGAGTACTACAGTGTCCCTTCTTACAAACCAAAATGTGAAAGATTGATGTGAATTATCTTTACTTGCAATTCATGCTATAGCAAATATTTGAATGAAACAAAGTTGTACCGCATGCAAAAAACAAACAATGATTTAATCAGAAGTGTCTGTATTCAAATGGAGTCAACCAACACAAGAATCAATTACATATTAGAGAAAGTTGTGAAAACAAACTTTCTATGGCCAAGAAAATTATGTTGTGTTGCATTTTGCAGGTAATCACCTACCTGCAACCATGATGTTTTGGTGACCACACATAATAGACTGGGATGCCAGCATTATGGACTTCATTCCAGAAGCACATACTTTGTTGACTGTGCAGCATGGAGTAGTTTGGAGAAGACCAGCACCTGAAAGAAAAGAAGCACATGAATTTACACTTACAGATGCATATAAGGAAAAAAATAGTGGGTTCAGCATAGCATCTAAGCCAGTGTGAAGCCTTAGCACTATTCTTTTAAAACTAGGCCAGAATCGTTCTTATGTAGTGTTTCCGATTCGGGACAAAATTTCAAAACCCGGGTTTCGGGTAGCTGAAAAAAAAACGGGAAAACCCAGGTTTCTTCGGGTTTTGAAATGAATGCGATTTTGATCGATAAAAAGTCAATACCATTGTGAAATTGCTACTGTTGGTCCCTGCGCAATTTATTATTGAATTATTAATTAAGTTAAGGACAATTTTTATTGATGTTTACATTACAGACGCATGTCAGTCAAAGCACACTCTTACCATTCAGTCTGTTTCTGAGTTTTGTGACAAATAGTCCTGTGGCTGAAAAAGCCCTCTCTGCTTCCACTGATGTGGGCTTGATTCTAATTAAAGCATGGTACAGTTTTTAAGGTTATTTGACCTCTTCTTTGTAGCCTGAAAAGGACTCTTTTCCTTTTTCACAATTTGTGATCGGATATCCTTCAGTGCCGGAATAGTTTTGTGGTCTTCACTCTCATGGATAACATGGATTCTGTGCTTTGATTTCAAATTAAACTTACAGTGCTTAAAACTCCTCTTGTATAACGGAGCACAAATTGCACTTTGGTGTTTGTTGAGCCCTATTATATGAAAAATGGCTGTAACCTTCTGATTTTCTTTGATTAACGTCTTTAAACTGAATGTGTATGATTAAAGATCAATTTAAAGTCGCTTCTAAAGGAAATCCAAATATTTGGTGGAAAGTTATTGCAAACTGAACAGGAATGAATCAATTCTGCAAAGAATCACAGTTTGTATATGAACTAACACATAACCAACTGGTAACTACAAAACTACGGCATAGCACTGAAGAACTACCTCACATGGTAGTTATTAATCAGGTTAGCGAAAAGACTAAAGTTCGCGTGGATACTTATTATGGACAAAATGATGTCACAATCAGTCTAAATAGGTCAGTTGAACGATGTTATAAACGGACCAACAACGAACGTACAATGGTCAGCAAGCAAAACCAGCACCTCGTACCCCATGATAATAGTTGAAAGTTCAAACGTGCTTATTTGACCGTAACACGCACCACTCTGCACCTTCAGTGTTATCATAATTACTAATATTTGAATGTAACAGCAATTCCAGGTTTATTGAAATATCCAGGTTTCGTGGTTGAAAAATTCCGGGTTTCGGGTAGTGGAAAATAGGCCAAAAAAACAGGTTTCGGGTTCGGGAAAACCTGGGTTGGAAACACTATTCTGTGTCAGTTGGACAATTCAGATTACATACTAACTTAGATTTGCTTGAAACTTTGGGTAACGACACAGTTCTAAGGCTGATCTAAGAACTACAAACACTTTGATAATTGGTCCACTGTAGTCATAGCTAAAGTAATCAAACCAAGGATTGCATTTACTGAAATGAAAAAATTATGAATGAGATTTTCAAAAGAGACATATTTGCATATCACACATGTGCTTTCATTGATATTTTGAATTATTGTTGAACATGTTGTGCTCAACTATTCTTGCAGAAAATCAATGTCACTGATCATGATCTTCCACCTTCACATGGATCATAACATACTGCATTGAATGTTCCCACTCAATGGCATAACCACTTTGACAGTAAATACCTTGTGTTGTGCACCATTTCTAGTGGCAAGTTCATATCAACAATTAAATGAGAATTCAAATCATTAACAACATGGCTTATTTACCATGTGCAAAAAGAATTATGTTCCTTAGCTTGGCTGGCATATAAATAGAGTTTCTATATTTCTGCTTGTGCAAACCCCATAAAATTATTGTTTTGTATTATAGCCATTATTTACTTGACTCCAAAACACTTTGTCTCAATCAGAAAAGACAATTTGAATTGAATGTGCTCCACTGATCTCAGCTGATTAGTCAACAGGTTGTTTAGTTCATGTGACTTCTTACAGTGTGTAGCTATTGACCTTGCCTCTAAACAAATAGTGTAGCACAAAAAGCAGTGAACAGCTTATTCTGAACAGTGAAGCTTCAATGATTTGTAACTTGAAAAAAATGCCATTAGCAACATTAACTTCAGATTGCATCTCAACTTCTGTGATGCTAGCTGGCACACAGCAACTGAAGTCTTTAATAAAGCTATCTGACAAACGGACTAGCCTATCATCAGCATTGACAACAGTAAAATGCTCTTATTGCTACAACAAACTACCAAGTGCAAAACCAACGTTACATGCACTGCACCTCCTGTTGAGTACTATAAAGATAGTAACTCGTAACTATCTTACAGTGTGCTACAAAAACAAACAATACAAAAAAGGATATGCATGCCTTTTGTATCAGGAATATTATGTATAATATGATACTTACAATTAGAGTGATGATGTGCTTGTGTGGTTACACTTAATGCAATAAGTTGATACTGATACTAGTGAAAAATCAAGATCAGTGACCTTGGTTTTCTACTAAAACAGTTAGGCACATCACATTCAACATAAATTGGTAGAAATGGATCACTTATATTTCCAAGCAACACCATGTTGATATTTTGTTAGCATAAGCAATAAAACTTCTCCAAATTGGTAAACATAAAAACACAAATAAATTTAAATGTTTACAACTTTAGATATAATAGACTAACTTTTTTTTCATTTTGGATAGGTGTGACCATGAACAAAAAAATAGACAACCTCAGTGAGTTTTGTAAAAAAATTCCACAATAACATAAAATTAATTTACAGATTTGCCATGTTAGTTGCTTAGGAACATAAACAAGAATGCATCAATGTTCAAACTTCTGTTGAACACCAATTAGGAAAATAACCTTAAAGAAGATGCTAATGGACTCATTACAATGCACTGAAATTGAATGTATGCATGATGAATATTTACGAAGTTACACCATCAAAATTTCACCTCATATAAAGTACCTGCCTTCACCACTTCAGCTGCCATGCAATGCACAGCCACAACATCGCAGCAGAAATGCTGTGTGAGAACTACCGAGTCTTTCCATCTGCAGATGCAATGTGCTAGGGTCTTAGAGTTAGGGTTTTAGGGCTGGTTTAGGGTTAGTGTTTTAGGGCTGGTTCAAACTTTTAGGGTTACTCGGGTTTTATGGTTAATGTTTAGAGTTAGGTTATGATTTTACCCTAAGCAACGCAATGAATAAACAGTTCTCATGCACATGCTGTGGTTGTGCAATGTGCATGGTAGGTGAAGACACCCTATATAAAGGTGAAATTTTGATTGTGCGCATTCATTGTCCATACTCACCAATGACGGCTTTTAAGTTTTATGCATATATTCATTGTCAGTGCATCGTAATGAATCCAACCACATTTTTAATGCTATTTTTCAAATTGTTGTTTACCTGAAATTTGACTGTATTGATACAAACAAGCTTATCACTTTGCAAAAGGTCCTGCATGAATTTTGTAAAAAGAATTGTGATCGTTTCAAGTGGTTTCATGTATGAGTCCAAGGGTTTTTACAGCTGTCCAGACTCACACATATCACTTCAAACCATTTTTCATACATACCAACACAGCAAACTCTAAAGCATCATTTTCTTTTCTTGCTACCACCACACATCAATAGTTCTTTTGAAAATGATATACATCTGAAAAATTCAAGTTCACAACAGTTTTGTAACGTTTACATCATTAAAAATTTCATCTCAGCAACAAAAATCAACAATAGTTATAGTTGACAACTTGCAAACACACCCCAGGGTGGAATTTCATGAGTTTAGGGGAGAAATTCACTTTTCAGTTGTACTTTTTTAAGTTGACATTGGCTCTCTCAATAAGTTATATCACTTTATATTTGTAAGTTGTTTAATGGACTATCACACGTTTTTGTTCACAAACTTTAGTGCCATTATTTGACAACAAATGGTCCACTTTTATCAATCAAGTTATTGTTGTCAATAATGACCATTGTTCCAAATGTAGTTAATACTAGCCAACAAACCAGAACAGGGGAGGAATGAAAGTACCACAGGAGAAGAATTAAAAGTTTGCAATAATTGTTAGTACAATTGGCACTTGTGCTAAAGTATTTGAAGCAGCAAATTTTGACTTGTAGGCCAAGGGGCTTGTATATATGGCTACAAGGTTTGGAAGACTACTACCTACGGGTTAGTTGCATTGCAAAAATTCAAAAAATCTGGGAAATATCTGCAAAGTTTTCTTTCTTCATCATAAGCAATATAACTAAGTAGGTTATGTACCCAGACGAGGGGCGCAGGAATTCTTCCAACGAGCTGCATGGGGCCGCACTTTGGGCACCCCTGCTTTAAACCTAGAAGCATAGAGCTCCATATACACTGAAAATGACCCAAGCAATGCCATGCATAATTTTTCCATTGTTTTATGGCAGTGGCTATAGAACCGCCTGAGGATCTTCTTTTTTTAAACGTTATTCGACCGCCACCTGTAAAAACCTAAAACCTAACCACAACTGTAGCCCTAACTCTAAGAGAGAGAGAGAGAGTTTATTGGCGCAAACATTAAACAATTTCGTACAAATTAAAGCTAAGGTGCTGGGACACCAAAAAAAACTGTTAAACAGGTTGTCTCTTCGGACACCCCTCGACAGTTTCATTCATAAATTCCTATCGTAGTTTAAAGTTGATGGGTGAATTACTGCGAATTTAATAAGGTTATAGTTTCCAAGAGGTTGCAGTCTACTGGATGATCAACACAGTTACACGGGAGTGCTGGGGCGTAACCGGTATCTCAATCGTGGTTTGCTCAGTTCCGCAAGGAGCTGTGCATTCTCTATGCCATCCCAGGACCATCCGATTCCTTTTGGTGGCCAGAAAAGCAGGAATTATGCTGGGTACCGTTCCACCATAGAGTATGCACAATCAGCGCACCTTCCTTGGTAAACACTCTGAGACAGTATGAACTGTCTACACAATCAAAAGATCAGATAGAGAGTGCATGGGTATCATACAACACCAAGTGAACTTCATTTTTTCTTTTACAAAGTCTTTGGTAGTGTCCATTGTCTGCATTTGTCATACAACATACTGTGTGCTAGAATGTTATTTCACCAAATGCTTGTTATGACGTTTTTCATGTTTAGTTAATGTCTTCTAAAGCAGTGGTAGTTGGTATGTAGAACACTAATGCAAACTACTTTCTTATCCATGGTTTTCATTTTATTCGCAGACCATGTCTGATCTACATGCTCTTAAAAAATTTGCACAAAACGGAACTTTGTGTGTTTGCACAATGTAAAGAATTGTTCAGAATAATGGTGCTGGAATGATGAAACCTGTTTGTTTAAACCACATGTATAAGAATTCATGTTTTCATAAAAAGTCATACTGCTGATATGAGACAACTTGACTACAACGCTTGGTTAATCACAGTTACTCTTGTTTATTGAGTAAGGTATAGGCCTAGTTGGTCTGTTCACATGTTCACTAGCAATTGTGGCTTTTTTAATTGTAGCCAGGCTAGTAGACAAGCCAATTCAGCAGGGCCGCAAAAACCAACAATCTGCAGCGTTACTCAGCAAGAAAAAAGCCAAAATCATGGAAAAGCCACAATTATTGTGACTGAAAACCACAAATAACAGTGGAAGTAACAAATTTGTTGCTTTCTTAGTCGTAATTGTTTTATTAACAAGATAGACCTATTTTCAGGTAAAACTGTGCTCTCAAATTTTTATATGAAATACTCCATAAGCCACTTTTTTGTGATCTAAATAGAACTTACCAGGACCTTTCAAATGATGCATGCCACATGTGGATTGGTTTGGAAAACAATAGTTATAACCAATCAAAAATGGTGTTACGCATAAGTGAACACAGGGCTTCTGTAGTTTACCCATCGGTTACATATAGTAACCCATGTCCAATGAACTTGTACTTCCTAAATTGGGTGAAATATGCCTGATGCTACAATACATCCAAACCACAAGGTTGAAAAGTTAGTATCAGTGAAGTTATAGATCTATAAAGTCACACCACCAAATTTTTCATGAATTTTCCACTTCAGGTGAACACAAAAAGTTGCTGTCTTTAAACACTCAAAACTCCGGTTCTACTTGGCCGATTTTGAAAAATTGGTATATTTGGAATCAGGAAAAGAAGTTCTACAAGCATACCAAATTTCATAAAAATCTGAGAAGGTTGGTTGCATTTTTGAAATTTTCTGGATCAGTTCATGTGAAATGACCCAGTACTGTTAAAATGCTTTGCTCATGTCAGTGTTGGTTGGTCATGTGCAAACGCCGATTCTGTAATCCATCACTGTATGACTAACCATTTTTTGTGCTGTTGTGAATGACAACACAGTTGTGGTGATGTTTTTGTTCATTTCCATGGTCATCATGTGCAAGTTGCGCTACTGTGTGACTAACTATTTTTGTGCTCTTGTGTCTATGATCACGTCTGTATGGAACACGAGTCTGAAATAATCTAGTATTATTATAAATCCCCTAGTGTCCTCCCTCTGGGAAAAAAAACTCTGATACCCATGGCATTAGGGTTGTGGTTAAGTTTAGGGTTTACCTTTTACATTTATTACTTTTTTACCGAGTCTTCTGCATGCTCATACGTTAATGCCACGTTACAGGTGGCAGTCAAATAAGGTTTCAAATATGAAGATCCACAGGCGGTTCTGTAGCCACTGCCTTAAGAAAAGCATTTGAGATTTCAATTAATAAACAATATACATAAATAATACTAGATATTACCTAATGCAGCTTGTCTTGCAGGGGCTTGCCCTAGTCCAGCTTGAAGAACATTGCCCATATACACTTCTTGCACATCTTTAGATCTCAAACTAGCTTTATCAATAGCCGATTTGATTGCAATTGATCCGAGCTGAGTTGCAGGCACTGAAGACAAGGTACTCTGAAATGAGCCAATGGGGGTTCGCACAGCACTTGCAACAACTACTTCATTTAAGCTTGATGCTGTTGATGTTAATCTTGCACTGATTTGAAATAGTTCTGTCAATTTTCCCACACTCTTAAAAAGCATGTTTGCATGTAAGGATGACCCTGTTGTTCAACAAAAATAATAGTTCATTATAATTAAATCTAGGTGACCCCCAGGTTGGAAACCACTGCCTAAAACCCTAAACTTTAAACCTAACGCTAAACCTTTATCTAATCACTAAACGTAAGCTTAAACCTGAACCGTAAAGCATAACCCAAAACCTCAACCATAG
>Ga0210059_1013456_pt1 | contig 12236 bp, 6 predicted proteins | sample Ectturendosymbi2_FD_188042 | JGI IMG/M metagenome (GOLD analysis project Ga0210059, IMG submission 188042) | Ecteinascidia turbinata endosymbiont from Florida, USA - Sample 2 (SPAdes) (version 2) | ecosystem: Host-associated > Tunicates > Ascidians > Unclassified | place: Key West, Florida...
CATTGTGTTTTCATTTGCTCTAATGTTCGCTAACGATTGGCTTACTGCATGCGATGGCTTTCATGATGCTTCTGCTTGTTGGCTGAGTCATATGAAACAATAAACCATTGACCATTGACCATCAAACTTCGACACCGAGACTTTGTCATAAACGCTGAGACCGAGACCTGAAGTTCGAGACCGAGACTCGATAGTACGAGACCTCACATTTCTCTACTGGTAAAGCTAACTCCTTGAATAATGTTGCAACAAAATATCTGGCACATTGCCAAATACCAAGATAATAAAAATCATCCGAAATTTGTGCAAACGGCCACAAGGCGGCTTTACACAGGCTCCGTTGGCCGTTTCCGGCAGAGATAAGCAGACTGTGAAATTTTTCAGTCCAAGTCCAGTCCTGATCTGATAAAATTGAATCCGATCCAGTCCTGATCCGCCAAATTTTTGAAAATCATTGGTCCGATCCAGTCCTGATCTGCCAATGTAAAATCATATGTTTTTATCTTGCCTTATGGGGCAAAATAACTACTGGAGCTGTTTTGCATTCAGCCAAATATGATTGATTGAAGCCAAAATAGTTCCTGCAGTACTTTTGCCTCATGAGACAAAATAGACACAGCCGTTTGGCATTTCCAAAATTTAACAAGGAAGTGTTTCTTTGGCATTGTAGGGAAAAGCACTGTTGGAGTTATTTTGCCATTAGGAGAATCCGATTGCTTGGGTTGGTCAAGTGACAAGGACGATACACTTAGATTAGCGTATGGTCCTTGTTACATGACCTAAACCCTAAACCCAGAAGCTGAAACCAAAACTTAAACCTAAACCCAAAATTCAAACCTAAACCCAAAGCCTAAACCTAAAAGTTGAACCTAAAACCTGAACCCGAAACCTAATCCGTAAACCTAACCAGTGGTTCTTAACCTGGTGTAAATTTACTCCTGGGGGTGAATTTCATCTTCCAATAGAGTAAACTTATTGAACCATAAATTGCAGCCAAGGTAAATATTAATAAATCATTCTAAACTGTAAGACTTCATTAATTTCATATTTCAATAAATGAGCACCATTGAGTGCATTGAAGGTAAATCTGGTAAATTTGTTTGATAAAAGGGTAAGATATGTAAAAAAGGTTAAAAACCACTGTCCTAAACCGAAACTTAAACAAATACCTTAAACTTTTTGAAAAAGTATATTAAAAGCCCTTCTATCAAAAGTGTAACCTCTACAAGCTAAGCCAAAGAAAATGGTGAGAGCAGAACCAGCGAACAATCGCACAGCAGGCATAGACACTAACCACTCAACTATGTTCAAATTGATACTACACTCAACCTTATATATGAATAAAGGTGTTTGAATTGCAAAATAATCCCAATAAGGCAAAATGTACACTACCATTTAGCAAACCTGTGAAATCGGATCACAATTCAAATTTTTGATATTTTCAGAATAATCACATTAACACAACAAAAAAATTGCAGTCCGATCCAGTCCTGATCCGGCCAAAATTGGCTTCAGTCCTGATCCGGCCCGATCCAGTCCTGATCCGTGCTCATCTCTGGTATCCGGGTGAATTTTCTCGGTTTCGGCCGGCTTCCGGCTTACTTAAAATTGTTTTAAGGAAGGCGGATTGCCGTGGTTGTCGGTGATGCTGTTCTTGCTGCGTGTGGGAAGCAGAGGTGTGCATGGACTGGATTTCGGATTTTTGGACCCGGACTCCGGCTGCGTCCGGCAGGATCCGGATTCAGGTTTTATTAACAAGGACTGGTTCCGGACTGGATTAGGATTTTGTAATTTGTTGATGAAGAATGGTTTGTGAGACTGAGCTGTGCCTGTAATTGCTAATTACATATGACCTGCTAAGGTTACTGTACTTTAGCAAGTCTTCCAGAATGTTCCATCCCAGAACATCTTCCAGAATGTTCCAATGACAGTAAAGTACACTACGCAGTTGAAACGCATGAGTGATTTACACGCAGGTTATTTTCATGGCTGAGTGATATGGCAGTGTAATGACAGATTAAACTATGCTGTTTTCGAACTTCGCTGATCAATCACCAAGGTGAAGTTGGCAGAGATGAGTAGACTGTGAAATTTTTCAGTCCGAGTCCAGTCCTGATCCCATGAAATTTAATCCTATCAAAAGTGTAACCTCTGCAAGCTAAGGCTAAGGAAATGGTGAGAGCAGAACCAACGAACAATCGCACAGTAGACATAGACATTAACCACTCAACTATCTTCACGTTGCTAATAGAACTCAACGTTATATGTGAACAAAGGTGGATACAGTTTGAATTGCAAAATAGTCCCAGCAGAGTTTTTGCATTTGATGGCAAAATATACATTACCATTTAGCAAACCTGTGAAATCGGATCACAACTAAAATTTTTGATAATTTCAGAATAATCACAATTAAACAACAAAAATTTTCTCAGTCCGATCCAGTCCTAATCCGCCATTTTCAAAAAAATTGCAGTCCGATCCAGTCCTGATCCGGCTAAAATTGGCTTCAGTCCTGATCCAGTCTGATCCAGTCCTGATCCGTGCTCATCTCTGGAAGTTAGCAGTAGAGTTGGCACGGGCCGCTAATGGTCCGAAATTTGGGCGGGCCGCTGAGGTTGAACGAGCGGGCCGCTAACGATATTTTTAGCGGTTGGACTTCACCGAGCCGCTACGGGCCGCCCGTTGATGTTGAAAAAAACTTTAACATTTTTTTGAGTCTAAAGAACCATTCGGTGGCAATAAAAATGACTGAAACCACTTGCCATTGCTTTGCCGTTGCTGCATTTTAAGTAAAATTTGCTTTTCCCATATGGGAGCACTCCGTCAGGTGCGACTGGCAGGTACACTTTAAGAAACTTTTCGTGCATGGTGATAACTTCTTGCATGAGCGTGGCGGTCAGCGGTTTTGGTGCTGAGTTGCTTCTTGGATGAAACGTGTTGTGCAACATTTTGATGGAGTGCTATAGGTGTTTTTGATATATGCACCAAATCACAATCGCTTTGTTTGTAAGTAAGGTTGCGGGGTTTTACGTTTAGAGTTTTAGGTTTAGGGATTTAGGTTTAGGCTAAAGGTTGAAGGTTTTATCATGAGGGTTCAGGTTTAGGCTTGTAGGATGAGAATTTTAGGTTGAGAGCAGAACGGCCTCCAGAAAGTATTCAATAGGAGAGCTTTACTTTTGTGCGGGGGTCTTGACAGCTACTGACAAAATAACTTCAAAACTGTTTTTGTCTCATGAGGCACAATAGAGGGTGCTTATCAAATATACTGTATACCTTAAATGGGTTCTACTGTACTTTAAATTATGAAGTGGAAACCATTGAAACACTAGTTAGCAGTTCAAGCTTCAATATAGATGACAAGTATTTGAGATGAGTGTTAATTTGCAATTTTTACAAAAGACTCATTTTAAATCTCCAAAGTCAGGAGCTGATCACCTGTTCACAAATATTGAATCGTACTTTAACCAACATGTGCTCAGATAAAACTCTGAACTATGACTATATCAAACTCAACCAATAACATGAATGTGCAAGCAAATCATGCAAAAAATATTAACAACATGTACATATACATTACGCATAACTTAGGCTACAACCCTTACAAATTTATAATCATAGGCAACAGCGATGCAAAACAATATACAGGTTATCTTCAAAGCTGCAACTATCAGGGCAAACATCCAACTTTGTTCAGGATGGCTCCAATGTGTGGGCAGAATTTGGCCTATGCAAGCATTGGCTAGACTAGAAATCTGCACAAGTGACAATGCGATTAAACATTGTATTTTGTACTACTGCACATTACTTCCAGCATCATGGTCAAATCCTGTCACTAGTCCTGCAGTACAGTCAACAGTGTATAGGTCATTTTGGCACACTGTTACTTCTCTATAATATGTTTTGTTAGCCATTGCTTTTTGTCTTGTGTTATTGCCCACATCATTAGCCAAACATTCTCATAGTTACGGCATGGATTCCGAAATTCCCGAACTGCATTGTCACTTACACACTGTATTTTGCATAGGCCATAACTTTGAAAGCATCATTAGTGGTGAAATGATCGGTACTCCCACCCAGTGTCACACTTTCGTGATATATAACGACACTGGTCAGAAAACACGTCTAAAATTAATCCATTTTGTTTGACAACAACAAGCATCATTACAGAAATTAGGTCCCTTAAAAATTTCGATTGGCTCCTGCACAGACCTTAGCGTTGACTCCGGCTCCGGCTCAAACCTAAAATATTGACTCCGGCTCCTGCTCCAGCCTAAAATGCAAACTCCGGCCGGAGTCCACTCCGGCTTCGTGATCATCTCTGGCTCTGACGTAGCACCATAGGTGTACGGGAGTGCATATTTTTGAGGATGCAAAATATTTTTGCTCAAATTTGGTCTTGTTTTTCCCAAATAACGTGTAAACAACAAGTCTTTATGCTAAGAATAAAATCTACCATTTTAAACAAATGTTGCAGCCACAATGCTGCGTCGCCGTGAGCCACCTGAATGGAGAGCCGAACGAATGCAATAGAGTTTCCCCACTCGACTATGAAGACTCTACTATTGCTGCTACGAATTCAACGTTATATGTGGCGAATCACCACGCCAAACAAATCAAGATGTCTGCATGCCTAATTACCAATTATCGGGGTTCAAAGCCGTACGGCCTCAACTAGCGATCAATCTGCATTGACATATGTGAACAATGGTAATATCTATTGTGTTGCAAAATGTTAGCTGATTACAATAAAGTCCCCCAAAAAGTTGCTGATCATGTCACCACGCATGAAAGGTGTTGTTCAGCATCTTCATTTTCAAGTTTTTATAGCCTATACGTTCTAAACTTATTCTTCCAGCATTATCATCCTAATAGCTGAGATCTGTTCTTCTCTAGCATGGATGTGTGCAGTTGTGTTGGCCACAATCGCGATCAATCTGGAAAAGGAGTAAAATATCAGGTTACGATATAAACCTATTACATTGCCGCAAATACGTCAAGTCTCAAGTAAGGAGAGGGAAAGGAGACAATTTAATACATAGCATATAGCTTAGCTTTCCACAGTAGGCAATCTTCACTGCAATGTGTTGTAATTAAAATACTACAACTTAGCTTCTAAAGCCACATTATGAAAAGCAAAAATTCACTCCAGTTTAGACAGCTAAATGTGCACTGAACACGGCATGCTAAAAAATGACAATATGGGACAGATACATGCAAACACTGCAGCCTATGTGATCAACTACCAAGAAATGTGTACAAATGCACATTTCAAATGACAAATGACTTATAACTTCAACAAGAATATTTTATAAAAATAGCAGTGCTTCACTGGACTGCGTTAGCATAAGTGAATTATGCAGTGCAACAAGCAGTACAGTTGCTACTGTTCATAAAAACGTCACGTCACAGCATTAAATTGAATCATTAAATTTGGCAGGATGAAACATATGAAATTGACTGCATGAAAAAAACAGAAAATATCAAAACCTAAACCAGGGTTTCTCAGCCAGAGTCCTCACCCCTCCCTGGGGGCCAGGGAGCGGTTCTCTGGGAGCCACAAGCAGAGGCCTTTTCTATATAGCTCTGCCATGATATCGCAAAATACTATTGATAAGCAGGGGGCACAAGTGTTGAGATTCTTTGGAAGTTGGCTACAAACCATGAAAGGTTGAGAACCACTGACCTAAACAGTACAAAATCACAGCTACATTACTACCAAGCAATATACAGTACTACAGCAGCAGTTACGCAATTTATTCTGTTCATGGATACATCGTGGAAACAGTTTCACAATTGCAAATCTCATAACGTCAAGCAAGTTTGAAACACGAAAACTTCACAGTATCATATCACAGCTACACCACATTACTACCACAAAACATTTTGCAGCTATAGCTACATTTTAGTTGTACACTTTACAGCATCAACAATCTGAGGTTTACAAAAATTAGGGTTAGTTGGAATGGTGAGCTTCCACTACATGTTCCTAATTTTGAAATGTTTCTAACTCTACCCAAATTTGAATGCAGTTGTTTCAGTTGGCCCAAATTTGATTTGCGCTGTTGTAATTTGCCCAAATATTTATAATATATGCAAATCTTAATGAAACTCTTCCAATTTCCCCAGATGTTTCAATTGTGCCCAAGTTTGAATGAAGCTGTTTCAATTACCCAAATATGATCAATGCTGTTGGAACTCGGAATCTGCTCAAATGTTTCTAATTGTGTGCAAATGTAAAAGATGCATTTGTATATTGCCCAAATTGGATTGGAGCTGTTTGAAGTTTCCCAAAATTGAATAAAGCTGTTTGAAGTTCCCCCAAAATGAATGAAGCTGTTTGAAAATATCCAAAATTGAATGAAGATGTTCCAGTTGGTCCAAATTTCAATGGAGCTATTGCCGTTTGGTCTGAGTTGATTTCGTCTGTTGGAATTCACCCAAATTTTTCCAATTTATGGAAAGATTTCTAACTTCACCCAAAGTTGAATGAAGTTGTCCCAATTTGCTCAAATTTCATTGAGATTGTCAAAATTAACCCAAATGATTCTGATTTTATTCAAATTTGAATGACGCTTTATAGTTCACCCAGACATTTCTACGTAAATCTACCAAAGTTTCAATGCAGCCATTCTGTATAGCCCAGGTTTGAATAAGACTGTTTGAAGTTATCCACAAGTAAATACAGCTGTTGCAAATTGCCGAAAATTGATTTGTCTCATGGACTTCCCAAATGATTCCAGTATATCTAAATGTTTATATTTTCACACAAATTTGAGTGAAGCTTTTCTCATTTGTCCAGATTTAATTAAAGCTGTTGAATCATACCCAAATGCTCATGATTTACCCAAATGTTTCTAATTTTTCCCAAAACTTGAATGAAGTCTTTTTTAGTTGGCCCAAATTTCATGAAGGGTGTTGTCATTACCACATGATTCCTGTTCACTCAAGGGCAATGTCTAGTTTGTCATCAGGGGTAAAAAAGAACGGCAAAATAGTCTCAAATTATTTGCCTTACTTGGGAAAATAGACACTACCTCACTTACATGTGAATGTAGCTGTATACTTTGCCCAAATGTTTAAAATTTTTACCCGAATAATGGCCAATTTTTCAGCATTGGGGATGCGACCGCATCCCCTGCATCTCCATGCCGTACGCTTATGCATAGCACAGTGTGTTCCACTCCCCTGTTTTAATGCGTTGCCAGATATTTTCGCAGTTGTGAACTGCTCTGGCTTAGTGTTGAATGCTATGTTTTGCTCCGGTCTCCTAGCTTGGAGAGCTGATTAATTAATGTGCATTACAGTGACAACACTGTAAGATACAGTAACGAGTGCGTGTAGAATAATATATGCATGCTGTGTCAACAAACTTCGCCAAACCAACGCTAAACGTTAAAATGACGTCATATTGTGACATTACAAACAACGTATATCCAGTTACATTGACTACCATACGCCACTCCATTGCTCAATACTAGAATTTGTTAGGGGGGCATACAATTAAGTAGTCGTCCAGGGCATCACCAGACCTCTTCACGCCACTGACCATACCTCATTAAAAAAAACGTCCTTAAAAAAATTTCAAGTGATCTGGCAACCCTACGTAGGCTGAAAAAGAAACCATTGCGATGCAAAACAATTATCAAAAATTAAAGCAATCCGCTCAGAGTATTTAGCCCAGAAACATGAAAAAAGCGAGTTTTCAAACAAAATTCAAACCGCTTTCCGGAACACGTATGTACACATATTTTATATCACTGTCTTTGTAATTTCATGCAGATTCCATTTCTGTCAAAAGTTTGAAATACACTATTCGGAATTTTGAGATTTCGAACAAAATGTTAATTAGGGTTTTTACATAAAGTTAACGTCTGAGACAGACAGATATCAGCTGACAACCTGTTGTTCCTTCTAATTGTAGACAACTTTCCGGAACACATACAAACACATATTTTGAAACACAGTCTTTGTAATTTAATGCAGATTCCATTTCTGTCAAAATTTTTAACTACACTATTCGGAATCTTGAGATTTCGAACAAATGGTTAAGTATAGTTTTACGCACAGATAGCGTCTGAGACAGAGAAATGTTAGCTGACAATGTGTTGTTCATCCTATATTTAAACAACTTTCCGGAACACGTACCAAGACATATTTCATATCAAAGTCTTTGTAATTTAATGCAGATTCCATTTCTATCAAAATTATGAACTACACTTTTGGGAATCTTGAGATTTCGAACAAAATGTTAAGTAGGGTTTTTACATAAAGTTTTGTTCAAGGAATACATTTACAAGAAATACAAGTTCAAGGAATACATTTATATATTTCTTGAAGAAATGCACACACATTAAAAATGTTTGCAGCGTTGAGATCAGTGGTTCCCAACCTTTTTAGTATCATGGACCCTTTTGACAATTTGACTGAAAGCTGTAGACCACCTTAGTGAAACCAGTTAAACCCTGCTCAGAGACATGTGGCTTAATCGGACAAAAGAAGTTTTTAACTTAAGTTTATCATTGCTTAGAATGAACGTTTGTAGCTAATTCCTCGCTTAAAGTCAAAATATTTGGCACCTCCTAAAAATTTGGGCTGGCTGCGTCACTGGCTTTGCTTTCTTCACTTGGCAATGATTCAAACTTGAACGTACCTGTATTCGGGTAACTAGTCTCCAAAAAAGCGACGGGAATGAATCTATCCGCAATTTTTTTATAAGAAATCGATTTCATGTAAATATAGCATTACACATAGCCTGCTCATTCCTGAAAACTGCAAGCAATGCTTACGGGTGAAAAATTGAAAGGCTGAAACAAGAGCAGAGAATGCAAACAAATTCAAAAATAAAAGTAAAATCAATAAATTCATACATAAGCTGCAGCCATTACAACAGGGGAAAATACCTCGTTTCAGAATGATTGTTTTCACTGAAACTGTAAAACTGTTTGACGTCGCCAGTCGAGCAACGCAACAAACCCACATTGAAACTAGCCGCTACGACTCAAAACAGCGTTGGTAAAATGTGCAAGCAGGATTACTTTTGTTGGATTGGTAGCCGGAAAATACTGTATGTTTACTGTTTGGCCAAAATATTGTTGATGGCATATCTTACAACGTTACAAGTTGCCTCATAAGCAACATATTTTGCACATGTCAAGTTTTGCTTCAGCAGACGGTCTTGCGTTTTGTCATTATTTGTGAAACACACGTGACCACTGATTTTCTGTTTGCCATTGTAACCACAAAGTACACAGTGCTTGCAAGGCCTTCACACACCTTCCAGTTGCTTTTTAGTCTTGCTTAAAGCAAGGTGCCTGTAGTTTCTTAGGTTTTATATAATTGTGGCAGGTCTTTTGTCGGTAGGTACTGCCTTCGTATTTAAGCTTTTTTTTTCTCTCTGATGGAGTTAGCAGGTGGGTGAAAGAAAAAGCCCGGCATGATAGCAATAACATCAAATTGAAAAAACGACTACGCCCCCTAAAATGTGACAAGAAAGAGAACCCACAGGTTTGGGGCTGCAGGATAGTGTAAGATGTGCTCTCTCACAAACTTATCCTTATATAGATAAGCTACTGAAAAACAAATGGTATCAAACTTACCACTGAATTTAATCTAATGAAAACTTGTGTACCTTTGTTTATAGCGCATAAACATGTTAGTTCACATAGGCAAGATATTGTGTCGCCCTATGGCCTGGATTCTAATTCTAAAGTTGCTCTCATGTTTATCTTGTGCAAGCTAGACCACCACGGCGCATAATTCGACATTTCGCTTTTTTGCTTATGCATATAAAGGTCATGGACCCCCAACGATTCTTCTGTGGACCCATGGCTGTTGCCAGCAGGGGGGCCAGTGGTGCTCAGCCTCCATTTAAATTTTGTGCTCTTCCATTTTATGTTTGGCCCTCCGAACTACCACGAAGCTCAGCTGTAGAATTGCTATGCGCAGTTGTAGATAGTCAATAAGCAATGGCTTGTTGAATGACTCTAGTTTGCGACATTGCGTTCGTTTTTCAAGTAAACAATGCAAAATTCCACTGTTTTAGTCGCCGAAATTGCCAATATAAGGGTCTTGAATGCTTTATGTAAACAAAATTTTCGCTTATGGTAAACCAAGAGCGCATCTTGTTTTTATTTCATGACGGACAGTAAAGTTGTACGAAACACAGAGTACTGTGAAATTAGTTTTAGAGTAGTCACACGTAGGTTGTGTACACTCAGTGCCGGATTTACCAACAGACTATGTAGGCTTAAGCCTAGGGCCTCAAGATCCAAGGGGCCCTCCAGCAAACTGTGGTACGCATGGAGTCAATTGTCGTTACTGTGTATGACCAGTTCAATAAATAAACATTCGTCAACAATTTATTTTTTTGATTTTTATTCATTTAATCAAATTTTGTGTCGATAACACCAGGGCCTACCAACGAGTTTTCATGAATCTCAATGTGATCGTTGGTAAAGCTGCATGTCGACTATAGTGTCGCCATACTCAAAGCACTTTGACTGCGTCCTGCGTTTGGTGAATCGTGCCGATTGTTACATGTGAATTAGGCGAAAGATTCGATACGTACCTGATCAAAGCTTAAAGTATATAGTGTGGTCAAGAGATATACGAAGATTTTTACTTAAGAAGATATACTTATAGAGATGATCTACACCCCTTTTTGTATTCTAAAATCTTTTACAAGGTTCTTGCGCCAGGATTGTATCATCCGGCGAATTCCACTTCGTGTCGACTATATAAACAAGCCGTTTTGGGCCTACATCAGCATTCGAAATTTCGTCATTGACTGCGGCAATTAATGGTGAGACATACTACTGCTATCGACCATGATTGACGAAGAAATTTTTCAAGGTGAAACGATCCTAGCCCTTCAGGGTCGCTACCTGGATCCCATTTCTGCCTTGAAACAGGCTAAAGATATTTTCAAGTACAGCGGGGCAATACCTCCATCAGACCTCGCTTTGTTTCGTTTAGTGTGGTTCACGGGAAGAAGACGTCAATACCACAATTGGACCTACATCCGCTTCAGCTTTCCAGTTCCCGAACAACTTCGTACCCATAACTTTTGGGATCTACCTCGGTTTATAAAGGACCTTCGGGGAGGCAGTTTATTGAAACAGAGCCTACTGCCATCAGACTTCGGAGCAAATGAAGTCTTCTGTTGTTTATGTTCATTTTCATATTTTACTTAATTTTTTCTGCCTTTAGTTAATTTTGTTGGTTCTCTCCTAACTTCGCCTTCATTCAAATATTATTTTTCTGAAATTCATGTCGTTTTGAAACTTGAAGTAATAGTATTGTAGTTTTGAGTTCAGGGATTTTACTAATATTCAGAACCGACAGGTATCATTTCTCCCGCATCGATGATGACGTATTAAACTAAAATTCAACCTGAAAAGAGACTAAGGGTGGCTTGGGGCAAATAGAGGCTTATGTTCTCCCAAATTTCCCACAATTAAAAATACCTCCTGAAAGGATCCAATTTCAAAATCAATTTCGCGGTGCAAGGCTGGCTATTTCTTGGTGCAAGCCTAGATCGCCTTGTTATCTTATATTTTTTTTATCTAAATGTCAAACAGCAAACCTTGCGGTAGGAAACCTTAATGCAAGTCGATTTGGGCTAGTACTTATGTTCAAGGGCGATTTGTTGACCTTCTTAAGATGTAACGTTCGGTCAGCAATATTGCCGGACTTCCGGTCTCCTACCAAACTTGGTTAGCTACCTTAATCTAACCGATATGTCTACGGCTTTAAGGTTTCAAAATAAAAATAAATCTTCTTCGATAATTTTATTAGTAAGGGTTCAACTGTTAGTGCCTTATGTGTACCCTTTAATCATCTTATTGCTATTCAGCTTACAGCTGGATGTCTAAACAGACTGAGTCAAAACCACAAGATTTCGTAATTTTTTGGTACACGAGTATATTTTCAAATCACATTGCATCAACAACTGCATAATTACGTCACGAAAACGAAAAAGAATCGAAAACTCACAATGATCGGTGCTGCATCATCTATCGACATGACATGTATCTATGCATTCGATTTCAAAATCACATGCACGTTTGCCAAAATGACGTCCGATTTCCAATACTTCTTACCATGATACTGTTGAGTAGCAATAGAGATCACGCGCCGCGATCACTCTACTGCTATTAGGGTGCGTTGTCCTTATATACTTTCCAGAGATCCTTATCTCTCATTTGTGGTACCCGGGATTGCATGTGATGGTACTT